>Ga0116231_10006592_pt1 | contig 22010 bp, 20 predicted proteins | sample S1TSphgellanicum_2_FD_89695 | JGI IMG/M metagenome (GOLD analysis project Ga0116231, IMG submission 89695) | Host-associated microbial communities from peat moss isolated from Minnesota, USA - S1T2_Fd - Sphagnum magellanicum MG | ecosystem: Host-associated > Plants > Peat moss > Unclassified...
GCCATGCGCGCGCGGAAGCCGTGACGGCGCTTGCGCACGAGTCGGCTCGGCTGATAGGTCCGCTTCACGAGGCAGCTCCGCTCCAGGGGTCGGTCTAATAGAGCCGGCGTGGATAGGGGAAGCATCGAGGCCTGTCAACAGAGACGACGGCGTTTTCGCCGGACGCCCCTCGATCGAAGTCGGAGATCGGACCTATGCGTCGCCCCCACAGCTCTCCTCTATTCGCCCGGATGAGCGGATATAAATCGCCCAAGCGCATCCTCACCGTGCTGGCGCCGCTCGGGCTCCTGGCGGCCTGCGCCACGGACGGCGTCTATACGGGCGGCGACGCGGGCGCTTCGCACTTCACCCAGATCGGACGGGCGACCGTCGCGGCGGCGCCCTTGTCCAAGACGACGGTCGCAGAGGCCATCCCCGGCCAGTCGATCGAGGCGGTGCGACACCGGGTGGAGGCCTATCTGACCCAGGCCGGATTTGAACCGGCGAGCGTCGCGGGCGCTGGGCTTTACGTGATCTCGGGCGATCGCATGGCCTCGGCGAAAGCCGGCGAACCGGCGAAGGCGGAAGCCGCATGCGCGCTGAGGGCGCTTGAGCGGCCAGAGATGTACACAACCCATGTCGACGTGCGCCTCGGACCGGCGCAAGAGGCCGGCGTGCCGATGGGTATCGAGGTGAAGGTGGTCGAGCTCGACGCCAACCTCTTGTCGGGCGCCTTCTCCAAACAAACCTGCCAGAGTCGGGGCGTGCTGGAAGCTGCGCTGCGCCGGGCCGCGTTTGGCGGATAGAGGCATGGGCTGGGCGCCCGATCCCGACGTCTCGCCGATGCCGGCCGACGGCTTCGGCAGCGCCCCAGGTGCAAGGGGCCCGATCGCAAGACGGGCGTGGGCCGCATTGCGGGTCTGGGGACCCGTCTTGTTGATCGGCTTGATCGTCGCGGCGGCGATCGGCGCCGGCGCGGCGAAACATCTGTCTTTAGAGGAGCTGCGCGGGCGGCGGGCCGAACTCGCTCAGTTCGTCCACGCCCACCCCTTCGGCGCCCCGGTGCTCTACACAGCGATCTTCGTCTTGGTGGTGGCGCTATCGCTTCCAGGCGCCCTCGTCATGACCCTGACCGGCGGCCTCCTGTTCGGCATCGTCGTTGGAACGGCGGCGGCCGTGACCGGCGCGTCGACCGGCGCGCTCCTGATGTTCCTGGTCGCGCGCTCCACGCTCTTCGCCGACTCCGGCTTAAGCGCCGCCTTGCGCCGCCGTATTCGGCCTGACGGCCGCATGGCGCGGATGGAGGCCGAAATTCGCCGCCACGCGTTCTCTTATCTCTTAAGTTTGCGGCTGATGCCGGCCGTGCCGTTCGCCCTGGTGAACCTCGTCTCCGGGTTCGTGAGGATGCCGCTTTCGACCTATCTGGCGGCGACCTTATTGGGGATCGCGCCATCGACCCTCATCTACGCCAGTGTGGGGGCGGGACTGGGCACAGTGTTCGATCAAGGCGGCGCGGCGAACCTGCACATCTTTCTGCACCCCCAGGTGCTGGCGCCCCTCTGCGCCCTGGCGGTTCTGGCTGTCGCACCCGTTGGGGTTCGCCTGTGGATCGCGCGGCGCCGCCGTCCCGCGCAGACGCCGCCGGCGCCGCCCAAGTTCGCTGCGCGGATGTCCTGGCGCCCGAACTGGCGCTGGCTGAGCTGGCCGGGAGGCCTGTCGGCGCGCCTGCTGTTGCTGACGGCGATATTTGTGATGCTGGCGGAACTCCTGATCTTGGCGCCGGCGCTGGCGGCGTTCGAGGTGGATTGGCTGAAAGGCCGGGTCCATGACGCCGAGCTGGCGTCCCTGGCCGTCAAGGCCGCGCCTGCGGGCGTCGTGAGCAACCGGATGGAAGGCGAGCTTCTGGCCGGGGCCGGCGTGAGTTCCGTGGCCGTCTCGACCGACGGGGTGCGCCGCCTTCTACTCCAGGGGCCCTACCTCGCCCGCACGCCCGAATTGGTGGATTTGCGGCAGGAGAACTTCGCGGACTGGCTCGACGCGCCCTTTAGTACGCTCGCGCGGGCCGAGCCCCGGACGCTCCTGGTGCGCGATCGGCTTCAATTCAGCGAGGGCGACTTTATCGAAATCCTGGTCGACGAAGCGCCGCTGAAGAGCGATTTGACCGCCTATATGCTCCGTGTTCTGGGCGTCTCGGCTTTGGTGTCGCTGATCGCCGGCGTGCTCGTCTATCTGACCCTCAACGCCTTTTTGGTGCGGCCGATGCAGCGGATCACTCGGGCGATGGAGTTGTTTCGGGCGCGCCCCGAAGACCCCAAAGCCCGACTGAAGCTGTCGGGCCGCCGAGACGAGATCGGTCGCGCCGAGGCGGAGTTGGATCGGATGCAGGAGGACCTGCGTCAAGCCCTCCAGTCTCGCGCACGGCTGGCGGCGCTGGGCGAGGCCGTGGCCAAGATCAATCACGACCTGCGCAACATGCTCTCCAGCGCCCAGATGGTGACGGAACGGCTGGCGAAATCCGGGGACCCAAGCGTCAGCCAGGCCCTGCCCCGTCTGGAGCGGGCGCTGAATCGCGCGGTCATGCTGGCGGAAAACGTGCTGGCCTACGGCAAGACCGAAGAGGCGCCGCCGAACAAGGCGCCTGTGCCGCTAGCCAGCGCCGCACTCGCGGCGGCGGAGGATGCCGGCCTGTCGTCGGACGGCGTGCCGCTGGTCTATGAGCTGGACGAGGGCCTCGTGGCCGACGCCGACGCCGAGCAGCTGCATCGCATCCTGGTCAACCTCTTCCGCAACGCGCGGGAAGCGATCGAAGCGACAAAAGGCTCGGGCGGCCGCATTCGGCTCGCTGGCGACGTTCATGAGCGTACCGTTCAACTGCGGATCATCGATAACGGGCCGGGCCTGCCGGACCGCGCGCGCCAGCGCCTGTTCCAGGCCTTCGCCAGCTCCGGGCGGTCGGGCGGCGCCGGCCTAGGCCTGGCGATTTCGCGAGAGTTGGCGCGCGCCCAAGGCGGCGACCTGGAACTCTTGCAGAGCGACGCCGAGGGGGCGGTGTTCCAGCTCACTCTGCCAGTGGGGGTTGGGGGGTAGAGAGGGCTTGGGCGGTTATACCGCTGGCGACCTCATCGCCCTACCCTCTGAACAGCGACAGAATAGCTTGGGACGCGGGGTTGCTGAGCGACGTCGAGGGTTGGGCGGTCAAGGTCTGCTGGAGTTGGAGCGCGAGCAGGCCCGCGCTTTCTCCGCTGGCGTCGCTAGAGGTGTCGACCGTCGAATTTGCGCCCAACTGGGCGGCCCCAAGCTGAGCCGATAGCCCGCCGATCCGATCGCTCTGGCCGTTTATCCGGCCGAGGGCGGCGTCGACGGAGGCGATCGACTGCGCCGTGAGACTGGCGGTGGACGCCGCCTCGGAGGCGGTCGAGACCGAAGCGCTCGACGACAGGCTGACCAAGGGGCCGCCCAAGGTCAGGTCCTGGGCCTGAATACTGACCGCGCCGCCGCCCGGGGCGGCGAAGGTTGGGTTGGTGGCCAGCGAGCCATTCAAAAGGTTCTGGCCATTGATCTGGGCGCTGGCCAGGAGGGCTGAAAAGCCGCTGATCTGGGCGGCGAACTGGCTGCTGAGATCCTGACGGCTCGCGCTCGTCAAACTGGGATCGGCCGCGGCCGTCGCGGTTTGTTGAATCTGGGCCAGCAATTCGCTCAAGGACTGGGCCGTGGCGCTGGCCGCATCCGTCAAGCTGGCGCCCTGAGCCAGGCCGTCGGCGGTGGATTGCGACGAACCGGTCTGGCTCGTCGTGTTGAAGGTGAAGAGGGGGCTTTGGGCCAAGGGGTCCGCCGATCCCGAGGTCGCCGAGGTCGGCCCAGCATCGCCGACGATCTGACTGGAGGGATTGGTGGAGAGCTGAAGCGCTTGCAGCGTCGCCAGGAGGGATGGACCCCCGCCGACATTGGCGTTCGCGTCGATCGTCATCGTCTCCTCCTTCTTGGCCCGTCTGTCGCATTATGCGAGTGCGGAAGGATTGCGGCGTGCGCAGTCCCTCCCCGGCGGAGCCAAGTTAGCGGGGAAATGTAGACAGATCGTTAACCCTAACGACCGTTTAACGCCGAATTAGACCTTTGTGTCGAGGAGAGCGCCGGCAAAGCCTCCGGCCTGCTTCTGTGCATCTGCGAGGCTCTCTTGGGGAATTTCTCTGACAATACGACCGCTCGAATCGTAAAGCTTGTAGACGTAATGGTTCGTGGAGTTGTCGTGCTCGATTAACAGCCGCAGAGGCTGGACCGCATCCGACTCCGATGGTGAGTCGCTCGCGCGGCTTGAAGCGGCGGTTTGAGGGGTTTGAGCGGCCGCGGCCGCGGTGCTGCTATTGTAGAGCGCAGCCGTCTTCTGAGCGCCGGCGATCGCGCCGACATCTGTTGCGGATGAAGACGCCGGCACATCAGGTATGGACGCTGACGGCGCGGCGGCGGTTGGAGCTTGGACGGGGTCGATCATCTCCTTCACCTCAGGCTCGATCTGGCGCCACGGCTTTAGGCGGGAAGGCGGCGCGGGACCGTGAGCCCCGCACCGCCCTTGAACCGTCGCCTATTAGCCGCGGAACAGGCTCAGCAAGACGCTGGACGAAGAGTTGGCGATCGACAGGGCCTGGACGCCAAGCTGCTGCTTGGTCTGCAGGGACTGCAAGGTCGCACTTTCCGCCGCCACGTCGGCGTCCACCAGGCTGCCGATGCCCTGGGTCAGGGCGTTCGAGAGGTTCGAGGTGAAGGTCAGGGTCGTCGATACCGCATTTTGCGACGTGCCCAGAACGGCCAGGTCGTTATTGGCGGTATTGATTGCGGTTGTGACATCGCTCAGAGCGGTCGAAGCGAGCGACGCCGTGCCCAAGGATGTGCCGCTGATGCTGAGGCCGCTCAGGGACAGGTTCTGCGCCGGAACGCTCAGCGTCGTCTTGCCGTCGGCGCTGGCCAGGGCCAGAATCGTTGCGGCGCCGCTCTTAATCAGATTTGCGCCGTTGAAGGTCGCTTGCCCGACCGTCTGGGTGATCTGATTGAGAAGCGATTTATACTGAGAGTTCAACGAATCCCGGTTCGTGGTGGTCAGCGACGAGTCGGTCGCATTCAGCGCCGTCGCCTGGAGCTGGTTCAGGAGGTCAGAGATTTGCTGGCCGGCCGAAACGGCGACGTCCAACGCAGAAGAGGCGCGGTTTAGGGAGTCTGTAACCGAGCCGAGGGCCGTCACCTGGGCGCGCTGGCCCTGGGCGATGGACCAGATAGCGCCGCCGTCCGAGGGCTGGGCGATCGCCAGGCCCGTGGAGACTTCGTTCTGGGCCTGCTGGAGGGCGGAGTTTGTGGCGTCGAGGGTTTGAAGCGCGATTTGGGCGCCAACATTCGTGTTGATGCTATTCAGCGACATGGCTGAGGTGTCCTTTTCTCAGGTGTCCGGCTACATTTTGCAGCCGAGAGCATTTTGCTCATCCCGATACAAGCAAGGGCCACGCCAGTATAACATCTCGTAATACGTTGATTGTGTTGCGTTAATAACCTGTAAAGGATGCCATTTGTGCCGAGCCGAACCATGGCGCTAGGCAACGCTTGCCCATCCGCCCGGCGCCTTTTGCCGGGCAAGACTTTCCGGGCGGGTCTGGATAGAGGCCGCGGGCGGCCTAATCCGCAACAGATGGATCGCGCCCCAGGCTCAATGCACCCGAATCTGCTTTCCGTTACGTCCGTCAGTAATCGGCAGGGGCTCGACAGCCGGCGCCTGTTCCCAGCCGCCGCCTAACGCCTTGAACACCGTCACCTGATCCGACGCTAAGGCTTGGCCCGAGGCGGCCAGGGCGGCGCTGGCGTTGACGAGGTCCGTCTCGGCGGAGATCAGGTCAAGATAGCTGGCGTCGCCGTCCCGATAGCGCACCTGGGCGAGGTGAAAGGCGATCTCGCTCTGGTCCCGGGACGCCTTCAAGGCGCCGTTACGGTCGAGTTCCGAACCATAGGCCGTCAGCGCCTCCTCGGTGTCCTGCAGCGCTTGCAGCACCGTCGCTTGGAAGTTGGCGTAAGCCGCCGACGCCGTGGCGCGCGCCTCCCGGATCTGGGCCTGAGCGATCGCCGTATTGGGGAAATTCCAGGTCAGAAGCGGTCCTAAGCCATAGGTCAGGGCCTTTTGCGAGGCCATGCCGGCCAAGGTCACGGCGGAGGAGGCGCCCGACGCGCCGAGCGTAATCGTCGGATAGAGGTTGGCGGTGGCGACACCGATGCGGGGCACGTCGGACGCCAGCTCGCGCTCGGCTTGGCGCACGTCCGGCCGGCGCCGGAGAAGGCTGCGTCCATCGCCGACAGGCAGGACGGAGCTAAGTTGGGGCGGCGCCTTGCAGGCGTCGGCGGCCTCTGAAATCGCCTCCGGCGGCTGTCCGGTCAAGACCGCCAGCTCGAACAGAGCCGTGCGGCGCTCGCCCTCATACGCCGGAAGTGTCGCGCGGGTCTGCTCGACCAGGGCGCGGGCGCGGGCGACGTCGAAATCCGACGCGGCGCCGGCCTCGGCTTCCTTGAGGGTGACCTGATAGGTCTGGGTCACCAGGTCCAGAGACTGTTGCGCGACCCCCAGCTCCTGGGCGTAGGCGCAAGCGTCGACATAGGCGCGGGTGGTTTCTGCGGCGACGCTGATACGCGTGACGTCTTCAGCCGCCTGAACCGCCTGGACATTGGCCGCCGCCGCCTGGACCGCGCGATGAATCTGGCCGAACAGATCGACCTCATAGGAGACGTCCAAACCGCCGGTGTAATAGCCCGACGACGGGGCGGCCTTTCCGTGTTCGATCTGAGACTCGACCTGGCCGAGGCTCGTGATCCCGTATTGACCGCCCGCGGTCAGCTGGGTGGATGGGTAACGACCAGCGCGTGCTTGTGACAGCGCGTCGCGGGCGTAGGCCAGGTTCGCCGCGGCCATCAGCAAGTTTTTGTTGTGAACCAGGGCCTCTTGGACCAGCGAGTCCAGGGCCGGAACGTTGTAGAGCCGCCACCAATCGGGGGGCGGCGCGTCCGAGCTCGCGATTTTCGTCGTCGAGGCGGCGAACCCTTTGTCGGCGGCGGTCGAGACCGCGGGCGGCGCATAGCGCGGACCGACGGTGCAGCCGCACAGCAGGGCGCTCAACGAGACCGTCTCAAGGATGGCGCGAGGCAGGGGCTTGAACCGGGCTAAGGCCATCACTCAAGCCCCATTTCGGCGCCGGTCGGTCCGCCGGACGTCGTCGGCACGGCGGGTGGACTTGGCGGCGGTTTAGGCAGCCGCTCGCTCAGCATCCGCGTCACCACGTAGAAGACCGGCGTAAACATCAGGCCAAACACCGTCACCCCGATCATGCCGAAGAACACGGCGACGCCCAAGGCCTGGCGTAGCTCCGCGCCAGCGCCCTTTGCGAAAGCCAGGGGCACCACGCCCAGGATGAAAGCGAAGGAGGTCATCAGGATGGGCCGCAGGCGCGTGCGCGCGGCCTCCACCGCCGCCCGCACCCGGTCATGGCCGTGCTCCTCCTCGCCCTGGCGGGCGAACTCGACGATCAGGATGGCGTTCTTGGCGGCCAGACCGATCAGCACGATGAAGCCGATCTGGGTCAGGATGTTATTGTCCATCCCCATCAGGTTCACGCCGGTGATCGCGGCCAACAGGCACATGGGTACGATCAGGATCACCGCCAGCGGCATGGTCACGCTCTCGTACAGCGCCGCTAGCAGTAGGAACACCAGCACCACAGCCAGGACGAACACCAGGCCCGCGGTATTTCCCGCCGCCTGCTGCTGATAGGCCAGCTCCGTCCACTCATAGCCATAGCCCGGCGGCAGCACGGCATCGGCCGCCCGCTGCATCGCCGCTATGGTCTGACCCGTGGAGTAACCGACGGGCGTCGACGCCTGGACCTCGGCGGAGGGGTAGAGCTGGTAGCGCAGCACCCGATACGGGCCGGTGGTACGGCGCAGGTTCACCACGGCGCCCAGCGGCATCATAGCCCCGCTGGCAGATCGGGTCTGGAGCTGCTGGATGGCGGATTCGTCCTGGCGGAACGGGGCGTCGGCCTGGGCGAAGACCTCGTAGGTGTGGTTCAGATAGTTGAAATCATTGATGAAAGTCGAGCCTAGATAGGTCTGCAGCGTGTCGAACACGGCCGAATCGCTGACGCCCAGGTACTCAGCCTTCACCCGATCGATGTCGGCGTAGATGCGGGGCGTCTTGGTATTGAACGTTTCGAACGCGCCGGTGACGCTGGGGTCCTTGGCGGCTTGAGCCACGACGCTTTGAGCGACCTTTTCCAGCTTGTTGTAATCGGCGTCGCCGGTTCGATCCTCCACGATCATCTTCACACCGCCCTGGGTGCCGATGCCGCGCACTGGCGGCGGCGGCAGGATGCGGATGGTGGCGCCCGGAATGACGGAAAGCCGCTTCTGCACGTCTGCGATCAGGCTGTGCAGCGTGACATGGTGCTTCGCCCGGTCTGCGAACGAGCTTTCGATCACATAGGATTGGCCGGAGGCGGAATTGGTCGTCTGGGTCGGCGCGTCCACGCCGGCGTAGGTCGAAGCGCCGACCATGCCCGGCGACTGCAGCATCAAGGGAACCGCCTGGCGCATGATAGCGTCGGTACGCGCCAGCGACGACCCGTTGGGAAGCTGGGCCGACATGATCACATTGCCCTGATCCTGGGACGGGATGAAGCCGGCCGGGGTCGCGGACATGCGCCAGTAGGTCAAGGCGATCAGGCCCACATAGAGCACCAGCATCAGGGCCATGACGCGGATCAGGCGCTGAGTCAGCCAGGAATAGCCGTTGCTTAAACGGTCGAAGCCCTTGTTGAATCCTCTCGCGAAGCCTGAGAACGGCCGCTCCCACGCCTTGGGTCGGTGATGGGGGTCGTGGGGCTTCAGGATCAGCGCCGCCATGGCCGGCGACAGGGTCAGGGACACGATCAGCGACAAGACGGTCGCCACCGCGATGGTCAGGGCGAACTGGCGATAGAACTGGCCGGAGATGCCGGCGATAAAGGCGGCGGGGATAAAGACCGCCGAGAGCACCAGCGCGATGGCGACCAGGGCGCCGCCGACCTCGTCCATGGTGGCGTGGGCGGCCTCGCGGGGCGTCATGCCTTCGCGCAAGTGTCGTTCGACGTTCTCCACCACGACGATGGCGTCGTCCACGACGATGCCGATGGCCAGCACCAGGCCGAACAGCGACAGGTTATTGAGCGAGAACCCAGCTGCGAGCATGACGGCGAAGGTGCCGACCAACGAAACCGGGATGGCCAGGATGGGGATCAGCGCCGCCCGCCACGATTGCAGGAACACGATCACGACGATGACCACCAGGATCAGCGCCTCGAACAAGGTCTTCTGCACCTCGGCGATGGAGTCCTTGATGTACTCGGTCGGGTTATAGATGATCTGGTAGTCGAGCCCCGGCGGGAAGCTCTTCTTGAGGAACTCCATCTCCTTGATCACGCCGTCGGCGGCCTGAAGCGCATTGGTGCCGGGCTGTTGCAGCACGCCGATGGCGGCGGCCGGCGCCACCACGGGCTTGCCGTCCTTCAGATAGCCGAGATAGGCGTTGGTGGTGTAGTTGGCGGCGCCCAAATCGACGCGCGCGACATCGGAAACGCGGGTGATGCGGTTTTGGGCGTCGCGCTTGATGACGATGTCGGCGAACTGCTGGGTCGTAACCAGACGGCCTTCCGCCTGCACCTGGAGCTGATAGGCCGGCGCCGACGGTCCGAACGGCGGGGCGCCGAGATTGCCCGCCGCGATCTGGACGTTATGGTTGCGCAACGCATTGACCACGTCGTCGACGGTCAGGTTGCGGGCGGCGGCCTTATCCGGGTCGATCCAGATGCGCATGGAATAGTCGCGCGCCGCCCGAACCGAGAGGTCGCCCACGCCCGGCACCCGCAGCAGCGGCTGCATGATCTGCAACGTGACGTAGTTGGCCACATAGGCCTGATCGAGCGATCCGTCGGGCGAGTACATGTGCACCGCCATCAAGATGTCGGGCGAGCTCTTGCGCACCGTGATGCCCGTGGACTGCACTTCGCTCGGCAGCTGGGCCTCTGCGGTGGAGACGCGGTTTTGCACCAGCTCCTGGGCGACGTTCAGGTCGGTGCCCAGCTTGAAGGTGACGGTAATCTGCATATTGCCGTCGCCGGTCGATTGGGAGGACATGTAGAGCATGTTCTCCACCCCGTTGACCTGCTCCTCGATCGGATCGGCCACGGTGGCGGCGATGGTTTCCGCCGAGGCGCCGGGATAGCTGAGCGTGATGTTGACGGTGGGCGGTACGATCTCGGGGTATTGGGCGGCGGGCAGATTGGGGTAGGCGATCGCCCCCATCAGGGTGATCAGAATGGCGATGACGGCCGCAAACACCGGCCGTTCGATCATAAAGTGTGAAAAGCCCATCTGGCGGGCCTACTGCGCGGTTGCGGCGAAGGTCGCCGAAGCGGCCGGGGGCGAGAGATCGGCGGGCGTTGGCGACTGGCCAGGGTTGGGCGATGTGATCTGGCCCGGCTTGGGCGTCACCTTCACGCCCACCTTGGCGCGCTGGATACCTTCGACGATCACCTCGTCGTCGGGCTTGAGGCCGGAGCGCACCGCCCGCAGGCCATCGACAAGCGGACCGGTTTGGATCTTGCGCTGCTCGACCTTATCGCCGGCCCCCACCACATAGACGATCTGGTCGCTCTGCTGGGTGGTGACGGCGGCGTCCGGGATCAGGAGGCCGGTGTAGGCGGCCGAGCCCAACAGGCGCAGATGGCCGAACATGCCCGGCGTCAGAAGATAGTTGGGGTTGGCCACCACGGCCCGGCCGCGGATCGTGCCGGAGTTGGTGTCGATGGCGTTGTCGACGAAGTCCATCCGGCCCTTGATGGCGTAGTTCGGCTGGTCCTGAAGCCGGATCTCGACAGGATTGGCGAAGCGGCGCGACGACGGACGGCCGCCCTGCTGGTTCTCGCGCTCATACTTCAGATAGAGCGCTTCCGCCCCGTCGAAGGTGAAGCGGATCGGATCGAGGTCGGTGATATTGGTCAGGATGGTCGTGTCTTGCGTGACCAGGTTTCCGGGCGCCACGCGCCGATCCGAAATCCGGCCGCTGAGCGGCGCTGTCACGCGGGTGAACGACAGGTTCAGGGCCGCCGTAGCCGTGGTGGCTTGAGCGGCCAGGAGGTCCGCGGCGGCGGTCTGCTGGCTGGACAGCCGGGTCTGATACTCCTGCTCCGAGATCGCCTTGGCCGACAGCAGCTTCTCGGCGCGGGCGAGTTCGATTTTAGCGTTCTGTAAGGCGGCGGCGGCATGGGCCTCTTGACCCTTGGCCTGCTCCAGCGCCGCCTGATAGGGGCGCGGATCGATCACGAACAGGACCTGACCCTTGCGCACGACCTGACCGTCGCGGAAGCCGATGGACTGGAGATAGCCCGTCACCCGCGGGCGCACATCGACGGAATCGATTGCTTCAAACCGGCCAACGTAATCGTCCCAATCGACGATCTGCTTTTGCAGCGGATGGGCGACGATGACGGTGGGCGGCGGAGGGGCGGGGGGCGTCTTCTTGCCGGCGCAAGCGCTTAGCGAAACTGCGACCAAGGATGCGGCCGCGAGAAGGATCCCACGCATCGAGTCTCTCCGCCTAGGTCTGGTCCTGGCCCAAACGCATTAGGCAGTTCGCCACCTAAGACACCAAGCGGAGCGGCGCAATGGCTGTCTTATTTCAGCTAGGCAACGCAAACGTTTCAATAAAGGCCAAGATCGTTACCTGAGGGCCTGCACATTTTTTTGCCCCTGGATTCACGTAAAAAATGGCGGATGACGCCGATTGAAAGATGTTACGCGCAAGCAAGGCGAAGTTTGAGGCGATAGGCATGAGTGGACTTTTCGCGGCCGTGCGCGGGTTGGCGGCCGGTATGGCGATTATGGCGGCCATCCCGTCGCTGAGCGCCGCGCGCCAAAGTCCCGCCGGCCCCGCGCCCGAATCCGCCGCGGCGCCGCCAACGCCCGAGGATCGGCTGAGCGAACCCTGGTGGGCGGCGCGGCACAAGGCGGTGCTCGCCGAGGTCGCCCGTCATCCGGACGCCGAATTGCTGACGATCGGCGACTCCATCACCCACAACTATGAGCGGTCCGACCCGCCGAACGAGGATTTCCTGCCGACGTGGCGCACCTTTTACGGGTCGCGCGGCGCCCTGAACCTGGGGTTCGGCGGCGACACGACCGCGAACCTGCTTTGGCGCTTGCAAAACGGCGAAGTGCAGGGGCTGACGCCTAAGGCTGTCGTGCTAATGATCGGCACGAACGACACCGGCCATGCACAGCTTACGGCCGATCGGGCGGAGCGCGGGATCGACGCCGTGGTCGCCGAGTTGAAGCGTCGATTGCCCCAGACCAAAATCCTGCTGCTGGGCATCCTGCCGAGCGGCATTTCGGAGACCAAGACCGCGGCGGATCGCGTGGTCAACCAGCATCTGGCGACCCTCTACGCCGCCGACCCCCAAGTGACCTACCTCGACATAAGCTCGACCTTTGAAACCCCCGCCGGCCAGATAAACACCGCGCTCTACTACGATCCGCTCCGGCCGCAGCCCGGCCCAGCCCTGCATCCCAATACAGTCGGCCAGCGTCGGATGGCCGAGGCGATCGAACCCACCCTGGCCAAGCTTTTGGGCGAGGCGGACAAGGGGCGTTAGGCGCATGGCCGTCGAAGGCTGAGCCCGCCCCCCGTCGAGTCGTCCTCTGTCGAGTCGTCCGCTGCTGCGCTCAAAGGCGCGCCACGCTATAGTCGAGGACCGAAATGGCCGACGGTTAGTTCAAGCGTCATGACACAGGCTTCCGCGCCGCCGCCCGCTTCCGTTCCGGTCGCGCCAGCTTTGCGTCGCGCTCCCGATGAACCCAGCTTATCCGAGGTGTTTCGCAGTATCCCCGCGGCGCCGCGGGGGGCGGGGTTCTGGCGCAAACTGCTGGCCTTTATCGGGCCGGGCTATCTGGTCGCCGTCGGATATATGGACCCCGGCAACTGGGCGACCGACCTCGCGGGGGGCTCGGCGTTTGGCTACACGCTCCTGTCGGTGGTGTTGGCGTCGAGCTTGGCGGCCATGGTGCTGCAGACCCTGGCGGCGCGTCTGGGCATAGCCACGGGGCGCGACCTGGCCCAGGCCTGTCGCGACCACTACAGCGCGCCGGTCTGCATCGTGCTTTGGTTCCTGTGCGAGGCGGCGATCTGCGCCTGCGATCTGGCGGAGCTGATCGGATCGGCCATTGCGCTGAAGCTGCTGTTCCATATCCCGCTGCTGTTCGGCGTGTGCCTGACCACCGCCGATGTCCTGGCGCTGGTCGCGCTACGCCGAGTGGGCTTTCGCTACCTCGAAGCGGCGGTGATCGTGCTGATGGCCAGCATCGGCGGCGCCTTTTTTGTCGAGATCGCGTTGGCGCACCCCGAGCCTCTCGCGGTTCTGCACGGGTTCGTCCCCCAGGCGTCGGTGTTGATGGATCCGCGCCAGCTCTACATCGCCATCGGCATCCTGGGCGCCACCGTCATGCCCCATAACCTCTACCTGCACTCCTCGATCGTGCAGACGCGCCGCTTTGAGCTCACCCCCGACGGGCGGCGCGAGACCGCCCGGTTCGCCACCATCGACAGCACGGTGGCGCTGGCCTTCGCCATGCTGGTCAATGCGGCCATCCTGATCGTGGCGGCGGCGGTATTCCATCGCTCAGGCCATACCGACGTGGCGCAGATCGAGGACGCCTACCGCCTGCTGTCGCCCCTGATGGGCGCACCCGTCGCCAGCGTGCTGTTCGCGCTGGCCTTGCTGGCCTCGGGCCAGAACTCCACCCTGACCGCGACCCTGGCCGCCCAGATTGTGATGGAAGGGTTCGTCAGCCTCAAGGTCGCGCCCTGGCTTCGCCGGCTGATCACCCGCCTGACCGCCGCCGCACCGGCCATCGTCGCCGTCGCCATCTGGGGAGACCGCGGCGCCTCCAGCCTTTTGATCCTCAGCCAAGTGGTGTTGAGCCTGCAGCTCCCCTTCGCGGTGATCCCGCTCATCCGCTTCACCAGCGACCGCGCCAAGATGGGACCGCTGGCCAGCGGGCCAAAGCTCGCCACCTTGGCTTGGGCGATCGCCGCCCTGGTGCTGGCGCTGAACCTGGCGCTGATCGTGAGTTTGTTTCACCCGTTGTGAGGGGGCGGTAGCCTATCGTTCGGCGCCCTCTATCGTCACTCACCCACGCCTTGTGTCGTATGCCTTCTAACGCATAGCGCCGTCTTAAAAAATGCGTTATAAGACATATGATGCAGGGCGGATCACCACTTGTAGGCTATAACTATGGACCGTCGTCAATCCGCCGCGGAAGCCCGTCGATCACTCGACCGGACGCTGTCACCTTTGCTGAACCTGCCGCGTCGCCGCCCGCAGCGAGGGTGGGTACGGGCGATCCGCGACGCGCTTGGAATGACCGCCGAACAGCTCGGCAGTCGGATCGGGGTCGCTCAGTCCACAATCCAGCGGCTTGAGACGTCGGAGGCGGCGGACACCATTCAGCTGAACAGCCTTCGCCGGCTCGCAGAAGGATTGAACTGCGAACTGGTCTACGCCTTGGTGCCTCGCGACACCCTGGCGTCGACCTACGACGCCGCGGCGCGCGCCGTAGCGCGACGAGAGCTGGCCCGCGTCAGCCACTCCATGGCTCTGGAAGACCAGGCTGTGGACGATCAGGCCGAGGATGAGCGGCTGCGCCAGTTCATCGCCGAGGAGCTGGACCCGCGCGAGATTTGGGCGCGCCGGCCGTGACCGAAGACGACCCGCACGCTGGGGACGCCGCGGCCACGGACCTGACCCCAGACGAGCGTGTCGGGTTGATCCCGACCTGGATCGTCACGCGCGACGACCTGAACCGGGCGGAGCGAGCCAATATCGCCAAGGGCCTGCGCTGGGTCCGGCGCGCCCGCTTCGATGTGCTCGCGCCGGATGACTTGATGACCCTGCACAGGCTGTTTGGCGATGTCTGGCGCTGGGCCGGTCAGCCCCGGCAATCCGAGAAGAACATCGGCCGTACAGACTGGTGGGCGCTGCGCGAGCATCTCCACCAGCTGCTCGGCAACGTCGCCGCCCAGGTGGGGGCCGCCACGCGCGACCCCGACGAGATCGCCATCGACTTCCACTTCCAACTGGTCGCCCTCCACGTCTTTCCGAACGGCAACGGCCGCCACGCCCGGCTGGCGGCCGACCTCCTGGCGGAACGGCTGGGACGGCCTGTGTTCAGTTGGGGCTTGAGCGACTTGATCCGTATCGGCGACGCCCGTGCGCGTTATGTGGCGGCGCTGAAGGCTGCGGACGCCGGCGACTTGGGGCCTTTGCTACGGTTTGCGCGGTCGTAAGATCGTTGTCACCCACAGATGTCACTTTCAGGACGCAAGCCCAAAGAGTAGGGGCGACGTATTGCGATATAAGCGTAGGCCATCAGTATCGACGCCGTGCACGGGAACAGCAGGTGGACGAAGCGGAACTAAAGACGAAGCTCCAGCGGCTCGAAGCGACTGACGATGCCATCGAACGCAACCGGTTGGCGTTGGACCTTGCCGAGACGGGCGACAGCCGGCTTTTCGACTGCCTCATACGGCCAATCCAGCGCCCCGAGCTAGAAAATCAGCGCGGAACGCTGGTTTATTGCCTGGAGGACTATGATTGCTCATCCGTGGCCATTCTCCTCGCGAAGCTTGTTGAGACGGGCAACTTCGAGGTCGCCTCTCATGCGGAGATTATTTTAGATAAACAAACCCTCTGGTGATGGCGTTCTGTCCGCCTTCCACTCTCAAGCGTCCTTCGGAAGGTCTAGTCTCTGGCGTCGCAGAATCCCAGCCAAGACAGAAGGAAGAAGCCCCTACCCCGCCGCCGCGTACGGCTGGATCAGCGTCAGCATCTGCCGCTCGGTCGCCGCTGCCCCTGCTGCCCCCCCAGCGTTGCTGACGGCCGCCACGGCCACGCCGCGCGCCGGCGCTATCGCGATGTTGCAGGCCCAAAATCCGCCTGCGCTCTGTTGCGAGAGCACCGGTCCCTTGGCCCAGCCGCGGGACGCCAGCACGGTCCAGCCGAGGCCCTGGCCGTCGCCGCTTTCGGTGCGGGGGTCGGCGATGCGGCGCAGGCTGTCGGCGGAAAGGTAGCCGTCTCCGTCGGCCTTGCTCAGGAAGACGCTCAGGAAACCGATATAGTCGGAGAGCGCCAGATGCACCCGCGCGGCGGGTCCGAACACCGGCGGATCGTCGGCGATGCCGGTCGGCTTGATGGGGAGGACGCGGGTCCCCAGCACCTGATGGCCCCAGGGTTCGTCGCCCGTCGGCGCGCCGAAGCCGGCGGTGGTCATGCCGAGCGGCGTGAACATCTCGCCTGAAACGACCTGCTCCCACACCGCCTTCGCCGCCCGTTCGATGGCGGCGCCGACCAGCACATAGTTGGCGCTGGCGAAGGCGTAGGTTCCGGCCGGCGCCGGCGGGGGCGCCGACAGGATCAGCTTGGCGAACTCTGTGCGCTGCACCTCCAGCGGCCGCTCGTCTCGTGAGGCGGCGGCTAGGAAGTCGCTGGTCGAGACCGGCGCATCGCTGACGCCGGAGCGGTGCTGCAGGAAGTCTTCGATGGTGACGTCGTTCCAGCCGGGATCGACCTTCAGATCGGGGAAGAGGTCCGGCGTCCTGGCCCGCCACTCGGCCCGGTTGGTCTGGGCGAGCCGAGCGTAGAGGGCAGCGGTCATGGACTGGGTCGCCGCGCCCGCCAGCCATAGGTCGCCAGGCCCGACTTCGATGCCGAGATTGGCGCGGCGCCGACCCATGACCGAGATGATGGGCTGAACCTTGGGCGCGATGACGAGGCCGCCGAGCGCGGGCACATGGGTTTCGCGCAGGATTTGCGCGGGCGTGGCGCGTGGCTGAGCGTGCTGGCCGATCTGGGCGATGCCGGCGACGCCGCTGATCAGGAGCGATCGGCGATCCAAGATCATCGCGCGGACCTGGTGTCGCCGGTCATGAAGGCTTCCAGGCCCGCGACCAGAGCGCGGTTGTCGCCCTCGCGCCCGACGGTGATGCGCAGGCCGTGGGGGATGCCGTAGCCCGCGACCGCCCGCACCAGAACGCCGCGTGAGGCGAGATACGCCTCGGCCTCCGCCGCCGTCCGCCCTGGCGTTTGCGGGAACAGGGTCAGCAGGAAATTGCCTTCCGATGGGACGGTCTCCAGCCCCAGTCCGCCCAGTTGCTGCGCCAGCCAAGGCCGCCAGGTCTGGACCAGCTCTCTGGATTGGGCGATGAAGTCGTCGTCCTCGAGCGCCGCAATGGCCGCAGCCTGGGCCGGGATGTTCACATTGAAAGGCGGGCGGATGCGGTCGATAGCGTCGGCGATAGCCACAGGCGCGTAGCCCCAGCCTACCCGAAGCGCCGCAAGCCCATAGGCCTTGGAGAAGGTGCGGGTGACCAGGATGTTGTCTGCGCCGCGGGCCAAATCCAGACCGTCCGAATAGTCGGGCGAGCTGGCGAATTCGGCATAGGCGCCGTCCAGCACCAGGATCGTGTGCGCCGGAAGCCCGGCGTGCAGCCGCTCGATATCGGCGCGCGGGTTCCACGTGCCGGTGGGGTTGGAGGGGTTGGCGACGAACACCGCCTTGGTGCGCGCATCGACCTGGGCCAGTACCTGGTCGACGTCGAGCTTCAGCTCGGGCTCGGGCGCAAACCGCACTTCGGCTTGGGCCGCGCGGCCGGCGATGCGATAGGCTAAGAAGCCGTACTGACCCTGGACGATATTGTCGCCAGGCTCGCAATAGGTCTGGCAGACGAGCGAGAATAGCTCGTCGGAGCCGCAGCCGAACAGCAGGCGCTCAGGCTCCAGGTCGAACTTGGCGGCGATGGCGGCGCGCAACGCGTCAGCGCGGCCGTCGGGGTAGATGTGCAGGTGCGCGGCCGCAGCGGCATAGGCGGCCGAGGCCTTTGGGCTGCAGCCCAGAATGTTCTCATTGGACGACAGCTTGATCGGCTCGGCGAAACCGGCAGCCTTGGCTTTGCCGCCCACATAGGGCGAAATGTCCAGGATGCCGGCCTTAGGTGTCGGCTTCGACGGGGCGGGCGTCGTCGTTGTCTGCAGGGTGGCGCTCATGGGCTTGGGGTCTGCGCGAGAATTGCAGCAGGTTCAAGGCCTGGCTTAATTGGCGGCCGCCGCCGGACGATAGACCCTGGGCGATGGCCCTATCGGCAACCCCTCCAGCTCCGCCCGTCCGTTCTGGAACTTGAGCGGCGCATTGAGCGCCCCGCCGGCGCCGCGCACCAGGGCGGCGGCGAACGCGACAATGCGCACAGGAAGGCTGACATGACCGCCGAAGATCATGGGCAGCATGGCCAGGCCCGACGGCAGGGCCAGGTGCACAGGCGCGACGCCGGCGAGGCGTCCGTCCTCGCCGACATGAAGCGCGCCGCCCGCGACCGAAAGGTGCGCCGCGCCGGCGTCCGCCTGGAGCCGCACGATCTGGGCCTCGCCCCCGGCCTTCGACCAGGCCTGGACTGCGGACGCCCAGGCGGCGCCCTCGAACGTCTCCGGCTTGGTCAGCCGCAGGGCCAGGTCCAGCGTCAGGGGCTTCGACCCGACGATGGGCGCCAGCGCGCTGGTGGGCGTCACAGTTGCGCCGGTCAGCCGCATCAATAGCTGGCCGCCCGAGCGGTCGGGCGCGGGACGCAGCATCGCGTGAACCGGTCGGCGCGTGTGAAAGTGAAGGGATGGGCGGTCGGCGGCGTCGCAAACGTTATCGCATCGCCCTCCAACGCCACACGCCAGGGCGCAGCGTGTAACCGCACGATGCTGGCCCGCAGCGCCTGGCCCCGGATCGACACGGGCCCATCGGCGCCGCGCTCGACTTCCAGGCCGGACGGGACCACCGCCACCCAATGGCCCGGCGCATAGACGAAGGCCTGGGCGTCCAGCCCCGGCGCGACGAAGCCCCAGCCCGACGGGCCCACCACCCGCAGACGGTCGTAATGGAGCCTTAAACGAAATGGGAAGCCGCCGATGCGCTGGCCCGCGAGATCTATCGCGTAGCCCGCGCGGCGAAGCCGGTCGGCCTCCTGAGTAAGCCGCGCTTGCAGGATTTCCCGGGCCGCCAGCCAGAAAACGCCGTAGCCCGCCAAGGCCAGGACGATGACAAGGTAGGGCAGGATGAATGGGACACGTTTCGGCGTCTCCATGCCGACGCCGCCCGTGTTGCGTCGATCCGCCGGTATGGTCATGGACGTGTGGTCATGAAAGAGAACGGCATTAATCTTGTCACGACCTGAAGGGGTTGCAGACGTATCGAGCGAGAGGACGACGTTTTGGGCGCCCCGGAAGAGAACGAACCCGCAGGCGGTCACTGGGTGTTTGGCTACGGCTCGCTGATGTGGCGGCCGGGTTTCGACTATTTAGAGCGGATCGGCGCCGTGCTCCATGGGCGACGCCGCGCCTTCTGCATCTATTCCGTCCACCATCGGGGCACGCCCCAGCGCCCCGGTCTGGTGCTGGGCCTGGCCGAAGGCGGCAGCGTGCGCGGCGTCGCCTATCGCGTCGCGCATGAGCAATGGCCAAATGTCTACGCCTATCTGCGCGAGCGCGAACAACCGACCGAGACCTATGTCGAGGCCAAGGTTCGCATTACGCTCGCCGACGGTCGATCCGTCGCCGCCCTAACCTTCATCTCCGACCAGGCCCATCCCCAATGGGCGGGCGATCTGGCGCCCAGCGCCCAGGCGGAAGCGATCGCGGGCGCCCAGGGCTTGTCGGGCCGCAACATCGACTATCTGCGCGACCTGGTGGCGCACCTGCGCAAGGGGGCGACCCACGATGAGGACATGGAGACGCTGCTGGCCGATGTGGAGCGTTTGGAGGCGAACGCGTGAGGCGCCGCCCATTGGCCTCACGGCTGTGGCGAACGGCCCGCGACACGCTTTGCGCAATTCGTCAAACCCGGTATATAGATGGTCATCATCGCCCGGCCCCTGCGCCGGGCGCCTTCGTTTTTGCGCCTCGGGCAAGCTCCGCCGGCGCCCAAGTTTAAGAGAGGGCCAAGCCCCATGACAGACATCCTGATGCCTAAGGCGACCGCCGTCTGGTTGGTCGATAATTCGTCTCTGACCTTTGAACAGATCGCCGACTTCTGCGGTCTGCACCCGCTGGAAGTGAACGGTATCGCCGACGGCGAAGTCGCGCGCGACATCCGCGGCGCCGACCCGATCGGCAATGGCCAGCTAACCCGCGACGAACTGGAAAAGGCGGAAAAGAACCCGGCCTATCGCCTGGTGGCGCAAAAGAGCCGTCATGCCGAACTGCTGAAGCCCGCCAAGAAAAGCGGCGCGCGCTACACGCCCGTATCTCGCCGCCAAGATCGCCCGGACGCCATCGCCTGGTTCATCCGCAACCACCCCGAAGTTACCGACGGCCAGATCGCCTCGCTCCTGGGCACGACGAAGGCCACGATCGAGACCGTTCGCACGCGCAGTCACTGGAACTCGGCCAATATCAAGCCGGTCGATCCCGTCACCTTGGGCCTGGTCGGCCAGCTCGATCTGGATGAAGTGGTGCGCCGCGCGGCCGAGAAGAAAGCCAAGGACGACGCCAAGAAGGCGGTGGCCGAAGATGGGCCGACGTTACGCCCCGCGTCGGAAGCTGGCCTTAGTGTGACGTCCGATGAATGACTTGGCGGACACGATTGCCGGCTTCGAGATGCCTTTCGGCCTCCTCAGCATGACGATGGTATTGGAATTTAACTAAAACTCGTCATGCCGAGGCGCGAGCTCGCTCGTGGCTCGAAGCACGTACAACCCAAATAGAACGCCTCTAATGCGCGCGCGCCAGGCGCAGCATTTCCATCTGTTCTTTCAGTTTGAGCTTTTGTCGCTTAAGTTCATGAACGCGGAGCGAGTCGTTGCTCGGACGCCGGGCTTCTTCCTCTATGACCTTTTCCAAGGTTTGATGACGGGATCCAAGTTCGCGGAGTCGGGCTTCAATCGCCATAGGTCGATCCTCCATCTGGTCAACATTTGGAGTAAAGCAAAACCTTACAGATTTGTCAGGTCACCTCCGCGTGAGGCCTCCAAGCCACGGTCGCTTAACGACAGCTTTACCGGTCGTCCGCCTTTGATATTTACGGCGACAAGCGGTCCTTACGCCGCCCAAGCGTTCTCAGTCGGGGCTTCCGCGCGATGAATGACGACGACGCCCTGCTGGAATTGGACGATGGCGCCTTACGCCTGCGCTTGGCCACTTTGCGGGTGGAGCATCAGGATCTTGACGCCGCGGTCAGCGCGCTACAGGGCAAGGCTCAGCCCGATCAGATCCAGATCGCCCGCCTGAAGAAAAAGAAGCTGATCCTGCGCGACATGATCGCCCGGATCGAGGACAAGCTGACCCCGGATATTATCGCTTAGGCGGCGAATATCGCCCGTGCGGACCAAGATCGTTGCGGCGGACCGACGCGGCTCTATAATGGAGCGCTTTCCTGGCTGGGGATCGGATTTGGACCAGACTGGCGAGCACGCGCCTCCCACCCTGGAGGCCGGCGCCTCCACTCCTGTCGCCATCATCATGGGCAGTCGGTCCGACTGGCCGACTCTGCGCGCGGCCGCCGACGCTCTGACGGGCTTGGGCGTGGGCTATGTGGCCAAGGTGGTGTCAGCCCATCGCACGCCTGAACGGCTGTACGCCTTCGCCCGCGGCGCCAAGGCGCAAGGCTTCAAGGTAATCGTCGCCGGCGCCGGCGGGGCGGCCCATCTGCCGGGCATGACGGCGGCGATGACCGAGCTCCCCGTTCTGGGCGTGCCGGTGCGGTCCGAAGCGCTGAGCGGGCTGGATTCCCTGCTCTCCATTGTCCAGATGCCCAGCGGGGTGCCGACCGCCACCTTCGCCATCGGCAAGAGCGGCGCCCATAACGCCGGCCTGTTCGCCGCCCAGATCCTGGCCTTGAGCGATCCCGCCCTGGCCGCGCGCCTGGCCGACTTCCGCGCCGCCCAGACC
>Ga0116231_10006593_pt1 | contig 22002 bp, 17 predicted proteins | sample S1TSphgellanicum_2_FD_89695 | JGI IMG/M metagenome (GOLD analysis project Ga0116231, IMG submission 89695) | Host-associated microbial communities from peat moss isolated from Minnesota, USA - S1T2_Fd - Sphagnum magellanicum MG | ecosystem: Host-associated > Plants > Peat moss > Unclassified...
ATTCACACGTTCCCACCAAATTGTTTTATGCTTGTCATATATTTGTTTGGTCGTGTAACCTAAGTTTAGTTGGGCCCATATGTGGTCCTTCAATGCTTGTGACATGCATGGAGCATAACAAAACATACGAGAAATGGATTCCGGGTCATGCTCACCATGTGCAAATGACCCATCAATTCGTGTATGGGCCTTATGATAAATTGTGATTTTAGCCACATCAGGTCGTGTGTATAGACGTTTGATTGAGAATAACGCTAGGCATCCTCACTTAATAGATTGACTGTGGGTTGAATTTTCCCGATAATCCTTTGGTCCATATCCACATTGATACCTAAACCAAAAAACTTTCAAAATGTAAATGATTACATTTTGGTATATGAATTAAAGAAATAAAAAATGTTAATGCCATAAATGTTTACCACGTATGCCCGAGGTGGTTTTTGATAGTTGGTTGTTTGACATCTGTTTGGTTTGGAAAGTTTTTGTAAACATCCCATTCCACAGGGGTGCTCATATCCCTTCGTTCATCTTCCAAGAATTTCGAGATGCGAACATATGGAACATAAGCAAATTGAATGGTCACTTTATTTTGCCCTCCATGGCATAACTCGGACCTCCACACCAAGTCCTTGTTTGAAAAAAAGGACTTGGTGGGGTTTTGGACATGAATGAAATGGGATTTTGGAACCCTTCCCATGATTGAAGGAAGTAGGACAAATTCCTACACCAAGATAATTTATAATTTTGTAAACATTCATCATTGAACAAAAACCCAAAATGCAATACATACATGACATTATGAACCCATATACTAAAACAAATTTTGGCAATACCCACATTGAGTTATTAAACCCTTCCATCATTGAAAATGTTCACATATGCAATACCCAAATTATACCTTAAGCCCACAATGTCTAAAAACCCCATGTAACAATACCCACATAATGATAATTAATGCACATTATTTGAAAGGTGCAAAATGCAATACCTGCCTTGGGCCATAAAACTCACACTGGTTGTGGGGAGTCAATGCATTATTCACATATGGGTATGAAAAAATCAAACTACAAAGAGTTATTGAATATGAAATATTTGTGTAAAGGTATAAAACCTTTATTTATGGTTATATATTTAATGAAACTTGATGCCCTTTCTATATCTAATAACTAGGAAATGAAAAGAGGTTGAACTATGAAAATATAAACAAAAAAAAGAAATAACAAGAGACAAATGCATACCTTTAGGAATAAAATATGTTAACGTTCCACCAAAGTTTGTAGTTCCAATTGAAAATGCAACCCTAAAAGATCACAATTCATACAAAAGTGGGTTAGAAAATATTAAACTCTAACAACTATGGAACATATGGAAACAAAACAAATTCATAATTATGGTATAAATTTAAACAAGTGATAAAATTAAAAACCAATAAATGAGCAAAGTTTAGAGTATAAACCTTAGGTTCTGAAATATATGAACCAAATTCCTATACACTAATACATAAAACATAACCCTAAAAATCCAAATGATATTTTGCCATAAGCCTTATTACAACCCTAACTATACAAACCATAACAAAAAAAAATCCAAATATATGCCCTAAATGCCCTAAACCCAAACAACTTTACAAACTATACAAATTATATAATGCAAAATAAACAAACTTAAAAAAACATAGGAAAAAAATTAGAAACCAAAATTTAAAGGTTTAAATTATAAATATTTATTGACTGGAAGAAAATACTTTAATAACAATCAAATAAATACAAAACTAAAAGAGAAGATATGTCTTTTATTTTTGCGTGATCTCTCCAACCTAATTTTTTCCACTATCTTTGAAAAAAATATTGAATGCAATTATATTACTTCACATATGTGTAAACCTTAAAATTTTCCTCCCAAATTTAGCCTACTTTAAGTTAATTACTATACATTTGTGAAAAACTTATTAATTAATTTATGTGTCCCAACCTTAATCTTAAACCATAATCCAATAGTACATATTTATAATAATTACATGAAAAGATGTATTATAATGTCCATTCAATAATAAATTAGATGAACAAAATTTAATAAAATATGCATAAACTAAACCATAATGGCTGCAATTATGGCATTGTTTCCACTATAATTTTTTAAATAATATTTACATATGGGGACCTATGTTCATCATCCATAAACTAGGACGAACCTTAATAAATTGATAGGTAGGATTGACAGAGGGGGTGAAAAAAATGAATAGGTAGTTAATTAGGTATTTGGCTATGAAAAAAACATAGATAAATAGGTAGTTAGGTAGATAAACAAGTTAGTAGGGTATGTAATTAATAAGGTAGTTAGGTTAGCAGGGTAGGTGATTAGTACAGTAGCTAGGTCGCTATGTCAATAGGATAACTAGTTATTAGTGTAACTATGTCAGTAGGGGATAATAAATAAGATACGAAGGTTGGTGCAGTACTTAGGAGGTAGGAAAGTGAGCACGGTGGCAGGTCAGGTCCAAGGGAAAAACGGCCAAGAACCAAAAAAAAAGAAAAAGGTACAGTGGTCAGCAGCAAAAAGAAATGGACTGTGATGAACCCCATCTGGCGCCAAATGAAAAAATGCAGCCCATCCAGTGGACAGAACGGCCAACTGGTGCATTGGTGGCTGCTGGTTCACTCTGCCCCATGCAGGGCGAAGTCAGCCATGGCACTGTGACCGGCTTCTTATTAGGGCGTGTGCGCGCGCGTAGAGTTCCATTCCTGGTTTTCGCTCGCTCGTGCTCTGGAGAGTGCAGAGAGAAGAACAATAGGGAGAGGCAGCAGCCATGGGGGAAGAGGAATCGTTGGCGGAGTCGTTGGATGTTCTCTCTCCGGATGGCATTCGAAGCGGCCGAAGCAAATTAAGGTATCTTTGCTCAATTCTTTTCTGGCGTCATTTCTTCGACTGCATCAGGTTGTTGTGTTTTTACCCTATGCTCTTCGCAATTGTATGAGGGCTGATGAGCGAGTTTTTGAAGAAAACCGTCTCTGAAAATCGCCTAGGTCCCAAGCTTTTCTTTCCTAGTCGCTTTTTTTCCTGTTTATGCGAGGATGATTTCGTTTGCCGTGCTTTTTTAATATAATTTTATTGTCTTGACATGCATTTGGATCGGGGCTCTGAAAGGCATCTTGTGCATGCTGATGGTGATTATCACGCCGCGGTGCATGTGTGGATCTATGTGGAGAGCACCGGTGAATTGCTGCTACAGAAGCGGGCTGATCGCAAGGATTCATGGCCAGGCCTGTGGGACATTTCCAGTGCTGGACATATATCTGCTGGGGACACTTCCCTCATAACTGCCAGGCAAGCTCCACGTCCATCTCCATTTGTGTGTGTGTGTGTGTGTGTGTGTGAGTGACTCTCATAAGGTTATGACTGCACTTGTTGTCATTTTACCTTCAATTTTCTTGTTTGTGGAGATTCTTCTGGAATTTCATAGATATGTGATGTTGCCTTCTACTGCTGTGACAGGCGAGAACTGCAGGAAGAGCTTGGAATCACATTACCATCTGAGGCTTTTGAACTGCTCTTTGTTTATCTTCAACAATGGTGAGGCATAACCCCATGTGCCTGATCTGTCAGCAAGTTGTCATTATAAGATTGAGCATATGAACCTATTTTCAGGAATACTGTTAGATCCTTCTGGCATATTTTTCTAACAAGCCTGTAATAATTGGGGCCCATGCTGTAAGTGGTTTAGCCTTTATTTGGTTTCTGCAATGTGTGCAACTTGTGCCTTATAGAGGACACGTCATGTATTTGTCTCGGGGTTGAATTGGTTTGATTGATGTAGCATCTGCATTTCACAGTTGATTTGTTGATAATGTGATAAATCCTTTCAAATCTGTGAATGCAGTGTCATCAATGATGGAAAGTTCATCAACAATGAGTACAATGATGTTTATCTTGTGACACTTGTTGAGCCCATTCCACTGGATGCCTTTTCTCTGCAGGTTTCTTTCTCCTGATTACCATTTCATGTGTACCTCTTGAGCTGACAATTCCTTGGTACCCATGTGGCAAATTATGAGAGTCAGCCCTTAATTCCAGGTGCCTTATTCTTTTCTAGGGGTGGCTCTTTGGCAGGAATCAGAGGTATCAGCAGTGAAGTACATTGGCTGGAAAGAATATGCAGAACTTCTGCGGAACGAAGATGCAGGTTATGTTCCATATGAGGTAGATGGAGGCTATAATGAGCTCTTCTCAGCTATCCAGAAGAGGTGTGTTCTTAAATCCTATGCCACAGACAATGTGCTAGGAACATACACTTAAAGATTGCTTCCCCTTGAGCAGGCAATAGTTCAATACTGTCAAAAGGGTCTTGCTCAGAGAGCTGTTTAATAGGCCTCTGACTGTTCAGAGCACACCATCACTCTGAAAGAACAATGAGAGAGCAACCAGGTATCTTTATGATATTGCTTCTTAAGTTGCTTTTCATTTGAAGCAATAGTATTCTGCATCAAGGAGGATTGCTGATTCCTGCAATGTCCTGGAATGGTTTAAGTGATAGAAAGCAGTGCAAATAATTACCACAACTGTTGGCAAACTGCTAAACCATGAACTACTATCTCATGCCAGAATGGAGATGGTCCTCCCCATATTGGTTACATGTTGGACATTTTGATCTCAGCTTTGAGACTTCTAAGGCTTTTCTCCACTACTCTCTCAGATCTAAATTATAAGATTCAGAGATGATTGTTGTTTGTCTAAGAAAATTCTTCAATTATTGTCACCTTGAGTATAAATGCTGTCAATTGCAATTTCAGTCCAAGAATTTTCCTGCAATGAGGCATTGATATGGCCCTTCCGATCATGATACAAGGGCCTGGGTAAAATTGATGGTAATGCTAAAAGCTTTGGGATTTGTTTGTTAGCTTTCAATCATTGTCAATGTCAAGCATAGCATGTGCAAACATGCTGAGGTACCTAATTGCATTAGATATGGGGTTCTGTTTCAAGCAATACCTCTTGGGGAAGCATTGGAACAAAGAATTTGTACTTGTTATCATATGCCATTGATTGTGGGTTGCACAGATATGGGCTTGATCAGAATGCAAGGGTTGGAGCATTACAAAACCAGCTTGCCCGCTACATTCCAGTGACTGTCAAGGGAGAGGTAAGACATATTAAGTTGCAACCTGATCTTAGTGTACATCCAGACATTCTGTGCTGCTTTCAGTCTTATTGAAAAGATGGCTCCCTGCACAACCAGGAGGTTTAGATTTCAGTGTGCCCACCCTCATCACCAGAAGCAAGGTGCACAGTCTTGCAGAGTCTTGGATTGCCTTTAGAGGCACCTCTCACAAGGATTGGTATTCCTGAAATCTTGTGCAAGCTCCAGTTCAGGTACAACTACTGTGTACATGTTTGGGGGCAGATTACAGGTCTGAGCAAGGGAGATGCTCTGGCTTTGTCTTACACAATCCGTGCTGCCAAAGTGCTTGATCGTATTTTCCTTGAACAGGTATTTCTTTTTGTGTGGGGCACTTTCCTTCTTGGGTCCAGGATAATTATCACATTATAAACCTTTTTAACTAGACCTGAGCATCCTCATTTCAAACAGGATATTTCTGGAGAGTAAATACAGTGTGTCAATATCCTCATGGAAGGCTTAGTCAAGGTCTGCTCCAAATCCAGGCCTGGGGTTGGAACTGAGGGATGACAACAGCAAAGATGTGATCCTCCTCCAAATGACAGAACCACAGAAATTGATGGCTAGTGGTTAACTTTGCAATTTTTCGTGGTCTGGTTCTTGAAGCAGATTGTCAAGAAGTGGTAGGCTGCTCTACTAAGAAAGTGCAAGCATACTCATAATAGAGAGAATTAGGTTAACTAATTGAGGTGGTTTTGGAAGCAGGATTGGAGAACAAACCCAGCATTGAAGCTCTGGCTCGAAAAGCAAGCAGAGAAATCTGAGCTTGACAGGCTCAAGTTTGCATACTATCTGATCAATAAGAGTCCATGGTACCCAGCAATCTCTTACTTGGAAATATGTACCCTTTGGTATCATGATCAGGAATAATGTGAGCTAAATGATCCATTGTTTTGAGAGAACAGTCAACTTCAGGACCAACTGTACGAAACATGGACAATAGTCCACCCCCAAGGCCCCAGGCAATGAATTTGTGTGAGCTGCAAGAGAGTGACTTTTGGTGACAATGTTTTCTGCAGGTCAGTTTTGGATGAGAACTCCGCTTACTTGACAACTGCCGATTCTGCGGTTCAGCTAGCAAAGAATGCAGCACAGAAGGATGTGCCTAGTTGGGCAGGGGTGCACTACAAGGCTGCATTTCCTGTTTCTAAACCACCTGGTGCCAATTTCTACCCAAGGGACATGGACAAAGAGGTGAGCTATGGTACATCATTGGATATGTCAGATTTGATGTTGCATTTTTCTTGTGTTTCTTTCTGTTTACTTGGTTGCCTTTCTTTCATCTTCTTTTGCTACTGTGGATATGAGGATAGCATCAAGCCAATAGCATGGTGTTTTAATGGTCGTGGCCACCTTGCAACTGGTTCTGGGTTCAAACTGCCACTAGGTGTTTGCCAGGTTTAACTCATGTCAACCAACCAACTCTAATGGGGATTATGAGGATAAACCAGTCACCAAAATGGGGAAACTCAGGGGGATTGGAATCCCAATGGGGAGATTTGTTGATTCTGTTATCCCCATCATGGTGCTTAGCACAGGAGGCAGTATTGTGCAAAGCATAGTATGAATGAAGGCACTGAGTCTCACATGCCAGCCCACTGTTACTTTTTTAGCTTCAAGACTGGAGAAATGATAATTTCCATGTCTTGCAGAATCAGCACAAGCAAATAAATTTTCTATTAGGTTAGTGAGAAGCATGTCAGATCACCATTAATGTGAAGAGGAGAAATCCAGTAATTTAAGTTACAGCATCTTTCCAGTTACAATCTTGGTAAATACTTCTCATAGAGGTTAGCTGTTGTGTGGGCTAGGAGTTCAATCAATGGAAGGCTACTCTTAGCAAGGAAGAACAAGATTCTGCCACTGGATTTTTCACAGTCATTCGTAGACCTGAGGATCTGTCAGATGAAAAGGTTGGCAAGCTCCATCATCTGAAGATTGTTCCTTATTCAGAAGAGTACTCTTTATTCCTTAGGAAAGCTGCAGACCTATTGCATAAAGCTGGAGATGCTGCAGAAACACCCAGGTATGTTCACACCAGCATATTGGGCTCTTTTCGCTACCTTTGATGTTCCATTTTATTGCTAAGCTGATTGACCAGTGTACTCTATACAGTGCCTGTAAAAGAACTCCTTTGCTGGATGTAGTGCCTGGCTTCTGTTCATAGAAAGATGGGCTGTTGGGTTCTTGGGGTATTGTGTTGAGCATTTCTGCTTCTGTGACCAATGCTATGCATGCAAACCGTGGGTTTTGGATTGTCTGACCACATTCCATCTTTCATTGTAACAGCTTACGGAGGCTGCTGAAGGCCAAAGCAGATGCATTCTTGACAAATGATTATTATGACTCAGATATTGCATGGATGGAGCTGGTATGTGCATGTGACCTCTGACTTGAAAGTTTGATTTGAATAACATTTTCTCCATTTCCAATAAGATGATTGGGATGACCTTTTCCTGCTCTGATGCAGTTTCCCATTAAACTGAAGTGTGGCCTATGTCTTCCTTTTCTTTACGCTGTTTCGAAGTTCCATAAGAACCTGCTTAAACCAAGATTTATTTTGGCAACCACTTTGGCTTCTCCCACTGATGTTTCTAAGTGACTCATTTCTTTCTACAATGCTAAACTACCTTTGGTCAATGATCTTTGGGTGTCAAAGCTCAGAAAGGCTCATGTTCCTTTGGATAGTAGTTAGATTCTCAATGACTCTACAGGAGCACTAGATGTGATCAAACTCCTAAATCCTTCAAGATCTCAAAGCTGATAAAACTTCTCTGCTTTTGTTGCAGTTATTGAATCTTAACTCTATGTACAGAGATTCAACCTAGCAAATCTAAAAGCTTGTATGAAAGTTTGGAGCTATAAGGTGTTTGGTCATATGTTGAAATCTCATAGTTTTAAGTTCTTGTTGGTTCAATGAACAGCTCTTACTTTCAGGTTTTTGTGGCTTGAGAATAAACGAGTGATAAGTTTTTTTGTGTTTCTCCATAGTTTCAAGGTTGTGGAAGCTTCACACTTAATCTTTTCAATAACATCTGATACATAATCTGTTCCTTACTTTTGGTCACTTTGCTTATAGACAATGTATAGGTATTCCCATGTTCACAGTATATTTAGCAAACTTCTACCACTTTGCCTATGAGTTTGATCAAGTCTGTAGGTTTGTGGATGATCTGGATTTTCTGGACTTCAAGTGTTTAATGTACCCAGATAAAGACTCTTTTGGTGGTGACATAAAACCTGAACATTTTGAGAGTTACATTGTACTTCTAATGGCTTCTCTTGTTACTTCCCAAATTCAATCATAAACCAAGTCCTAGGGTCTTCTGTGATATATCTTTGAGGCCCAGATGTTTGCTCAATACACAGAAATATACTTGTGGAATTTTAGCATTTGGAGTTTTGTAAGTGAGCTTGTACAGAGTCTTGTGAGTGGGGAGCTTTTTTAAGCCCATTTTGTCTTTGTTCATCTTCTGTCTTATCTGCTGTGTTTGGTTCTTTCTTCCTTATGCGCCTCCTACTTTGCTTTTGTTGTTTCCCTTTGTGTCTCCCTTCTTTGGTGTATGGTGCTAGCCGGTATGGGTCTTCCTGTTGCTGGACACTTGGGACAGAAACTCAGTATGCAGGCTTACACTGGCTTATATGCACTGTAGGGAGCTGATGTTGTTGGGTAAGTTGTGAAAGAAAGTCACTATCATACATGTTCTGTTGATATTTGCTCAACAAGTGAGAGACAGTCACTGCTGTTCATATAACTAGTTTTATGCTTAATTTTGAACTAGTTCTTCCCTTCTGTTATTTTCTTCTTCCCTGTTCCTTTAAGTGAAAGTTCGCCTGGTTCTGGTTACCTTTAACGATGAGTACAGAGATTTCTCAGTACCCATGAGACTTGATAATTTGTCAACTACAAAACCTCCCATGAGGCCTGGAAGTTTTGAGAATGGTTTGTATGGAGACTGTTGATAAGATTAAATCCAGCATGGAAAGTTTTAGGTGACTTTGGGGCCAGTACTCAAGCAATAATCTGTAGCCAGGAGGATGAGACAAATTTTCACGCATGCAATGGTGCCACAATTCAGCAAGTTGGAGAGGGATGTATGATAGCTTACTGTACCTGTGTTAGATGACTCTTGCACTTGAGTCTAGTGTCCATCAGATAAATGGAGTTCAGATTGAATTGCTATTATCTACCACCAAGATCTGTAATTAACCTCTTTCTGCTTTTGGGATAAGTTGATTCATTGTTTCTGTTGTTGTGCTAACAGGACTCTCCAGTAGATGTCACAATTGGCCCATATGAGACATATACAGATGCATTATTTGGATATAAGGTTTGCACAACAAGTTGCTCAATACTAGTGAATTTTCACTTTTAAGGGCTTGCATAGTCATTCAGATGTTGACACTGAACAGTGAACAATGATGCATTCCAAAGGTCATGTAGTTTTATGTGGTGGACAGTAGGCAACAAGTTACAGCTTTGGTTGATTCTGTGTCATGTCTGATTGTCGTTGACCAAACAGGCTACATTTGAGGCTTTCATTGGAATTCGGGATGATGAGGCCACTTCACAGTTAGCACTCTTCAGCAAACACCTCCAGGTGCCAAATATGTGCAGTCAAAATGCCCTAGCCATAAACAGCAACATTTCCATAAATGGAAAGTTTGATCTTCTAATCTTGGTTTATTGCTTTTGTGAGTTTATTTATGGCAGAATTGTGTCAGTTGAGGGATTGATGGGGCCTACATTGAGGGAAATAGGTGACTGAGATGTCAGTCTTGCAGGAACTGGAAGACAACTTGCCAATGGCCTCAGAGTACAAGTCAAAGGGTGTTTCAGCTTCTCCTATCCGTGTCATACGGTTGCTGTTCAACAGTGGGGTATGAGCTTTTCATGACTTGGATCCCTCAGGTGTTGTGATAAATGTATGGGAGGTCATTGACTTCCTGAGAGGCACTGATCTCAAAATGGGTGATTTCTTTGACACAGCTATCTCTGAGCAAAGCATTCTGTCCTATTTCTAATTCATTGAACTGCTGAAAGCCACAAATCCTGAAACTGGTGCATGAGAATATTATCTCTCAATGGTGACCTCCATGACCTGACTTATCTATGAGAGGTGATTTGTATGGAAGAAACTGTGATAAAAGGAAAATTGATTTGCAGGATGTGAAAGGACCTCAGACTGTGGCTTTCAATTTGCCCAATGATGATCGGATAGTAAAAGAGCGTGGAAGTGCCATGGTCATGCTCAAGAACATTTCACAGGCCAAGTAAGATATGCATCCTTAAGTCTTTGTCCTCAATGTTGGCCTGCAGACCTCAGACTTCCCCTAGCTCATGACAGCAGTAGACATGCTTTGTCAAACATTGAAGTTATTTGGAGACATCTTGCAGAGAATAGGACATGTAGGGTCATTGCTGGAGAATGACTGACAGTGGTGGTTATGGGGCAGATTTGACTACATACTGCTTCCTATAGCAAAAGTATGTATAGAGTCATCTCAAAGAGAAAATGCTGATTTTGAGTCATTCTTCACACACACAATATGCCATGAATGCTGTCATGGAATTGGGCCTCATGGAATCATTACACCTGATGGCCGAGAGTCCACTGTGCGCCTGGTTGGCTCCTTCACCCTTACTGAATTGTCTTTGACAAAAGTTTCTTGAGTGATTTTGGAAGTTTTCTTTTGAAGGGAATTGGAGTTTGACATAATATCAATGTACAGCTGGAATCTGTGGATTGAATTGCATCAGTGGGTAACAGGAGTTGCAAGAGGTCTACTCAGCAATTGAAGAGGCAAAGGCAGACATTGTTGGGCTCTGGGCTCTTCATTTTCTTCTTGACAAGGTACTCAATAACAGTTCATGTGTCTACTTTGGAGTGTATAGCTGTACCAAATATCCTGCCTGCACATGTTGACACATGAGAGTATGTGAGGCAGCTTCCCCACCAGTGACTTGATGAACAGAAAATTTGCATTGGTGTACATCTAGTCCTATGGCATTATGTCTTTTTCGGAGGTTGGCCTAGTGAGTTGTGCCCCTAATCTGTGATGAGTACATGGCCTTTTCCACAAGGTTCTCTGTCAGACTTCTCTTACCATATTTGCCGTGTATACTTTGTCATGGGAATGTAAAGTAGCCTCCACAGTCTATAACTTTTCCCCTTGTGCTGCAACTTTTATTCTGATATGGAATTTGGGAAATTCTTGGGGCTTCAGGGTTTACTGCCCAAAAGATTGGAAAAAACTATGTATGTCTCTTTCCTTGCAGGCTGCTTCCGCTCCATTCGCTTTGGGCTTAAGGAGGCTCATGGGTATAACAGTCTCTCCCTTAGTAATACCAACGTCTTTCATCTACCTTAAGATATGGTGCATCCTTGATGTGCACACCAAAGAGTATGAACATTTCAAACTGTATAGAGCACTGGATACATTTGGAGCATGGTGTGGTAAGACTTGGACCACTACTGTGCTAAGTCACTGATGATTACTCATCTAATTCTGGATCCCCTCACTTTCTTATATGGTATGGCTATTTTTTTTTTCATGAGCACATAACCAGGGTGTTTGTGTCTGGGCATCTTTACCAGGAAAGGACAGGCACTGCAATTCAACTGGATTTTGGAGAAAGGAGGATTTGTGTCACATGGAAATGACTCCTTCTCAGTTGATTATTCAAGAGTAAACTCCCACCATCTCATCTGATATGTGTGCAACATCAGAATTCTTTTTGCTTGCCATTGTCTTCCCTCAAGAGAGCTTACGGTGTGGTGAAGAGGTGTGAGCATTCCACAGAGATTTGTCTAGATGACAGCAGCTCAGCAGTACTTTGGGGGCTGTGGTTATGGATGCAGGTGAGGGAATGTGTAGAAGATTTGAGCCGAGTAATCTTGAAAATTGAGGCAACAGGAGACAAGGCTGCTGCCCAAGCCCTGTTAAAAAAATATGCCATTTTAACACCAGAGTTGCAGCGAGCCTTTTCACATCTGGAAGATGTCCAGGTATTTTCTGCTCCACCTCTAGATTATTGCAATTTATGTTTCAGAGACATTCTGACTTTTTAACCACTAAACCTGCCTCTTGGAAAGTGGTTCTTACAAGTCAATGGAAGGATCAAGTCCTCCTCTGGCATTTGTTAAAACCCTTATTTGTGGCTTTGATAGTTTGCAAGTAAGAATTTGACCATTAACATCTTGTATCAGTGTACTGTCCCAGAATTAGCATGAGTGCTATTCTAAGGCAGTCACTGACTTATTCTGAGGTTCTTTGTGGAAGTTAATGTTTTTGCAGATCCAGTTTTGTTCTTCTTGCCAGTGTGGAAAAGAGAGAAGTATAGCAGCAGAAACATATTCTGTTGCTGCTAAGGTTTTCTGAAATGAATTAGAGTCTCTGCACCTATTTGCATGAGTTGGAATTTCTCCAAGCATGTAAAACTCTGATTTGTGAGGCATTGGAAGAAACCATGAAAGTTAGATCTTGGGAGGAGCAAATTTATACTTCCATACAGACATGGTTGACATTAATTTTATTGAAAATGCAGGTTCCAGTGGATATTGCTCCATCATTTGAGGTATTGAATGAGCTGAATTTGGGAGCTTTTGAATCATGATCCAAGTAAATTTCAGAAACAATTCTCCCATCAGTCTTCATTCAGATCAGCATGCTGGTTTTTACTTTTTAATCTCAAGAGCAAGAGGAACATCTAGAGATGGCCCAACAGGAGGTATATCAACAGGGGACCTGTTTTGACAAGAGTGATCACCAATGCACTCTCCACAAATTGTTGAAAGTTTTGATTAATTGGAGGGTTTTGACTGCTTGGTCCCTCAACTCCACTCAGGTTCCTGCAGATGTACTGTATGCAAGTAGCCTGCAGTGTTGTGCTTCATAGATATGTTCAGGGTGCAGGAGGTCCCAATTATTATACTCTGATTTAGGCCTCACTATGCCTTATGTTTAGATGCTTGCTTGTGGAGGGGCAAGCTAAATCACATGAAGCCTACTGTCACAAGCTTGTTGCAGCTCAAATAGGGATATTATTGACTTTTCGATTAGCTGTCTCTTGAGGGCTAGTCTACATCATGATCTGGTTCCATTACTTCTGGAGATGTGACCATAATTCATGTCACAGATTTTTCATATATTTGTTTACCCTAAAGTCTTGAGCAGATTAGTATGTGCTTATTTACACTGACTGTTGGGGGCTGAAGAAGTCAGTGGGGAGTAATGGTAGCTAGTTACTGTTCTTTCCTTATGACTAATGGTCTCATACTTTGTCAGTGACCCTCACAAGGTTGTGCCTGCACATTCTTCTTGTGTTTGTTCTAGTTTGGCTGGAATAGAGAGACAGTTACCTTTGCTTTTCTTTGCAATCTCATTGTATGTGTTCTTTGTGACTTTGGTAGATCTGTTTTCCCTCCTATCCATGTAGCCACTAAGGTCTCCCTTGATTCATCATTTGGGTAAACCTTACATATGAGGTTGATCTTTCAAACTAATTTTGCCATAAATTGCATGTATAAGTGTATGAGCTTTGTCATCAGGTAATTCAAATGACAAATTTCTATTGAGCTTGGGTTTTTTAACATAATTAAAGCTTGGCACATTTGGGATCTATTACTGGACATGGATAAACATTCATCCATTTGAACAATTATGTTGCAAATGTAACACTTGAATAATCACATCATCAATTTTAAATTGTTGTAGCAAGTCATAATTGGTGACTTGCAAAATGCAGGGGGGCTCATGAACAGGTATTATTTGTAATGTGATGCCCCATTATGGTGGTTAGGATTACACATGTGGTTTGATGCTACATGTTACATTATTGCTAATTTCTAAAGTTCGGATATCTCATTTCTCCTTCAAATTGAATGATCTTTGGTTCATTGTGATAGATTAAAGAGAGATAATAAAAGATGCCATTTATTCTGAAAAAACAAGATTGTTTCATCCTAACCTCTTAATCATTTGAAGAATTGAAAGTGCAATTTGGAGAAGCAATTGACTTTTTACTTAGGAGCTTAACAAGGTGTTCAAAACCTTCACTAAGGAAACATAAGGAAACATACACACTAAGGAAAATAATCTTGCATTTTCCATTTGGTTGAGTTTATTGGGAGTTACGAAGCTCCAAAATTGTGGGATGACAAAATGTCCAATTTTTTGATTGGATTTTGAGAATTCATTTTTTTTCCCCCTGATATTTCAATGTAGCAGCACTCACAAACTATACTAAAAGAAAAATAGTGCATCCTTCAAGGGTCCAAACTACAATTAAGTATATGATGAGTCTCAAATTCATTTTGGGTTCAAATTGCATCTAATGCCTTTTTTTGAATGTTATGTGCAATCTCAAGGTGTTCAAGAGTTGTTTGTGAAGTGTGTCAACTCTCATTATTTTGACCTAGTCATGAGGAACTAAGGAGTGTCCAATTCTTTAGAATTTTGTTACTGTAAAATGGAAATTACCACTTATACCATTTAATAAGCCTACAATTCATAGCTAGTCAACCTAAATGATAGTAATCCAACCTACTACCCAAAGAGTTTGTATGGTGTTCCATGTAGGTTGTAGGACATGAAGACATGGATTTGAACCCTAGCCTTCAAGGCCACAAACTAACACTTTCAATGGTCTGGGAAATATGAACTTGACAGCATCAGAGATAGAAAACAAAGTCCTCTAAACAATCCCCCTTAAAGCCAAGTATCGTAAAAAATTTCCTAGTGTATTTGGAAAGCACAAAGCACCTTAAATACACATTAGTAATGGCTCCTCAAGAAAGAAGACAGACCTCACCCCAACAACACGCCTCCTACACCTAGTTACACCAAAGTAGGTGCAAGAGATATAGGTGCATGGGACCTCTTTGTTGGCACATGGTGCTTCTCGCTCCTATGCGCCTCATGAGCTATGCTTAAGCTTATTATTTCATTTTCCAATGGGTAGAGGACATCCCTTAAATGCAAGCCAGGGCCAAACTTAGCTCCCACCTCATCCTAACAACTCCTAAATATTCAATTGAAGGTTTTTTAGTCGATTGAGCAATGTGCATTGTCTTCAATTTTTTTTGTGCAACTTGTAAGTTATAGGTTGTACTAGGACCTCGATGCTCAGTACATTCTACTCATTCAATGTACTGATTGTGATTTGGTGTTTGCTTAGATTAGAGTTCAGTGTTCATTTAGATCGAAGCTCACTACTTGGCAACGAGCATTTGAAGTCGTAATTATTTGTGTTTGCATGGCCATTCCCCATCGCTTGAGATTCTAACTTTCTTATGTGTGCACTTTGTAATGTCAAGTCTCAATTCGCTCAAGGTTCTAAAGTCTTGGGATAACTTTCAATATTCTATGTGCATGTACAATGTTAAGTCTCAATTTGTTCAATGTTAATGAGTCCATGTTCTTTGTGTGTGCATTCTAGAATTTGCATTGTTGCATCACAACTCATTAAGGCACAAGTTGTAACATGACATTGCCACATCTATGACTTGAGAGTTAAAACCTTTGGGGCAACAAGCTAAGTTCTTCAAGCTTGGGTTCAAATTTCTTATGTGATAGATTGAGGTGCTAAGACTTGCATTTTTTGTTCAAAAGCTCTTGGTTTGGATTTTTTTTGTGAAGTTGTAAACACACATTGTTGAGTGCATAGTGCACACATTTTGTGTTCAAAATTCTATAAACCGTGTGTAGTGGTGCACTCAAATTTTTTATTGTAGATCTTCAATCAAGGTGAACCATTTATGTTAAACCTCCTTAATTTTCACTTCTTTTTTAATTGAATTTGTTGTTTCAGAAATCAATCTGCATTTTTGGTTTCAATCATGCTTTCACAATTGCATGTTCCAAGTAATTTCAAGTTTAAGTATTTTTTTGGTGGCCAAGTCCCAAGTAAACCCTTGCAATTAATAAATTTGTTTCTTTTAATGCATTTGCATCCATTCATATGGGTGAGCAAAAAAACCAATTATAAAACCTTGAATTGAAAATTATTTCACGTCAAAATTTTAATATTGTTTATCAAATGTTTGAACCCTTTGAAAACATCAATCCTATTGTTGTTGAGGATGTGTATGTTTTTCATCCCAAAAAACAAAAAAAAACTTGTAATACTAATGTGACCCATGAGTTTTAAATCTTTAGATTCTAAAAATGCCATTGGCAAAACCTATTTTCAATGGAGTTGGCATGGTTATTTTTATCAAATCATGGACAATTTTTTGGTGGTTCAATGGGATTCCATCAAAAAACATGCAAGTAAAGCAAAGCTCCTAATGGTAAATGGTTTATCGATTCAAAATGTGGGCATGCAAAAAATGAAATTGCTTATGCTCAACTCTCAACGTGAATAGTTGACTTCCAACAACTTAATATTTGTTAGGCCATGGAAGATAAACAAAATCTTGTTCAATTTGCCATTGTTTTCAACCTTTTAAATAAAGGCAAACCAATGACAAATTATGAGGATTTTTTGTGTTTGTTTAGGTTTTTAAGATTTAGCTATTTGGGAAATGCTAGAACACATAGACCATGAAGTGAGAAAATCTTTTAAGTTTTGTTATTACTGAAATTGCCAAGTTTGTGTATCTTGCTTGTACATGATGTGATCATGTCCATGGATAATGCAAGTTGGGCAAGTGTGCACGGTTACATTGTGTAAGATTGGTGTTATATTCCCTTGCTATTGTGTGCCCAACAAGTGTTTTGTGGATACATGAAGTTTATAGTGTAACTTGTTGATCATGAATTTTTTGATGACACAAGGGGGTTTGAAGGAAGAGGAGCTTCTTTCAAGGTTAGATTGTTTTGGTGTTGATGGGGTCAACATTTTCCAAGGCTTCAAATCTAGAATTATAGTTCAAAACTAATGTTGATATGTTCCCTTTGTCATTGGTGCGCATTGTATGGTTCATCAAACAAACTGAATGCTATAAACCTTTTCAAACCTACCTTTAGTTTCTCACATTGAGAGCCTTTTGCAATTTATCTATGTTTAAACCACAACCTTAAGAAACACTTGGAATTTGCCAATTTGATAGAAATCATGAAACAAAGGGCAACAAAATATGTGGAGAATCAAAACTAGGTGGATATCCATGATTAGTCCTATCAAACATATGTTATCTAAATATCACATTTTTTTCATGAAAATGACATTAGAGGCACCCATAATAACCCTTGCCAAATCTAACTTGTGTTTGCTCACTATGTTGAGACATTGTTGGGGTTGAATGTTATTATGCCATTATTGGAGGTAGTGCATTCTCTTATTAAATTTACACAACTATGTGACATGTTTATGAGTGATTTATTGTAGTAGTTAAAATTTGTGAAGGGAAAGTATATCAAATATATGGTGACATCCATTCCTTTTTCCAAGTTGATATGTTTATGAATTTTGAAACCTTAATCAATTGTGTTTTTGAAAGCATAAGTCTTCCCTAGATTACTAATCTAAATACAAAAAATATCATATCACATTTGAGTTTGTTGGGCAACATATATGGGGGTATTTGCTTTTGTTACAAAACCTATATATATGTAGAGGTTGTGGCATATGTGAAAATACAATGTGAAAAAGTTGTTGGTTAATTTATTACATAATTGAAAGGTCAATTCCCAACCCATAATTTGATGAATACATTGGTACTATTTTGTACCCACAATATAGGTTACAAATAGAGCTTAAAGCAAGAATTGTTGCTCATTTGGCAATATTCAACTATGTTTTATGTCAACCTAAAAAGTTAGTGCTTGATGAATTATGGGTTCTAGGATTAGTTTTAGCCACTATTGTTGACCTATAAATATTTGTATTTGTCATTATCATGAAAAATTGTATTCAAAGTTGGCGATGCAAAAACCTTTTGGTGTGAACTTGCTTACCAAGCTATGGATAACCATTTCCTTATCACGAATTCTTTTAGAAAAAATCCATGAATACGTCGAGTTGGTTAAACTTCTTGTTGTGCAAGTTATTGGTTTAATGGAGGATGAACAATGTTTTTATACATTCGCCTTCATGAAAACTAAACTATGAAATTGATTGGCATGCATATGGATCTAATTGTTCAATGTTAAGCCAAAAGTTGTTCACCTTGCAAGACTTTACTTTTGGAGTAACAATTTAGAGTTAGAAAGATAATAAAATAAAATATGGCCTTTGAAGGTTGAATGTGGAATCTAGTTCATGGCAAGGTTGCCCAAGTTTCACATTTTTCTCTTCCTATATCTTGATTTACTTAGCTTCTTTTTTCCCAATTTGGTTGGATATTGGAATGCTCTAAATTGGAACTTTGATGTTTTGTTTACATACATTGCAACATGCTTCACTTCTTTGTTGGCTTGCCAAAATTTTGACTTGGTGGGTTCCTTGACTTTGTTACAAATATTTATCAAGTTTTTTTAATGAAGGTGTTATATTGCTCATTGGTTCAATGGCTCATTGTTATGAATCTATGACATCATTTTGGGTATGAATTGTGAACCATGGGATATAGATGATGGCATTTGGCAATTGGCATATTGCTTTTAGGTGGTTATTTCTAATTGATGTTACAACTTGAGTTTTAAGTTGAAATGATTTGATGTATGTCACAACTTGAGTTTTAGTTATCAAAATAAATGAATTGGCCTTTGTTTCCATGATTCAAGTTTTTTGGGATATGGTCAACCAACCCCCTTTTGGGCCTTTGCAACTAGGATTTGTTTTTCATGATGAACATGCAAGACTAATGTTTTGTTTTGTGCAAGTTAGGCTTTATCTTGTAAAGGGTAGGGCCTTATGGTTTGGTTCAATTTCCTCACATAGTGTTGTTGCCACAAATTTGAAACAAAAAATCATTTGTTTAAATAAGATTTGATAAAAATTTAGAGCTTACAACCCTAAAATTTATTTAGAAAAGTCTCCTTTTACTAATTAAGATTGGCAACAAATATTCCTTGATCACTAAAAAACTACATATTTCTTTGCGATGTAGTTGGACAATTTGTCATCCTACCTAAATTGAAAAAATGCAAGGCATAATTAAGAAATTGAACAAAACCTAAATCAAAACCTTAATGATCCAACTAGAATTGGAATTTTTGAAACTACAATTATGGATCTTTGTGTAGAAGTTTGTAACATAAATGCACATTGAAACATTAATATTCAATATGTTATGCTTCTTTGAAAAGTTTGAGGGACTAAATTGTGTCACCATTCCATGCCAACTTACCAAAAAAATGGTGGTGGTAGACAATTAATTAAGATTGCAAACCTTTATGGACATGGTGGCGGAATTAGTTACCTAACATTGAACCTACAAAAATACAAAACAACAAATGTAGTCATTATTTTCCTCCTCAAACTTAAACCAATGTTCAAAAGACCTATAATTTTTTCAAACTAATTTGAATCATCAATTGAACCCACATTTATCAACTGTATAATTTTATTTTTGTTGATTAGATTGTGAACCTATCTTTTTCAACATTTGCATTCTAAAAACACTTGAAATGTAACATTTAATTCAGGGTTGTGATTTGTTAAAGAACAATTATCCACACTTTTTTTTTCTTAAAGCAATTTGTGAATCATTCTTTTCTAACAAAAACACCAGATTTGATGTCCTACACACAATTTAAAAACAAAAAAATTAATTAAAATTTTGAAATATTAGGAAAAGTTTATTATCCAATAAACATTTTAAAAAAATATGCAAGTGAAGCTAAACCTTCAAACAAACTATATATGATATCAAATGAATGGGCCATTGATTCATGAAAATGCTTAACTTGAAGAAGCTACAAATTATTGATTATAATGGCTATATCCCATCAATATAATAACATTTAGTAAAAACCATTGAACAATATAAGGAGCAAAATCCCAAGAGTACTAGGCAAGGAACTAAGGACCTGAGCACATAATCTAATCATCATGTGTTTAATGTCAAGTGTGTTGATCTTGCCAAGAATATTTGAAACCGCACCTTTGGTAATTTCTTGGTTTCATATAGTGTAATAAGTTTTTTGTTTGGAGACTAAAACATCATCGACAAACAATGTTTCCCTAGAAATCCAAGGAGTATCAAAAATTAGAACTAGGGGCACTAACCAATGCTATTAAAAATGATGCAAGTGCAAATTGCAAAGGATGCTACAAACAATGTTGAAGACTAGGTGAAATAGAGATTGTTTCAAGTTGCAACTTTCAAGAACCATTACACTACTACAAAAACATGGTTTTTTCACTAGTAGCATTGTGACTAAAATGAATAATCAAGTTCATTTGTTTGAAATGACTAACTATGTTTGATTTCACTAAAATCAAAATTAGATATGTCGATTTTGACTTTTAAAATTAGCTATTTAATCAAAACAAGCACTATGTGGGACATGTGATGGATATGGCACCCATGTGGAATTGTCCAACTTAATTAATGTGATTAAAATTAATCATCTAAATGTGATTGCTTGTGATTTTACTATTTTTGATGATGTGAAAATATTAAAATATTAATATTAATATTAATCTAATTTTAAATTAAATTCCTTAAAAAAATGAAAGTATATTATGGATGTCATGTTCTCATTTGTTGTTTATAACGATTCACATAAAAATAAAAATAGGGATAGTTCAATTCAAATGTAACAAACTAACATGTAAAAAAATGGAATATCAAACTAATTTTTAATTTTAAAATTTTAAAATTTAAAACTAATGGACATGCAAATTTTGAAATAATTTCATGTCTTTAATTTTGAAATTTTAAAATAATATATTTTTAAGAGATGTGAATTTTAATTACATAAATTCAAAAGTGAAAATCATTTCATTATGATATTTTCAAAAATAAAATTTAGTAAAATTATTTTTTAAAAAAAGAATCTCAAACCAAAATCTAAAAATTAATGTAATAGTTTGACCTTTGGAATTTGGAAATTTATAGAATTAAATTAAATTAAAAATTATATAAATTGAATCAAATTTTAAAATATTTAAAATTCATGTAATACATTTTACATTTTGAAATTTAAAATGAATTCAATTGAATAATGATATTTAAAATGTACATAGTGTAATCAATTTTATTATGAAACTAGTTAAATATATAATAAGGTTGTAATGTGCAATATCCAAAAATATGTGTGTTTATATATTTTGTGATAACAATTTATGTCACAATGTGAAATAGTGGTTGAATGGTAAAAACATTGGATTGTGGCCAAGGAGGTAATTGATCAAACCCTATTTTGGACATGTTGTGAACATGTCATGGGTTTGCCAAAGTACCCACAATTAGCACAAAAAAAATCACCACCCAAATTTTTTTTGGAATCATAAGTGTAGTGCAAGAATGTTTTGGATTCATTCTTAGTTTAATCCAAATTTATCAAATTTTTAAGTATTAATAATTAATTAAAAATCAGTTAATATTTCCACATCAACTAGTATTTTTAATCATCTTAGTAATTTTAGATAGTTGCCATGTCAACTACTATTTTTAATCATTTTTTGTCATTTTAGTAAAAATAGATGTAATCAAATTTGTGTTGCAAATGATTGATCTATTTTGATTAAAGACATTTTTGTCAATTGTCTATTGTGATTGAAATTTAGTCATAAAAGCCAACATAAAAACCATGTTATACAGTAGTGTTGCAAGAATTTAATAAATTTCCTAGGTTTGAAACTATTAGTTCACTGATAATTGAAAACAAAATTTTTTTTAAAAAATGATCAAAAAAAAAAAAAAACAAAAAAAAAAAAAAAAAAAAAAAAAAAAAAAAAAAATAAAAAAAAAAAATTAGACAAAAAAAAAAAC
>Ga0116231_10006594_pt1 | contig 21999 bp, 18 predicted proteins | sample S1TSphgellanicum_2_FD_89695 | JGI IMG/M metagenome (GOLD analysis project Ga0116231, IMG submission 89695) | Host-associated microbial communities from peat moss isolated from Minnesota, USA - S1T2_Fd - Sphagnum magellanicum MG | ecosystem: Host-associated > Plants > Peat moss > Unclassified...
GGAGAGCTGCAGAGAATACTATATGGGGGAAGGTGGTGGCTTCCCCCGAGTCCGGGCCGTGGTGAGTCAAGTGAGTCCAAGGTCGCCCGTGGCTTGTCCCAACACTGAAAGTGTGCAGAATGAGTTTTAACCAACTTGTTGGTTAGATTTGGATGTAGGACCGAATAATTGAGTAAGCTTGTCCCTCTTCCTAGTTTAATCTCGGAGCTTTCAGCACGCCCCTCTCACCCCCTTTAGTGTTGGAAGCTGGGAGCGTGTTCCGAGTCCCAGAAATTCCGCAATTTGAGTGACTTAGCCCCAACTTGGGGCTAACTAGGGACTTGGGAGCGCGTCACTTATGAACAATTGTATCCACATTTAGGAATATTGCAAAGTTTGTGTCATCTTCATTTAGGCCCCTAGATAGAGCCCATGCAATACACACATTATGCGCAAACTTTTTAGATGTTGTGTTGTTGTGGAATTCTATTATAGAATCACAGTGAATGGTTTGTTCTTCCTCGAGGATGTATAAGGACCAATGGTCTTTGTCCAAATATAGCACAACCACAGTGTTGTTGAAGGTTGAACTATGTTTGAAATATTTTCCCCCCACCGCATTGTCCCTCCTCCATTCTAGGCTTCATTTTTTAATAACATTGAAACTTACGCATTTAACAAAAGGTACATGCCCATGTTTGAGGCAACATTTTAGGCAAATGTATGCACAAGCATGAAATCCAATACTTGTCAAATATGGGTGCTTCAAAGTTCATGAAATGGTCAAGATCATATAAGGAGATGTCGATTTCCATGCTTTTGAGGCCCTTAAAAAAGACGATATAGTCAAACACATCTAGAGGGGTCCCATTTCTCAATTCATCCATTAGCTTGTCAACTTTATAGTGGAAATAGAAAACAATAGACCAAAAATTACTAACATGATGCACATACAACAAGTAATATTGAATATTAACATCGAACTACTAAACAATAAAGGTAAATTATAATTACTTTAATGTTTGCTACAAATATTGTACTATTTCATATTTCTTAGGCATAGTAGGTGATTGTGGTGTATCATGAACAATGATTGTTCTAATTGTTTACAAACATCATTGATGGCTAGAGCATGCACTTCACTAGACAATGTATAATTTGTAGATATGTACTTTGTTGCTAATGCAAGTTGTGTGTTGAAATTTCTTGCTGGCCAATCAACATTGGTTATGTAGTTTAGGCCTTGGGATGTAAAACACATGCACATCCAACTAGTTGAATTTTAAATGTGGTTTATACTTCATGAAATTATCCAATTGGTTAAGGGCTAGGTTCAATTGGAATTAGGTATCTTTTAGTAACTTTGGGTAATTGTTCATTTGCTGATTTCTCGAATTGTGGTCTATTAGTGCAATGGTTTCTAATTAACCATCCTCCCTAGCTGTAATGCAAGGGTTCACATTTTTTTCATCACATGTTTCGTGCACAATCCTATTCAAAACACCATCATGAGAAGCATGGTCATACTGTCGGTGATTTCAACATCTTGCCTCACAAATAGCTGTTCCCCAACTAGTACCTTTTCATGTGAAAATCCCTCATCTTCCTCCATGTGGTTGCCTTTGATTCATGTTCCATTGATTCAAAACTTGGAATGCCTCCTATCCCAATACCTAAAAAAAAAACTGATAATGGTAAAAATTGCCATGTAACATTACAACCCAAAAATTAGCCACATGTTACGTCTTGTTATAGCAAGATAAATTCTACATGCATGATGCTACACATTACATATTGGTAATAATTATAAAAAACCGAGTTACAAAAAAATGGGTTATAATGTTAAAATGTTGCCATGTTACATTACATCCCAGAAACTAACCGTTGTATGTTACAATTTGTTTTAGCAAGTGAGTAGAATGGTAATGATGGTACACATGACACATTGCTAATAACTTGAAAAGTTGTGTTTTAATTTGTTCTAGCAATAACCCAACTAAGATCAATGTCTTTTTGTCACATCAACCATTTTGTGAATGTAGAATCAAAAGAATTCCCAAGTGCACCCCATTCATGAATTTGCCACCCATTGATAAAATCCTTCATGTTGTTGACTACAAATTCTTAGATGGCTCGCACTACAACATTTTGTGACCAAGTGTAGAAGTTTGGCCACCATGTTGAGTAATTCGTTAGGTGTTCAAATTATTTCTAGACTTGGGCTGGCCAAACCTCTTAAGCTAATGACCCCACCCCACATGCAAACAACATGGGCCTTCCTTTTGCATGATGGCCAAGATTGTTTGCCATTGCCTGATATTGAGCACTTTAGAAAGCCATCGTTTGCAATTCATTTCAGTACCACCATGCAATGGATGAATCGAAGGAATGTTTATCCCTTTTGAGAATGTGTAAAGCCTAAGAAACCTTGCACACCATGACACTAGGTAAAATATACCAAAGTTTTCCATGTTACAAATTCCATCACATATGGTTATGGCTTCATTGTTGTTGTGTCCAAAGAAAGGTGGGGGGGCAAGGGCCCGCAATGATGGAACTGTCATGAAAATGTGAAAGAATGGGTGCCAACCCCATTTTCTTCATCTAATTTCTAGAGTAACAACTTGATCAAAGTCTTGCATTTTGTTCTCAACTTACATAACAATCCTTTTTTCACGCTCTTCCCACCATTGGGCTTCAAACTTTTTACTTTTGAATTCGTTGTTTGAAGTTATAGGGTTGATCACATGACTAACATCCATGTTCATTGCATTTTGTTGGGATTCAATATAACAATGTTGTACAGGAAAATAAATGAAATGAAAGTTAGAGGTTGGGTTTAGAGGAAGAAAATGAACTATAAGTTATAGGCTATTTATAACAAAATATAATCATGGTAACATGTTACAACATGTGACATGGTTGAAAGTGTTACACATGAAAATATATGGAATGAAATTTAGAGATTGGATTTTGAAACTGGTTTCAAGGTATAGATATCTATTTACAGAGGAATCAAACCAAAGTAACATGTTACAAAATAATCCAATCAAGTGATATATGACATGGCAAAAACCAATGAACCCTAAACCTTTGATTCCATAAACCAATGATTGGTTTACTTGGTCTATGTGAGTCCATAATTCAAATGATGCTATAGACACAATATTAACCCATTCATCCCATCCTCCTGGACAAGCCCGATAGCTTGCAAGCTTGGCCTTGAAATCATCCAAGGAAGAGTTCTCCCAATTGAACTTCCTCAACATGTATGGAAACAAGTGAAACAAGCCAGGTTGTATTTTGATTAACATAGGTACAAGCCTTTCCCATGGGACTATCACATGTTCATTAACTTTAGATTCTACAAGTTTCAAATAATGGTTTTGCATACCTTTAATGTCTTTCAAATTGTGCATTTCATGTATAACAACATCTGGATGTAATGGAAATGTATGGAGGTATGAAGGAATTTTAGTACTTTCATTCTACCCTCCCATGTTGGAGTGAGGCATACTTGCTATTCCATGAATCTTTTGTTGTAGTGGCATGTATTGGAAGATGTCAAGGCCTTTGATATTTTCTTCACCTTTGTTTATCCGATTTTTCTACATTGTCAAATGAAGTCAATGTTTGAAAAGTGGTCTCCTCACCTATATTACCAATAGTGGTACTTGTGTTTTGATCATTTTAAGGAACCAACTTGCTCTTTTTGGTAATTTGTTTTGTAATTTTAAGGTCATCAACATTTGGCTATTCTTGTGGCACATCCAAGATATGCTTATTTGATCTACTTGCAGGTCACCTTTTAGGTGATGGCCCCCCTTTTGATTTTGCCATCCTTTGTCTCAAAAATTTTGATGCACCTTTTTGACATTGTTTATTGTAATGAAGTTTCGGCAACAACCTTTTGAAAGATTTGAACCTACACACCTGGAGATGAATGTGCTCACCATCAATTGGAGTTTTTCTAAGGCTATTTTTGCATCTACTTCAACTTGGGTTCTCAAATTCAATTGAATAGAAAAAACATCATTTTTATTGATCTTCTGCTTCAGTTCTTTTGATATTTGAGCATTAGCCAGATTGGGAAACATTGGGATAGAGATGGGTTTATTTGTTCCTAGGTCAATACAACCATATGGGCACCCTCTAGACCTATGGTTAGAAAGTTATAGCTTATTTGACCATTTCCCTCCATAATACACATAAGAAGTCACGACAATCCTTCTTACCGTTTAGTGGGGTCACTCATGATGAAAATATTTCCAATAGGAACTCATTATAAAGTTCAGGAGTGACCCATTGTATTATAAATCGAATAGGTGTTAATTTCACATAGTACCTCAACAACCGTTCAAACCCATCTGGCCTTCCTATCTCCTTTTTTGTAGCCATATTAAACAAAATCTCCAAAATATTAAACTCCTCCAACTACCGTTGGATTTCTATGGCAACCTAGATCCACCACCATGTTAAATGGAACTATTTCCCAACTAATTGTGCCCATAGTTGTGCAAACAAATAATGAAACCTAATAACATTTCTTCTTTGCTCATTTGAGGGCTTTAGATTTTTACAAAATTTCAACCCTTTGTAATGAATTCATGGCTTATAGGTTCGCAACACCATATCATGGGTTCACAACACCAAAATTAAGGTCTGACACCCAAGTCATGATTACATGTCTCTTGTTAAGTGTTGCTACAATATTAGTTCCCATGTTATAGTTCACCCCATGTTAGACCACAAGGCTTAGAAGAAGAAAATACTAGATGTGAACATTCAGATGAGGTGATTTTGCTTGCACTCGAATGTGCACACTTGGATTGCTGTATTTTGAATGGCACCTTTCACAAATCACAACCCTAGTTTGCACATGAGCAAGAATTCGAAAATTTTAAAACATTTATAGCAAATTGAAAACAAAACTTGAAATGGAAACCTAATGGTTCCCTTTGATGAAAATTACTAGATTTCTACCAAATATTTTTGATCTAGTTGGACACCAAGCAATAATGTTTTCACAAATGTTACCGAATACATTATTGGTCAACTTCATAATAATGTGTATGCAAACATTTTTGAAAACACACAAACCCTAAACCTTGGTGCATTTCCATGATAACCAATGTTGAATGAACTTAACAATAAAACTAAAACTCCTTTGTCAACCTTGTGATTAAAGAGAATGCACAAAATCAAGGTAGAGAAGTTGTTCCACCATGGAATTCATAGTGGCATTGAAGTTGTATTTGAATAGTTGGAGGATCAAAGGCGTTGCAACAACACCAAAGAAGAAAGCACAAAATGGTGGCGTTGAAACGCACAAGCATAGCTATTACAAAATGTAAACCCTAATGGGTGAAAATGACATCCCATGACATGGTGTTTGCATGCATTCCATAAGATGGGGATGACATCACAAGTTACAAAATGGGCATAACATATTCATGTTGCGCAGAGGATGCTATTGGGACCAGGTTTCAGGGAAGGCAAGGGTAATAGGAATGAGTGAGGACAAAACATTTCAAGCGATACTTTTGTACCGATTGCAATATAGGTTTCTTTGGCCGATTTAATATTTTCCAAAAGAGATAGAGTTAAGGTTCATTTATTCTCGTAGTTTTATTCCTTTTACCACCTTGGTGTGAATCCAACTTTCAAGTTGGTGATTCAAAATAATTAGTTGAAATAAAATTCAACATTGGATTTAGAATTTAAGCACAATGATTATATCATCACAATATATTCTTTATATGTCTCTCTAGGAGATTGAATTGTGGAAGTTGTTGGTTAGGCTTCATTGAGTCTTCGAGATTTTTGCGTTTCTGAGAATGGTGATGGAGGCCATGTTTACCCCTAATTGCTTACAAAGCCATCTCTTGGCTTTCTTGCATACTTTCTCCACTTGGGTATCATACAAAACGGCAAGTTATTTTATTAGAGCATCCCCACCGTGCTCAGTATGTGACCCTGCAAAAATATTTCTGACATCCAAGTTTAGTTATTTCCCTTTTTTGCAACCCCACCCATAAGATTGAAACAGGGACTGCAAATAGGTGGGGAACACTAATAGCAAACCACCTCAACCAATCATTATGATTAGCCAATCAAAAACATGGTGCAACAGTCAGATCATATTTATTATACTCCTCTCTAGCAGGTGCACAGCTTTTCCTGCAGTTTTTACCAACCTCAGCAAACTGAGCAAATATGCAGGAGAAAAACCATTTTCCTGGGCCAAACCGGCATATGTTGACTTTTCTTCATCAGATCATAATGTGCAGGGTCACGTACCGAGCACCTTTGGGATGCTCTTACATGGTAATGAACTATAAACTCTTGTATAATTTTTGATCTGAAATTGTTTTTAAACTGGTGGTTTGTGCATAAGCATTTTGGTTTAGTAGATTTTCATAACTTAGTCTCATGTAATGATCTTCTCAGCTTTTGTAATTCCTGAATGCACTGTTGCAAATCCAGTTCTATTGCAAAAGAAAATCACTTACCTTGTCTCTTCATATTTTCACTGTTGAGATTCCCATTTCTTCAGGGCTCCAGACTTCAAGCTTCAGATCTGTCTGGATGTGAGAATCTCGATCAAAGCTTCTTCTTCACCCCAACCTTTTTTGTTTTGTGATCTGAAATTTTCTGTCACATTGAGGAAAAAAGAATTCATGTACAATTTGCTGCAATTTACTGCATCTTGTACTTGAGCCTTCAGTCTAGATCATCCATATCTCTTCGAATAATTCTTGACAGAGATACTCCTATACACTTCTGTGTGGTTTTTTCTCCAAATGCTGTGAGAATCATCACATTTACAACTTCGAAACTGTGCTATAGTTTACAACTCCAAAATTGAATTTAGCTTTGATGTGTAAAATCCACTCACACTGCACAATCCATGGCATAAGGTAGCTTTGACCGAAACTGTAACTCTGAAAGCTCAATTGAGCTAAAACACGTATTCTGCTGTTCAAACTTTTGCCTCAGCACATACACATGTTGAACCGCATGCCTGGGAGGATTTTGCAAGCTCCATCTTTAAAAGGCAAGCTAGAACTTCAAGAAGGGATAGTGCTTTATGGGTGGGCATTATTACAGGGGCAATGATCACATGAAATACCTTAGATTGCAGCTTTTGACAGCAAATGTAACATCATCATCATGTTCATTCAGCAACCCAGAGCAAGGAATGGTGTATTGGGTGGCACCAGCTTGAACTTGAGGCTGCTGAGAGTGTTGGGAATTTTGGAGAGTTGAAGAAAACTCATTGATAAGAAAACAAAAGAGACCTATATGCACAGAAGAAGAAGAAGAAGAAGAAGAAGAAGAAATCCAAGAAGAACATGAGAAGAAGATGGGGTTTGAAGCTGCTACCTCTCCTCAATCTAGAAGCTCCACAATTTCAGGAAGCTAATTAGGTACTCAAAAATCTGAAGCAGATCACAGACAGACACAGAGAGAGAGACAGAATAGAGACACGGACACAGACACAGAAAAAGAGAGAGAGAGAGACTGAGAGAGATTCATTGTGGAGCCCACCATTATCCTGACAGAGATGAGCATTTGATGGATTACTGAGAATTTGGCTCATGAATTTCATGCTTCAGATTTGAGGTTTCAACATAGGCACTGCTGTTGCTGTTGTTAGAAGAGTTGTTGGCGCTAGGTACACATTTGTTGTGCATCTGAGCTTTCTAGGGTTTGAGGTAGAAGGCAGAGAGGAGAGCAGAGGAGAGCAAAGGAGAGGACAGGATTGAGTTCAAAAGGAAGGGAGGAGGCGTGTGTGCAGGCAGTGTTCATCCTCACACAAAAGCACAACCGGACCTAATCAGCCTTTTGTTTTCTATTGGGAGCTGTGAATTTTCGAGCACCTACCAAGAAGCTTTGAAAGCTGTGGCCATGGCTGCACTTTCTTGTTGTGTAGGTTTATCCGCTGCTTCATCATGGGCGCCTGCATTTTCTTCTTCCTGCCACGGATCAGATGCAAGAAGTAGTAGTTCCCAGCTTACTACTGCTGCTGCAGCAGTAATCATGAGAAACTCTCAGATGAGCATGCTTGCACCGTGTTCCAGAATTTCTTGTGCAGATTCTTTTCATGGCTTGTCGTCCCTACAGAGAATTCAGATAGGGCTTTTTCAGAGGAGTTCATTTTCCATGCAGCAGCGACGAAAGGGATTGCCCACTCCAAGCTGTGAATCAATATCAAACAACAGCAGTGGCACCAAAGAAAAGGCAAGTGACTACTTCTAGGGTTTCTTCTTGTCCTGCCAAAAACTCGTGTATCTATCCCAAAACATCAAGACTCATTCATTCAGCTTCAGTAGTGAAGAAGAAGAGTTTTTCAACTTTTTTTCTGAGATATGGTGATGAGAACACCATGAAGCTTGCTCAATTTCAGAAGAATGCACAACTTATTGGGATTGTGGGATACAGGTTCCTTTTGGTTACACAAGGAAGGACGTGATTCTTATTGGGGTTGGCCTTACTGTCTTTGGTGTTGGCCTCAAGTTTGGCTTAGAGGTAAGTGCCAAATCCCTGCTCTTTGAATTATTGATCAAGTGTTTTCTCAATTAGGGTTTAATGTTTGTGGAAGAAAGCTAAGCTGTCCAGTTTCGGTATCGATGGAATGGAGCAAGAGAAAAGAGATGATGGCGAATGGGATGATTGCAGTATGCTGTGGGGGGAAGTCCAGATATCATTGAAAGCATCTGTTGGATTTGAAAATGATGGGGTTCACTCACAAGCCTTGAACTGCAGGCTTTTGGGGTGGATTCATTGAAGGCTGGCAATGTGGTGCAAATAGTGATGGTTGCGGGTCTCACAATAGGATGGATTTCAAGCTACATTTTTAGAGTGTCAACAAAGGATATGACATATGCGAAGCAGCTAAAGGACTATGAAAACAAAGTCATGGAGGTAAAGCATCCCACCAAGACCTGAAGAAATGTGTATATAAGATTCTGTAAACTGGGGTATAATACTGAAACCAGCCCACCTACTAATGGTATTTATCAGAGTCCTCAACTGAGCAACTGCTAGTGGAATGTTTCAGATTGAGTATGGAGAAATTCTCAGTACCTATGAAAATATGTATCTCCAATCAAGTATAGGGGAATGAGTTGGGCATCTTCTAGGTTATCATTGTAACATGGTTCAAATCTGCTTCATGGTTCAAAAGTTTTGTTATTGGCCTCTAGCCTACAGTCCATTGTCATATTCTTGGTTGTTGAAATTTTGGCATTGACCTTCAGAAACGGTTAGAGGAGCTTCCAGAAGCAGAGTTGGAGACGCTGCTGGCACAAATTGAGGAAGAAAAGATTCGTATCCAGGAAAAGCGGGATAAAAAGATATCATCCTGAAGTTACTCCTGTGGTGCTCAGCTGTCTCTTGGAGGTTGATCTAGTAGTACCCAGGCAGGCCGCAGCATTCTCCTTCTACCCTTCTGTGTACTGCAGGAGTTTAGTGGCAAATTATCATATTTGTTGCTTTCAGAGTACTTAGCCATGTACAGCAGCCTTATGCTCGTAGTGCTTTCCCATCTGTAGGGCCAAGGATTTCTCGAGTGTCAGAAAAGACCTGAAACTAGTCAGTTGCATGTGCAGTGCAGCTCCACATTTGTCAGCTGAAAGACATGATGTGACAGCACATGTGGGATGCACAAGTGTGCTCACTATCTGCGATGTCTGGGAATTATTGTCTGCAGAAAGACAGTTTGTACACAATTGAAGCTGTGAGATCAATCACAAAAATTCCAATCAACAAACCAATGCAAGTGTTTGGTGCAGTTATAAAATTCCTATACTGGTATGGAGTGTCCTTTTTTTTGTGTACCTTGAATGCTGTAATTGCATCTCTGCTAGTTGGTGGGTAACTTAGAGAGCTGTCAACCTGTACTTTACTTCATGTTTGTAAACTTATCTTTCTGCTAACTCATTGTCAACTAAGGTGTTTGTACAAGGCTTGTCTTGCCTGGTATGGACTATGGACTTTGACATGCTACCTCGTATCTTATGAGAATATGTGGGTTTCAAACTATAGGGCATCTTTTATCTACTATCTTTCACTTCTTGATTGCTTCTCTAGTCGAAGGACATCTTTCTGTTAGGCTGCTGTGATCACAACAGCTTTCCATTAAGTTTTTTCAACCAGTTGTGCTCACAATCATCTTAGAGCTCTTCGTCAAGCATTGACCAGTTATAGAAGCTGTGAGTCAAACTGTTACTCAACATACAGTGAGAGTTATCCTTTTTTAACGTGTTCCCAGAGTTCCTAACATGATTAATTACATATTTTCAACCCACTTGCAGCTCTCCAATGGAAAGTGACTGCCCCTGCTGCAAGAAACAAGGCCCTATGTCAGTGGCTTTCCACTAGGCTGCTATGATCACAAACACACTGTGTAACTGTGATTACAGCAGCCTAATGGAAGGAGACCCTTAGTGTGTGAGATGCCTACAGGTAATATGATTATGTTTTCAATACTCATGCAAATTTTGAAAGAATTGCTGTGCATTTTGACATTTTATGGACATCAAACTTTGGAGTTTTGCTTACTTTGCGATGATCAGGAGTTGATAAGGAACTCCAAAAGCTTTTACTTCCAAGAATGGTTATGAACTTGACTCCAATCAACTGCTGCATTTGTGGGTGCAAGATCTTCAGATGGTGTGCATTTTGAACCATTTAATTGCCAATCTCTGTGTGCAAAGTATGATTAAAAGTTATGCTGAAATTTCCACTTCTCCATTGTGCACTTTTGAAGGATTCTAGTATTCTGTAATTTGCACATGCCTAAGATTTGATCTTCATGTGAGCCACATGAAGGGGAGCTCATCAGTATTGGGTGGTTCTTTGATTTTCTTAATAACTGCTGGTTCCTGGGTATCTGGGGAAAAATCAGAATCAATGAACTGCCAGAGTTCTGGGTATTTGACAAACAATCCAGAAGCAAAGAACTACCCTTTCCGGGTATTTGAAAAACAAACCAGAATCAAAGAATCATGGGTTCTGGTTATTTAAAAAAGTTGCCTGGGTTTCATGAAAGAACCGATGGTTGTCTGGGTATGTATTTGTTTTAGAACCACAATTATGGACCCTGAGAACCACCCTGATACCCAGATGGAGTTTACATGCAGTTTTTAATAACCGCCCAACACTGGAGCTCATCACACATGCCTAAAACTCTCACCTTACATCCATCCATTCATCAAGTTTACATATGTCTCCTTTGAAGATTCAACCTCTTGAACACTTGTTTGGGTTTAATGTGCTAAAGGCCTCATCACACAAGTCTTTAGTAATGAGTGAAAATGAATTTGAAGAGGATGGGACTTGTTTTCTCCCTTGCATTTTAGGCCTATGATATTCATTAACAAGTGATTATTTTGGAAGCATATTGGAAGATGCCACTTGATAATAATAGTCTTCTAAAATATTCATCCCTTAATGGATGAAAGTTTAATATAATTTTTGACCTTTTGCACATTAGGATGCGGTTTGTTTGGTAGATATGAAGTGAAGGTAATTTGACTCCCATTGATGCATGGGGTTTCCTAACCTAAAATATTTTATTTAAGATTTAATCTTGAAATTAATCACCCAATGTTATGGGTGAATGCAAATTAAATCTTAAAGATAATGTCAAAAGAATCCAATGTATAGGGTGTATAAGCCTTAAGGTAATTATCATATTTTATCATGGAGCATTGTATTTTTTACATATTTTCAGATAGGCCTTGCATAAACATTAATGGGAAGTTCACAATACTCACTGTATTGAATAATGGTATATAAGGCAAATGGATATCATTATTCCGAGAAATTATGGCCATTTTGAGACCACCCATACCCTAAAGCTTGAGAAGTTTTGGTTGTTTGAGTGACAAGGTATAAGCTTTTTAAGACACCTTTAGCATCATTCCCCCCTAATTATTGAATTCCATTTTTTGGTGGGGCCTAGATTATGGGTATTCCAAGGCCCATATTATAAGAAACCTATTCCTTTGTTCTCCCAATTTGTATCCCATAATTATATAAGATGGTTCATTTCATGGATTTTTTCAAACAACATGTTCCAAAGATAATGCAATTGTTTTGATTATGCTTTGCCAATAAATTGAAACTTGAATTTGAATAGAGTATAACAAATATATGGCTCACAACTTGATCACATGTGGATAAACAATTTGTTCAAACATTGCACATTCATAACAACCCCTCTTTGCATATGGATCATTAAAAAATTTCATTTTTCACTCAAATCACCTAACTATGTCATTCATTCCATCATTTCCCATGAATATGTTTGAACATACCATAAAGGGTAAAACCATTTACCAATGAGCCACATGCCTTTCATTATCCTATGTCATTTGTTCATTAAAAGTATCTTTTTAAACCCACCTCTTCAATAAAAGCATAAAGCCCAGCCCATGCCAATATGGAACCATGGCAGTCACCACCAAGAAACAATTCTTTCCCTTTGGTAATAAAAACATTCCATAGTTTACACAAGCATGATCCTTATTGTTCCTTACTTGCACCAACAAACTTGTTTGGAAGTTTTAAGGCCTTCAATATATATATATTGGCAATATGTTTTTTTATTTCAATCCAAAATATGCAAAATCCTCCATCATAAATTAACTAATGACAATGGGTTTTGATTTCGCTCCTTCCATGTGGACATACCATCATTCTCATTTACATCGACTTTTTACAAGTTGCTATTGGTAGAATCATTAGTCCTTATTCACCATCTTGAATTCATTTTCACCTTTCATCTTCTTGTTTCTTTTCCTTCTATGATTTTTTGGGCCATGAAAGTTAGATCAATGTGTAGTTGCATTTGACTTCATCTACAATGACCAAAATTGAAGGTTACATTGTTTCTCCATAGAAGCAAGGTTCATCATTCATGAAATATTTACAAGTATTTGGTAAACGACACTTGATCACATGAGACAATTAAACATTATATGTAATTCAACACTCAAAGTCTTAAATTGAATGTACCTTTTCTTAGCATATTGAAGATGCTAGTGTGACACTTATGATCTAATAAACCAATTTCAATCTTTTGCAATTTGTGTGTTTTTTTTACAATGTCAATTGTATGTGCACTATGAATGGAAGAATATGGGTTAGTTGCCTTTCTTCTTCTCCTATCCTAAGTACATGGTATTGTAATAAAAAAGTGGGGCAATACAAAATAAGACTTTGTTAAATACAACCAAATATAAAACTACTCATATGAAGCTTGCAAAAGCTCACATTTCTTAAGAGCATGAATTGAACCCAAACCACAAACAACATGTTTGTAAATCCTAATGTCGTCATCCTATGATTGTTAGCATTCAATTGGATCAAAACATTCGAAACCCCTTTTAAGTGATTACCTTGATGTTTTGGTATGTTTTCTTGGACAAATAGATGCCACAACTCAAAATCAAATGCTCATCTAACCCTAAACACCCAACTTATGAATGGTAATTGGATAAAACTCAACAATGGTACAAACTAATTATTATATAAAATCTTTTTTGCTATACAACATGCATTATGTTTGGAGTTTTCAATTGGTTAGGTATTTGATCCCACTAAAAACTAAATAGAAGATGCCCATTTTACAACTAGTCCCTTCAACTAATTTTTAGTTGGAGACAACATTTGCAAGTAAAATTTTAATAGTCACATTGAACAAATTGCATGTGACATTGGTTGTAAATGACATGGAATTTTGCATGAAAGAAAAAGTCAACGAAATACACTTTCATCATTTGACTAGCCATATACATATTATCATTTACAAATAAAATGCGACTTTTTTGGTGAAAAATGGGAGCAAATAATATCTTGCCACATGTTCCAACTTTTAATAATTTAAAATAATTTTATTATAATTTTGAAATATATAAAGCGTCTAGTTTTTATGCTTGGATGGTTTTAGATTACAACATGTGATGCAATAGAAATTTTCCACATGGCATATTAATTGAATTTTTCCAAAATAAATTTAAAACAATATTTAGGCATGTAGGTACTACATACCCACTTAAGATTACCTAACTTATATATTTTTCAAGATGAAAATGAAAGAAAAAACATATGGGATAAACTTTTTAGTTGCAAGTAGTTCGTTCTTATATTATGTTTCTATTAATGTTGAAATGTATCATTGTATTAATTTGAAATGTACAAGCGTGTCAATGTAGTAGTGTGTTACACTATCATTATGTTAATGTATGAATGTCTATGTATTAATGTCTTAGTGTATTATAATAATAATGTATTTATGTGTTAAGATATATATTCTAATTCACTAGTAGAAATTGGCCAAAAAATGTAACCTTTGTATTTGCGATTATATGCAGCTATTAGTCATTTGTGATTACATGTGACTACATTTGAACATTTCTGCATATATATTCATACATTAACATATTGTATTTTTGCATATGTGCATTCCCTTTTTGTTCTCTAAAACAACTACAATACTTTCATTTTCTTTAAACATTAGAACATTAGAAGTTGAAGGCAAAAAATTGCTAGAATTAACAATGCAAAAGTTAATTGGTTGTTGAACCATAAACGTGACCTTATAAGCTAGAAGCTTGTCACTAAAAAAATACTTGTCACAAAAATTTGGCCATGTCTTCATTGGTGCCATGATTCAGGATAGAAACAATTGCAAGCAAGTCAAACACCACAAAGACCACAAGAAAGCCACAAAAAACCTTGCTAATGATATTGATCCTCCAAACATTTTCATGTCTTGATTCCCTAAGGAAATGCTGATCAACCTTGAATTTTTAAGACAAGTTCTGGCTTTGAAATTTGGACTTTAAAATCTTGAATGATGACCTCTAAAATTTGCTAAAATGTCAAGACACAACAATATCGCAAAAAAAAGTCACAAGCTTGGACTAATTTGATACATGGCAACTTACTAACAATTATGAGAAAAATTGCAAATTCAATCATTAATGTGCTTGAACCTTGAAGCTCGTGAAACCTACCTCTAGAGTCCATCATCCATGTGGTCTACAAGTTGCTGATTTGAAAATTGACAATTGACCATTCGAAGGAACTTGGAACTTGTTGTTTGTTGCATGTTGGAAAAGTCATAGAAATGATTGGAGGTTGGTAAATGCCCAATGCCACTACAACTTGCCAAGCAATAATGCAACCATTAGTGCCACCTATCGTTAGTCATCAACAAAACTTAAAGAAAAACTTGGATGAATTCAACCCTAAGGTTTTAGCTCCAACAAACAACAGACTTGAAGTTGGAAGGTAGAGCCTTCAGACTTCAAAGTTCAACCTACTACAATCTCCAAAATCTAATGTCCATCCTTTGAGTAAGTTTATGATCTTTTTAATGTTCAATATTAATGGTAATGATCATATTATGACCTTTTGGGTCGTGAAAGGTGGTGAAAAGTTTTGAAAAAGGATCATAAAGGTATGGCAACTACCCCCCTACAAAATATTAATCTTTGGCAAAACTTTGTGCATCCATGATGAAAACTAACTATGACAATAATTTCCAATTATGACTTTGGCTACACTACCATGTGATGTTGCAGGTCACCAATTGAAAGAAGCCAACCCTAATCAATATTTTTGGACTACACAAAAGATTAATGATGTAAGATTTAGGCAAATTTTCAAATTTTTATTCCCAAATTTAAAGAAGGGCTTCAAAATCCAAAATTTTAATTGCAAAACAAAATCACCAAAAAAAAAACACTACCTAGAGAACTAATAACCTTAAAATGCTACAAAGTCCCAAACTAAGGGCCTAGGATGAGGTGGTAGCCAAGTCCAGCCTCACATTTTGAGAATGTTACCCACCCATGGGCCTTAAATCACAAGGTGAACATTATTGTAAACTTAAACATTCCTTGGATCATGAAGCATATGTGGGGAGGACTCTTACCAATGTTGTCAAATATAGGATATTCATAGGTTCAAATTGTAAACCATGTTTTAAGGTACTTGGATCACAAATCCATTCTTATTTTTAAACATTATTTGGAATTGAACATTGGATTAACCCCTCTTTTGACATTGGAACTCAAACCTAGATCACGTTGTTAAGGCTTTTAAAAATGTCCAAATTATTTAGGTGATAAATATAATTTTAAGAATGAAGGTTATGTTTTAAATTTTAGGCAAGTGGCTACATTAAATTGATCGTACATAATTAACACCACATAATATTTTATTTTAGATATTGCATATCAGTTGAGCAAACTAGTATCTTACATCAAAAGAATGATTTTGAATTGTGTGTAAAGTACATGAAACTTGGAAGAAAATTCTAAACATCTACATGTTTAATATACATAATAATGATGTTTCAAAGTTGGTGAGAGGTTGACAATGGGAGATACAATTTTGATGTGTAGCCAAGATAGAGAAAATTGAATTGAATGACCAAAAAAATTGTGAAGGTGTGAGTTTGGTGATATTATCAAGTTGAGGATTCCTTGGGAGAATGAAATAAGTTTTGCATGGGATCAAAAAGTTGTTTCATTTTCACCATTGTGACAATCAAAAGTGTTGGTACAATAGAAGGGAAATGCATTGTCCACACTTTCAAAGATTACACTAAACTTTTTTTTGGGAAAGATCTCATGTCTATGTTGGGTGAACATGAAAATTTAGTCAAAAAACAATGGATACAATGGTTACTAGACATCCCATTTGATCACCTACAAGTAGATTTTGTTAATTTGTTTCCTAAAACGTGGAATACAATCATCCTTTGTTAAGAACCAATTCAACATCTTAAGGGAAGCATTATTGAAAATTGAATTACAAGCATATAAGACAAATACAATTGCCAAATTGCATAAAACACAAAGTCATAACAATGTATATTAGCAAAGAATTCAACCAAGTAGCAATTGTCATACCAAAAATCATTAGTATTTAAAATATGCATGAAGTTCAATCAACTTAACTTGACTACATATGAAAGGCCTTCAACATGTGATATCAATTCAAATGTGTTAAGGCAAGTTTTTGTTTGGTGAGGTCTTTTAGAACCACGAGTTGCAATGACCTATGATGAGGGTTGAAAATCAAAAAACTCATGTTGCTCCTTAAATGACATCATTCGAAGTTATCCTTCTAGTTCATACTTTACAAATTGATCATCAAATGAAAAGCTTACAAATCACCACATAAAGTTTAGTAGGTCCACGTGATTTCACAATCCCTTAAAATAATGCAATAGTGATACTACATAATTTGTAGTGTAATTAGACCTAATTTTTTACTTCTTTTCATCATGATCCAAAATGAAGTGCAATCATCCATCCATGCTATACATTGTAACTAGGAGATTAACTCGTGAGATGCAAGCTCTATAAATTAACACAAGCATTAGATGCACACATGATTCTTGATCATTTTAAAAACACTTATAACTAATTAAAAGGATCCTATGGGCTACATGATTTGTTTCAAGATATCACTATTACATAACATGGTTTTTATGTTGATTATGATAATTAAAATTTCAATCACAACAGACAATGGACAAAAATGTCCTTGATCAAATCAAACCAATATTTATGCTAAAAATTTGAGTAAGTTCATTTGACTAAAATGATTGAAATTAATAATTGATGTGGTAGTATTAATTATATTTTTAAATATAATATTAATTTAATAATAATTATATATATTTTTGGTTGAACCACAATGCTAAAATGTCTCTCTCATGACTACATTCACAACTACATTTGTAATCATATATGCATAAACAATTACATGACTAACTAGTTGAATAGGACTTGCTACATAATACACTTAGTCATGTAATTGCAAACATGGATATGATTATGACTTTTATGACTATGTAGTCATAAAAGACATCAAATTAAGTAATTAGTTAATTATATATACTATATCTATTATTTGTATATATAATACATCATATATATATAGTACTTAATATAAGTAATCCAATGTAGTTATTTATATTATCTATATACAATATTATTTATAAATATTACTTATATAAAAAATTTAAAAAACTTATTATTATATCACCATTTCATTATTTTTATCATATGTACCTAGGCTAGGTTTAAATTTTTTTGGCTAAATAACCATGTAAGCATTTAAATTAGGTAGCCCATGAAGGCAAAAAAACATTGGTCAACATTCCATCATTGGCCACCACTTTATCAATTGTGAGGTTTCATCCTTGGATCACAAGTATGAAGATGAATTCCTTTCCCAACAAACCACCCCACTTGTTGTGAATATATTATGGGATGCATTTTATTTAACCCATTCTTCATTGGAAATGTTGCACAAGTGCCAACTTTAATATTGTTTAAATGAAAAAAAAAAAAAGTTCATTTTTAATGTTTTTTCAATGATGTATACATTTATATTTACTTCCTTTTCAAAATGGAAATTTTTTTGAACACAAAAAAATAAAATTTCAATGACCATTCTTTTTTTTAAAACAAAAACTCAAACACATGATTCATAAATGGGAATGATTTTATGGCTGAGATAATACTATATAAATGATATATTTTCCACATCTTAAAATTTATATATGAAAAAAAATCATATTATACAATTTTGATTTATAATAAATCATAACTTTAGTAGTAAATTTTAATTTTGATGTATAATGTTTATAAATAGGTCATAAATATTTTATATTTAATAAAAAATATTTAAAAATATCAACTATATTATTTATGATGTAAAATATTAGTCTAAATATTAAATACTAAATAATAAAATATCAAGTAATGTTATATAATTAATAATTTTATGAAGTTTTCTAGGTGACTCATAAATCTCACAATACTTAGCATTGGCAACAATGGTGTTTTGTAGGATTTATTTATGTAATTGAAAAATGGAAATCACCCTTAAGAAGAATTAACTAAATCTAACAATAAGCTAAATATGAAATAAAAAGTTTTTTTTATCAAATTTTAAAAGAATCATGGCTATACACTTAAAACCAACTATATAAATTTGGCAATTTTTACTATTTTTCTTGCCTCCACATTTAAAAACCCTCCAAAATCACTTCATGTTAAAAAAAATTTATCTATAATTATTTTGGGTCAAATTTCATGGGTAAAATTTTTTTTGTTAAATATTAACATGTTGGAATTTAATTATATTTTCCTGAAATGATCTTATAATTAAATTTTTTAAAATAATAAAATTCTGTCCAAATTAAATGTTGAATTTTTATGAATATTGTATCATTTTAAAATTTAAAATTCAAACATGTTATTAAGGATGTTTTAAACATGTAGAAATATGTGACAAAGTTGGCAAATTATTATATTTGCACTAATAAAATTTTCAAGGTTATACAAGTTTCAACTAAAAAATAGAACAAATTTCCCCTCTAAATTAGGATAAGAAAGGTGCATAATCAATAGGTTGTTAATTCATTAATAGTAATTGACATGTAATCATATAATTGCAATATGGTGACATTGCAATCACATCATAGTCATAAATTAAACAACTAGCATAATCTGACTACATGACTAGAATTATGACATAATCGTAATGTTTTAATCATGAAAAACACATTTTGGTGTTGTGAACTAAAGACAAGTCTAATACATAATCACAATAAAAATGTGATTCCAAGGACAATTTTTTTTAATTTTTTATTTACAATTCAAGTTGATTGTTGACCCATGACAAGTTATCATGATGATGCCATGACCTCAATATGTCCAAAATGGGGTTTGAAACCCTCACCTTTTTGCTCACAACCCAAGGTCTTTACCATCCAATCATGATTCACCACTTCATGTGGTGATATAAATTGTTATCAATATATGAACACACATTTTTTTGAATATCATGCATTAAAACATTACTAGATAATCACATAATTACATATTAAATTTGAATACAAATGTTCATCTTCAATCTAGTTATTCTTAATTTCATAATTACATTTTTTAAAAATTTAAAATTGTAAAATTTATTGCATGAAATAAAATTTATTTAATTATATTAAAAAAATTTAAAAAATGAATCATATACTTTCAATTTCCAAATTTAAAGAAATTAAATTAATTAATTTTTTTCATCTACATTAATTATGTTCTATTTTGTAACAAATAAACATAAAAACTTCAATATGATCTTCCATTTTTTCACATGTCATTTTATTATATTTCAATTGAATTATCCCCTATTTTTATTTTTATGTGAATAATTACAAACAAGAAATGAAAACATGACACTTGTAATATTTATTTATTTTGTTACTACTTCAATTCAGAAAGAAATAAAATATCTACATTTTAATATTTGCACATCATTAAAAGTAACATTATAGTCACAATCAATCATAGTTAGATAATTGATTTCAATCATATTAATCAAGTTAAACAATTTGACATGAATGCCACATATGCCACATGTTCAACACAATGTCCATTTTGACTAAATAATTAGTTCTTAAAAGTCAAAACAAACAAACCTAATTTTGATTTTAATCAAGTTGGACATAGTTAGTCATATTAGACAAATGAATTTGACTTTATAGTCATCTTAGTTATAATGTTACTAGAAAAAAACCTTGTAATAATGTATCTTTTGTGTATAACCCTTGTGAACTTTTAATATAGATTTCAATTCAATGGTATCATTTTTCATGTAAACCTTTTGCATGCAAGTCGATAAATTGTTTTTGAAAGGGCCAAAGCACATTCTTGAAGGAGCCAAAAAACACATTGGGTCACAATAACAACAACAAATTATCACAAGTTTATTTATGTTCTTCCATTTGGAAATCATGGTAATCGTGGCAAGTTGTGATAAATTATTCAAATGATTGTTAGGATATTCAAATTACAAATCCATTCATTTTAACTTTAGCTTTTGGTTTTAGTTAAAGACTTTTGAAAGTATGAACAAGTGTGTTAGATTTAAACAATTTTGTAAAGGAATTTTTTATTTCTAATCTTATAAAGGTGTATTGATGATTAAACAAATTAAATGATAATGACCTAGACTAGCCACACTAAAAAACCACTCACAATTTTTAAATTCTTAAAAAATAAATTATTAAAATATCCTTAGTCTTTTACCACGTATAAATGGGGTAATATGTGTATAACAGAGTTGTAACTTATAATAAAAGAAAATGGACCTTCAAATAATGAACACATTTTGGAATGGTTTGAAATTATGATTGTCCTTCAAAACAATATGTAAAACATAACATAATACATGAACATTTTAAAAAATTCATCCAAATTCATATTTATTCACCAATGATCAACATTACAACATGTGATATATTGGGGGAATTATGAGCATATTAAGTTGCAAAATTTTCATTTAAAATGTTTTTTTATTAAAATTTTACTTTTGGGCAAATGGACGCATGGTCTTTAAATAGAATAATCTCATTGGCTCCTTTGAATGTATTTGGAATTTGGACCTTTATGAGAAGGTCTTGGGTTGAAAAGAAAATATTGTGAAATTACAACAAGGGTGGAGAAAGAAGGGGATTCTATAAGTTTTATTATTAACAAAATATTTAACCATCCTACAAACCATGAATGGCTCTTGCATAATGTCCAATTCATGTCTTTCTTAAGCAAATACCATAAATTATTTGAATAGTTTCTTTTGAACATGTCATCCTCCACCCAAAGGTGCAAAAGGTATGCATTTGCTTTTGTATTCAACAAGGCGATTTGGGAAAATGGGATCTAATTTGTTTCTTTTGAATATGTTGAAATAGATGGTTTAAGTTTGAGTTTGGTCTTATGACATGAGGAGAAAATTATTAGAGACTTGTTGTCTTTATATGGCAAGCCCAAATTAGTGGCAAATTTTAAACCTTTTATTGTGGGTTATTTAGTTTGATAACCTATTTTGCCCTTATTATTTAACTTATTATAAGTACTAGTGTGAACTTGGTGCATAATGCACCCGTCGAGTAATAACTGTCACAGAAAACAAAACCCATCAAAA
>Ga0116231_10006598_pt1 | contig 21993 bp, 12 predicted proteins | sample S1TSphgellanicum_2_FD_89695 | JGI IMG/M metagenome (GOLD analysis project Ga0116231, IMG submission 89695) | Host-associated microbial communities from peat moss isolated from Minnesota, USA - S1T2_Fd - Sphagnum magellanicum MG | ecosystem: Host-associated > Plants > Peat moss > Unclassified...
CATGTCCCAGTGCCCACCATCCATCCCCAGTTCATGGTGCACGGGTGGCCCGGTGCTATGGGGTTGGGGAAGGGGGGGGGGGGTTTGGGATCTATAACCCAGCAGCTGGGCAAAACCCAAGACTTAACAAATTAATCAAATGGTGTCTTATTAGCTGGTTTGCATGCTACAGGCCCGCTGGTTACAAACATGAATAGATTTTTCAATTCCCAAGAACTTAGCTGTCTTGTCTTCGCAACTCGACCTTTTTTGTTTTGAAGTGTTAAATTTTCCATAATATGATGAAATGACAACCCGTGTTTTTCAAGTTTTTTAGTAAATTTGTGACAAATTGATGACCTGTGTTTTTAAATGAATCAAGGTAATGTGACAAATTGTTGACCAGTGTTTTCAAGTGTTAGTAAATTGTAATGTGACAAATTATTGACCAGTGTTTTTCAAGTGTTAGTAAATTGTAATGTGACAAATTATCCACCAGGGTTTTTCAAGTGTTAGTAAATTGTAATGTGACAAATTATCCACCAGGGTTTTTCAAGTGTTAGTAAATTGTAATGTGACAAAATTGTCGACCAGTGTTTTCAAGTGTTAGTAGTAATGTGACAAAAGTAACAGTGTCCACAAAAAGTCTTCATTAATGAATGGAGCCTAAGCCTGCAGCACTTCACCATAACCCTGTGAAACTCCTATGGAAACAAAGGGTATAATCAATGCACAAGAGTTGTGAGCTAATTGCTATTGTCAAGAGCTAAACTTAGTAACAAGTGGTGCCCCCTACTTTTGTAGGGCCTCATTATGAAGAGTAGGGCTGCTTCTGAGGTATATTGCAGTGTTGGGAAGGTTTCTCTTTGCCAAAGAAAGAGTACTAAGGGTTGTGTATTTTGAAACCCTTGACTTGGTGATTCTGAAGAAATCAAAGAACAGGCTCTGAGCCTTGGCTCGTGGTTCTCAAAAAATCAAAGAACAGGTTTTGACCCTTAATCAGGCTTCTTAAAAAATCAAAGAACCAGGTCAAAGAACTTACCCTAGAAAGCTGGTTCTTTGCTGGTTCTTTCATGGAAACTGGCAGTTCTTTGAAAGTTTCCAAAAACCCAGAACTGTAGGGTTTTTTATTTCTAAAATTTCTCGAAAAGCCAGAACAAGAGGTTTTTGCAATTTCTAGAATTAAAAAAAACTCAAACCAGAGGTTATTAACAAAACCAATGACCTAGACAACACTGATATATTGATACTCCCTAAGAGTCTCTGCCCTACACTACCCTCACTTCCCAAATGCATTTCCTTCTTGGAAACAAAAAAATGCATTTGGGAGCTTTCTATCAAAACTAAATTGGGGTGTTCTAAGCTTCACTCTCGATCATGATCACCTAATCAAGAACATAATCAGACTTTTAAATCATTCATTGATGATGTGGACAACATAATCAACCTTTGAACCCCTCCTAATACAGATGCCAATGCAACTGCAGAGATCATCTAGAAATGAGTTAATAAGTAATAAGTCCACCAACTAGTGCTGAAGTCCTACTGTCGTGACTCATGACCACTGCACATTGTAGGGAGATCCAGTGATTTCTAGTTCTTATATTTACAGTAGTACCCTTTGAAGCACCACAGAAGATAGGCCAGGCGGGTGAAGAGCTCATCACTCACAGTCTTCTGTCACAGGGGTTCTCCAAAGTCTTTCCCAGTGGGATTTGAAAACAACCAAAAATAGTTAGACACAGGTGACAGGATCCATTATGATTGCTAGATTGCTAGTTGTTTTTTGTATATGGTCAACTGGAGTATTTTGTCACGTTGTGTTCACACAGGCAGGATTAGGTGTTTTGTTTGCTCTGTGCTAGTTTGGTCAGACAGTCAATTAGCAATCTCTGTCACATTGTGTCAGAAAGATGTGGGAGTGGTCCTTATGGGTAGCTAGATAGTGTTGTCCGCCATTTGTAATTTGTAGTTCCAGGGTAGGAAAGCAATACATGTATACCAAGTTTAGATGCATTCTTTCTGAATCAAAGCTGCATGTCGGTCTGATGTACTTGTCCAAATTATATACGGTTTGCTCAAGTTTGTCCAAAACTTTAGTTACTGCTTTAATTAGTTATTGATTGGAAAATAATACATGTATTTCTACAGCACCACCCAAGAAATAGGAAAGAGTAGCTCTTGCAATTTGTGAACCTACCTAAATAATAACCACATGTGTGCCTGCTTCATCTTTGGAAAAACACATCAATTTATTATGCCTTTGTAATTTCCTCAAGTCTGATGGGTCTATTCAGTATTTGAATCTAAAACCCATTACTGCATGTTTTTACTCGCATTTAAACTATTGTTGTATTGTAATTTTTACTAGATTCATCATTCTTCAGATGGTTCTCCTGCCTCCTTCACTTCCTCATGACCTACCTATACCATTCAGTCAATGGGTGGCCACTGAATTACATGAGACGCTAAAAAACCACCCCCAAACGAGCTATGTCTGGCCCTTTGTTCAGGCTTGTCTTTTTGTGCCCTGAGTGGTTCTACACAAGTTTGTCTTTTTCCACAGAATCGCATGAACCGCACATGGTTCTACAGGCAGAACAAAAAAAATGGATTTCTGTTTCCCCCCGGCATGTTCTACAATCTCACAACAAATTCAAACCCATAACCTTTCAAAAGAGAGGCCAGGAATTTTACTGATAACATAGTTTTGAGCACTGAAAGCAAAGTGTGCCCTACTTTATTTAACCTCTAACTAGGCTTGTGGTAGTCAAATCCCACAGCAAAACCACAAGGAAGACATTAAAAAAACCCTAACATGCACTGCCCAATGCAAAAAGTGGCTGACAGTGCTTGAAACCTAGTTTCTACTGCAAGGTATGTTTGTTTTGACCTTGTGGCATATGCTAAATAGAAAAAAAAGTTTCCCTCCTTTTGCTCGAAAGCATGTTGACGGTTGGTACTTTCTTTCTCGTGTTGAGTTCGAATTTGACTTGAGACAACAAAAGCATGCAGAACATATTTAAATGATGTTCTTTTGCAAAACATGAAGAACCACGCAACACAATCCAATGTAGAACCATGCAAGTGCAAAAAGACAAGCTCTAAAGTGTGCCAGACAGAACTCGTTAAGAGATATTTAATGTCTTGCAAATCACAAGGCTCCGCACACTTTTTCTAGTTTTCTGGCAATCTTCTAACACCCGGATATTTAGTCCCTTAGAGATATTTGTCTGATGGTGGAGGAAAGGGTTCTGTGTTCACCAAACCTAGCTAGCTAGGCCACTGAAAACCCAGGGCCAGATGTCATGGTTGTGCTTGAAATGAAAGGCATTAAATTGATGGCATAAACACTAAATTGGATTCTACACACACAAGACTAGTATGCAGTGCACACTGCACAGCACAGCTTGTAGGCCAGACCGAAAACGAACCTTGGCTGCTGCAGCTCATAATACTTCATCAGCTTACACCCTAAACACTAAACTCTGCATGTCAGGTTTGAATGAGAAAAGAGCTTTTGGTTCAATTCCAATTTCATAAAACACTAGAATTGAATCCTGTGCAAAATCACGGTAGATCTGCAGCACAATGAGCTATTTTAAGTCCCCTGCACCCCACCTCATCATCTACAGCGTATGCAAAGACCAAAAGAAAAACAAACCCCAAAAGAAACAAGAAGTTACAAAACAGTAGCTAGAAACAACAACAACAGGAAGATCAGCAGCAATAGGAACAGTGAATTTGCACCCAAAAAAATACAAGTAAATAATAAGACTAATAAAATAAGAACTAGTAGAGCCCACGTGGTGCAGAAGTTTTGATTACTTCAGAGTTGGATTACACTTGGTTTAGGAATGGATACAAAACTCTGGGTGCTGATGGGAGTGGGTCGCTGGGTGCTGGTCAGTCACAGCGGCGGCCTGTGATGAGACGGCCGCCATCGACTACTTACTTAGCCGTTTCACAACTTTTGATCTCATCAGTAGCGTAACTTGTGAAATCTACTTAGCATTAAAACCCCGTCAAACAAACTGCGGGGAGCACAAGCGGTCGGTCGGCCAGAACGGTAGAGATCTAGAGGCTTAGGCTAGAGCGTGCAGGAGCAAGAGATCGATCGGCCGGGCGGGTGGCCGGGGCATCCAGCACACACTTTGTAAAGACGAGGTGCACGAGGCGACTAGACGCCTGGGTGGAGTTTTGTGCATAAATGAATTTTGTGGAACTTGGGGCTTACTAGAAGAATTTAGTAGAGTACTAAATTGGGCAACCACGTTAGGATGCATGCATGCATGCATGCGTTTCAAATCTCAACTTCCCTGCCTAGTGCTGTTCTTGTGAAGGAAGAAGTTATTAGCCATCTGGATTTCATTGGCTCTGCACCTTCAGGGTACAGACTAGAGACATGATGATGATGCTGCACCCAGAAACAAGGGGTGTGTCACACTGTGGCCTTGCCATTTACATTAAAAAGTATCTTAAGGCAAAAGAAAAATTATGGAAACTCAAATATTTCACCATGCCAAAATATAATCTTCTAAAAATCCTCTAAAAGAAACCAAAATCCCTCAAGATATTATAACTCTGTAACTAATCTCAAGTTTCAACACAAGCCAAATTATCATATTTCAAAAATTATCATATTAAAATAGATCCAGTACCTAGGAACGTAAATCCATTAAGCTACTATACTCTATAATGAATCTAAACAATATCCTTGCCTACCAAGGCAAGGCCCAACAAACGGGCCAAAGTTTGGTATCCCCACATTCCAGGGCCATGTGGAGTCCACTGTACAAACATTTCCAGCATAACTAGAGGATCCATTTGAGCTTCACCATACTACCCACCATCCTTTCTCAATTTAATGTGTTGAATATTTATTATCCGTATGGATGTCATTTAAATGGAAAGGGCAGAGCCATTATACAATAACAGGCTCGTTTGAATAACGGCCAGAACTTGCTCCTAAGAAAGAGGATTTTTGCACAACTATCCAAATTGGCCACGGTGAACCAGCACCCACCAGCGCACCATCCACTGGATGCCCCTTATTACTCAGTTGTGGATGAACCTCAACTGAGCTAATATTTGGTTTCACCTTGGTAACCAATTCTGTAGGAGATAGGTCTCATATATAGGTAGATAGGTAGGAAAATAGGGAACTATTACGTGATTAGATGGTTTATACAAAGTGAAGGCTATTTTTACTAGCTACCTACTAACAACCTGCTTGTGGGTTGTTAGCAGGTAGGTAGAAAAGAAGACAAGCAACTGAGCTGATCACCATGGTTAGCTGGGGAACTGAAACCCAATAAAAATCTGTTTTATGGCCACTTACCATTCATCCTTCCTGGTGTGCTAGTGGGTGCTGGTTCACAGTGGCCCTCCACATCAATGTTACACCAAATTGCATTGTTGGTGTAATTTGCAAAAGTCTTTGTTCCAGGGCTCACTTATGAGAATATGACTGCAATTTGCTTACAGCTAATTATAATTGGCTCTCTCCCTGTAATGAGGAGGAGAGGCGCTATAGAACAATGGGTAGTTTTTATTTGGTCTCACAAATTTGAGCAATGTTCACCAGATGTAAGGGTAGTTTTCATTTGGTCTGTCAGTTTGAGAGGACTTTTCACCATATGTAAAGTTAATTTTCCTTCGGTCCCACATTTTAAGAAATGAATATCCTGATGTAGTTTTCCTTGGTTCCCACTTGGGCAAAATGTGGGACCAAATGAAAACTACCGTCATAAGTGCTTGTTGGGCCAGTGCAAGCTACACTTGACCAATATGGATGTCATAATCGCACATTTATAATGCCCGTATAATCCAACTGGGGTATACACACTTAAAAAATTGAAATGATCAATTTCAGGACAAAATTTGAAGTTATTAACTCAAGTATGTACAAGAGTGGCCTGTGCCATTGGCCCAAGTGTTATCACGTCCTCAACTGATTTTTCCTTTCAAAACCTGGTTTTTGGGAATTTATTTGAATTTTCAGCGGTAGAAATCACTTTAAAATCAATATCTCCCACATTCTGAATCCAAATCTTACCAAATACATTCCATTAAATCCTGCTCATCAAGATCTTTCAATAACATCAAAGGCACATTCCACCTCCTCCGAAATTTTCAACTACAATTTAATTTAATTTTCAGTGAAGAAATCATTCAATATTCAAGAACTTTTGCACTGCAAGTCCAAACAACATGCAACCAAGCCCATGCACCCCTCCTCCTCAAGAGCTTTCCAAAGAGACCAAGAATGTGATCTGAAGCATCCCAGTTCAGTGGATCTCATAAACTTGTACAAACAAAACAAACAAGTGGCTTTGCCACGAGAATGTATTACATTCAATGTTTTACTATGAACTCAAGTTATATTGGATGAAAGTTTGTTGGCTTTATGAAAGACCATGAATTTATTTTTTTCACATTTGTACTAACAAATAAAGTTTTCTAACCATTTTAGAATTCATTGTGGATATTTAGAAATTGAAACCATAATTCCATTGTCTTTTCTTTAACCATACAAATGAATATAAAGTTTGTAAACAATTATATTGTTTAAGAAAATCCAAGTTTGAAAAACTTGGATAATGTAGACAATTTTTAGCAATGTGCACGAGGTATTTTGATGTTTGAAACAAACATCAATATTGAATGTATATAATTTACATGGAAAGATTTTTATTTTTAGTCCCATTTTCATTTGGAGGTTTGAGAATTTGGCAATTCTTATATTTGTTTTTGTCACATTTTGGGTTTAGGTTTTCTATGAAAGGTGTTTTGTTATGGTGTTTGATGGATGTACATGTGGATAAAAAAATTGTCCAAATTTTTTTTTTGTCTTGTTATTGATGTTTATGACTTTTTTTACACATGGTCCATGAAAAAAAATGTAAAATACAAATTCAAGCCATAAGGTGCCAACATTTTGGGAGTAATTAATTAGGTGGAAAATGTAACATTTACATGCATGTTTTCACAGACACTACATTTTAAATAAATGAAGACATTAATAATTTTTTGTTATACATTGGAAGTGCATCACAAATTTATAGGTTTCAAGGGTTTGTTCCAAATCCATGCAAAATATGTTATTTCATGGGTTCATATCATTTACACACGAATGTCATGCATTATTTAAACATGGAAGTCGTGTGCACAATTTTCATGTGTAAATATGAATATACACACAACATTTATGTTTAAACAATATGAACATGCATATGACATTCGTGTCTAAACAATGCACACGACATTAATGTTTAAACAATACAAGTAGATGAATGACATCCATGTTTATTCCATACAAACCTATTGAAAAAAAAAATCACCTAATTATTATTGCTAAATCTTGACCCATGAAGTTTGTGATGTGTGTTTTGTAATTTGAATGCAATATAAATTAGTTTGTAAAAATATGACCAATATGTTTTTGTTACACCAAATTTGCATTCATTTCCAAGGACATTTGCCTGTATAGGGTTTAATTAAAATCCAACTTTGTGGTGCTTTCACTAATTATGATTTTAATTGGAATTTATCCATGAAATATAATAGTTCTTATTTATTTTTTGCTTGGTTATTGTCTTTTAGAATGTCAACATTAAAATCTCCCATAATGATGATTGGACAATGTTTGAAAGATTATTGAATTATAATTTGAAGTTGTTTTAGAATGTATAAATTGAACATGAATGAATTCTATACACACATACAATATGTATTTTTTTTGTGAATTAATATTAAAAGTTGTTACTATATTCTGAACCATCATTAATTATTGTATTGAAGGAATCTATGTTTCTTGAGCACAAAAAACAAGCATTACAAGTTTTTAAATGTGATGTAAAACAATTTATATTTATTGGATAAATTTCAAACTTATCCAAATGTTTAATTAATATATTAGGGAGGCTCCCATACAAATGTAGCACACAATTTCAACATTATCTTAATTTATGAGCCTTGCAAACATGTTTAAAATGGAATGGTTATGACATGGAGTGCCTCCTTAAAAAGAGAATGCATCCAATGGTAGTTTTTGCCAAATTGGACAAAATATCATTCCATAAACCCAAATGTATTACGAAGAATACAAGATAGGGACCCAAGTAAATGAATCTTAAATCATAATCCTTCCAACTTCAAAATAATTACACCAAAATCATTAATGTTCAATTAAAGGTGGACTTTACAAATGAGGTAAATCATGTGTCACAATTTGCAATTAATGTTTATGGATTTAACAATTAGAATGAAATTTTGAGAATGTATTCAAAACTTTGAAGCATATCATTTTGAAAGCTTTTAACATTTAAAATCAAAATATCAAATAAGAAAAGTATCCAATTTGTGAAAATATTTCATCAAAATTTTAATATTTTGTAACATCCATTTTTATACCTAGATTGGTATTTTTGAAAAGGTCAATATTTTAAAAAGGTGTTAAAAATGTTTAAAGTGAAGTGGCTTGGACTTGGACATGGAAACATATGTTAATTTTAACATCATTCAAACAAATTTATCTTAAGTCACTTATTATAATTCTTGTTGGTTTAACATTTTTAATGTTACCTTACTTGCCATTTTGTTAACACAAAAGTTCATAGTATTTTGTGAACTATCATATGGCACTATCAATTAAGGAATTTCATTCAATGTTGTCAAACAATTAAAAATTGCCTAAATGGTTATGAATATTGGAGGGGCATCAAAAAGATTTCAATGTGAGAAAGGTGCATCCTTCGCAAACACAATTTAATTAATTTTCCTTCCTTTTATAGTTCTTGTCAATTTTAACATTTCTAATTATTCCTTAAGCCATTATGTCACGACTCACCTTACAAATGTTAATTTTGCAAACTATCATGTGGCATCATCAATTAGGTCATTTACATTTAATGGTTGTTAAATGGTTTAAAGCACATTACAAGGGGGCCAAAATTGTTGTCACATTGTATTGTTTTTTATGGTCCCATGTTTGAATTTCAACTATATCATTATTATGAAGAATTTTCACAATGTTTTTGCATATCATGGTAGGATAAAACCCAAAAAAATCAAATCCCAAATAAAACACGTTTTTAAATTTAATATGATGTGATGTTATATTTCTGCCCAAAAAAATGTGTTATAACATATCAAAAAAATGCAAATATATTCAAAAAATGATTGAAATGATTTTTAATCTTTATTGAATTTGTATTATCTATTAAACATTGTGATTCCATATGATTGGAATAATTTTGTGAACCATGTGAAGAATTTGACAATTATCATATCACAAACAGGTGTTTTTGGGGGCAATGACCATAAGTATGTGGTAAATTAACATTTTGATAAACTATCACTTTCAAATGGAAAATAACAAAATATGTGAGGTGGGTCATTTTTTAAATTTTCACTTCAAACATTTTTTGGCTAAGTAATTCCAACCCAAACTTAATGCAATCCAAAAATAAAAACATGTTCTATTATATTACATATGTCATAAATATACCCATTATTCCTTGAATTTAATCTTTTAATTTTTTTTTAAAAATTCAAATAATATTAGATATCATTAACATTGTGAAAATCAAAATATCAAGCCCAAACACCAAAAGTGAAACCAAAATTAAATGTAACACATTCCGTAGAAATATATATTACGTACATGTTGTGAAAGTGCCCAAAGTGGCCCCCTCATAATGTGCTTTCACCCTTATATTAAACAACGAACAATAATGTTACTAAATGACACACACTTAATACAAAGGGAGAATCAAAACCCTACTCCTCTAATCACATGCATTAACAAATGAATAAATAATATTAATCATAAAACACATACATGATTAGAAAGGAGCAAGAGACTCAACTTCACAAAGATGAATCTCCTTGCTCCTCCAAGAAGTTAATAACCTAAACCCAAAAAATCAAAACCCATTCACATTAAAGTTACTACCTAAAATTTATTAATCTTCTATTAAGTTAAATTAGGTTAACTAACCAAGAAATATCTAGATAGTATTGACAATTGTGCTTGAGAAAAAAAATGGGACATCTTGATTAGGTATCAAACTAGAACATGCATGTTGGCATTTAAACTTTTTTTTGGGATTATTATTGCATACCTTGGGATTTGTTCAAAACATATCTTTTTTAAAACTATAACTCAAGTAAAATAAATAGTTGAACTTGTTTACATATATTTTACTCCATGTTGTAGTTTTAATATAATTAAGTGAAAGTAATTGGTGATTCCAAAACTCTTTACAACTTTTGACAATTGCATTTTTTACACATTCACAACTTTTATGTATTTTTGTGTTGGGTGAACAAAAATCACAAATTTAAAATGTGAAACCCAAAGTTAAAGAATTAAGTTAAATAAAGACTATAATGTGGGAATAAAATAGTACCTTCAAATTTTATTGTCTACAAATGTTCAACAATCAACCACAATTATTTTGTAACATTCCACATAATGTAGACATATTGCATTTGTTTGGAATTTCAAATGGTAGAATTGCTAGCTTTGGTGAATTTTTGTTAATTGAAATGTCAAAAAGTTTCATTGAAAATGGAATATGGATTTTGAAATGGGTGATTTAAAATGGTTTTTTCACCAATTGGACAATGTATAAGTTCAAAATATCTTCCATTGGTCATACAATTGTTTCCATTATTGAACTTGACTCATAAAACATGTTTTTAGGCTTGGGAGGTGATGACATGGATAATGTATATGTTGACTTATCGAGACAATTGTGACCAATATTAATGTTCTAAAAATACATCATTATATAAAACATCATTCATCACCCCATTTACAACATAAACTATGTAATGATGTATCATCCAACTTTCTTGAATTTAGGGAGTTAGAATTCAAGGGATCTTTCTAGGATTCAAACATATTTATTCAACTTCAATCATTCATGAATGACTAATAATGGTATTTCTTGGGAAGGAAGTTCCAAATTTATGAATTTCACAACCTTTGTTTCATTTTTCTATAAGATCTTAATCTTAATAATTATGTGAATTTTTTTAATAAAGATACACAAACCTTTTCCATGTGTAACATAATGCAAAGTTTTGTTAGTAATTTTCTAGATGTAGGTGATGTTTTATAACTACATTCATGAACTACCGAATGAATGTTACTTAGAATTGTGGCATTTAACATATTACTATTTTACAAATGTTTTAAAAATGACTATGATATATTAAAATTTTTATAGTATTGTCATTCCTATTAAATTGAAGTGTGATTTTCATGTTGCATGAAGTTAATAGTTTTATTTCGTTGGATTATCAATGATAATACTTTGAGAACATAACATCATACATAATAAGTTATAATGAATGATTATTATTCAAAACATGAAGTGCTTTTTGTTTTCATGAATGACAAACATGAAGGTTCAAGCACTTTATTTTTGGTAGTTTAAATAGTTTATATATATATATAGATATATATTAACCCATCATTCAAATAAGCAAAACAAATGAAATTATAATTTGATAAAAATTACTCTTTACTTTACAAACTTCATGGGCCACAATTTGGCAATAATAATTGTGCGAAATTTATTTCTCATAGGTTCGTATAGAATAGTCACATGTTGTATGTCTATTCATGTTATTTACACACAAAAGTCGTGCACATGACTTTAAATAATGTGCACCATTCGTGTTTAAACAATATGAACATATAAAGTAATAAATTTTGCACAAATTTGGAATGAACCCATGAAGCTTGTAAATTTGTGATACATGTCAAACATGCATGTGTCATATGATTTTATTCCTTTTCATATATTAATATTTTTTATACTTTATGAGGGGATTTCCTTTAAAGTTACTACAATGTGTATTAGAGGTATTATTGAAATGTTGGATGTAATGGGTTTCCATCCTATCAACTTTGTATTTATTTACATTTGAATACAAAATATCCAATGTGAACATTACATGTACTAATTTGCTTATATCAATGGATCATGATTGAGTTTTTTGGACTACCCATATGTTGTTTGAATTGTTTGAACAAATCTATGCTCTAACATATATATTTATTATTCTCACATAGATGATGTTATAAACAAAATATACATGATTTATACCTTGTTCAAAGACTTACATTTCTACATTGTGTGTTTTCTAACCACATTACTTGTAATTAGATTTTTCTCAACATTATTGTTTCCAAGTGCGTGATCATGACCAAGTTTGCTATATCTTTGTATTGGTAGGTTTCTTTGGACTAATAGGGTTGCCCTCATCATGAATTGTTGGAACTGAAACATCAATGGTTTTTTTAGCATTTCAAAGGTCATTTTTCTTCAACAACTTTAGTATTTTCATTGTTGTTCACATTGCTTCAACCACCTTTATTACAATTTGTCAATTGACATTTGACTTTTGTTTTTTGAAGGATAGAAATGAAAATGAATAATTTGTTGTTAGTGTGTTGATACGAGTTTTTGTCCTTTGAGTAGTGATGGAATTCTCATGTTCAATGAAGATTCTCAATGAAAAATTGTGTCTGTTGCAACTTGTCCAATGCAACTAAAAAATGTCCCATGTAATTAAGAATTAATTGCATTAGACATTTTAAAATTGCATTAGACACACCATTGTCCAAATGTGGGAAGAGTTCACCATTCTCAACCCTATAATATATTTTGTGATTGACATTAGGGCTACATCAAAATGGCAAAAGATTTCAAGTGTCCCTAAAGGAAATCTTGAATAATTTAATTTTGCCAAATTATGAATCTTGCAATTTTGTGAGTTCATAGCTCTCACATTCAATCTACAATTAGGGAGTTCTCAATTACAAACTTGTTTACCGTATAAATTTCTAATGCCATATTGCATGCTTTCAATTTGAGATGTTTTGACCCCTATTTCTTGAATTGTAGTGGTCTACACTCAAGCTGTAAATTTGACTTTTGACCTTTCTTTTGTCTATACATCAATGATGTCCAAATGGATAATGTTTTAGTCCCAACAAGTGTGTTTGAATCCCAAAATATTCTCCCAACCCCTTCCTTCTTCCATGATTTAAAATTGAAAGTTGAGATCTCTCAACATAATCATGTGAATGTAAATTATATTAGATAAGGCTACATAATGAAAGTAACACTAAATTTGTGAAAATGCAACATTATTTTTTCAAATTCTTGGAAACAACAAATAAACAAAGATGTTCCAAACTTTGTTAAGAAAGTTCACACTTTAGTTCCCTATGTTGACACAAAGCAAAGGGGTAGCATCACAAGCAAAAAAATAAAATGGAGTGCAACCCAAGGCCAATAAATGTTTTTCAATTGTGGGTATTGAAGAAGTTCATAAATAGCTAGGTGGACAAAAATACAATTCCTCTGAACTCACAACAATTATTTGTTAGCCATGTCCAAGTATTTTACATGAATTTTTGATTTTTTGCACAAATTTGCCTATATACAAAACATTCTAGTTTATTTTTTCCATCAAATTTGATGAATGAATGATATTTATATAGGTCATTCAAATATTCTAATGGACATATTGAGAGATAATCATGACCAAGTTGACACCAATTATAACAAATGTGATGTATACACCCTAATTCTTGAAAAATACATTCAACTTACAAAGGCACACTTCGTTCATATCATATCAAGTGGATGTATTTTGATTTTATCAAAAGAGATAATAGGAAGTCATAGATGTGTCTCTCATGCCAAATGATGGAAAATATTTTGCAAGATAGGGATGTCCATGTCAAAAGAAATCACTATGAGAAATTGTCTTCAAGTTGCATCAATTATTGTTTTTTTTCTTGGTAAATTGATTTCATTTTCAACTTGTGCTTGTGAATTCATCTTCCTCCTATCTTGGAACTCCCATCTCCCTTGGAAATAAAAATTTGAAAGAAAAAATACAAGGAAAAAAATATTTGATAAAAACAGAATAAACATTATATATTATCTTGACTTTGAATATGAAAATTTGAAAATATTGAAATATTCACTGAAAATGTACAAATGAATACAAGAAAATAAATAAATATGCATATATATCTATATATATATATATAGACAAAGTAAATGTGAAATTTCTTAAGAAAGTATTTACCCTTGGACATGAAGATTATAAAAATCAAGATGTACATATCAAATCCGAAAATAAAAAAATAGATGCAACATTGGGCACTTGTATACATATGATGCTTGATAAAAACATTGTAGCGATTCAATCTTCACTTTGTGCCTGAAATTTCGAGAACATTGAGATGTTCATTAAAAAATATTTGCAAATAAACCAAAAAAAATATGAAATGCCATTTTCAGTTTTGTTTTTCAACACACTTATCATATCATGAAGTAATAAGCCACACCAATATATGTATGCAGTGGTTCCTCCTTCAACCTATAAAATCTACTAAAACAACTCTAAATAATCACCAATGAACTGACAGTTGTTTCGAATTGCAAAACATGTTTTGTTTCATTTTTTTTCATTTTGATGCTTATTATTTTCAAACCTCATAACTTTCTTATTTCTTGTTCATTTTAATCGATTTGAAATGCTATAAAAGAGCCACCTGAAGTTTTACAAATCATGTTGGAGCTCTAATAGCAACAGAGCAACATTTAAGGAATGTTTTGGGTGTTTGGAACCAGCCTTTGTAGTGTTTGATGGTTTTTTTTTTTTTGAGTTCTTAACTCTCTGTACTTTTAGGGGCTGTAACTTTTTCATTTCTAATACTTTTATGACAATTGTTAGTGTGTCAGATGCACTCAAAGGAAGGGTTCAAGCTTTGTTTGGACATCAGAAATAACGGAGCCCTCCCCTTGAATCCGGCCTGCCCTGAGTGCTTAAGTGTTTGATCACTGGCTGATTTACCCTAGTCAATAAGTAATACTTGAAGACAAGAAAACAATTAGCCATATTTGAAATTTCAATTAGACATCATCAATTTGTTATCATCTTTTAATATTGGGCATGTTTGTTGGCCCCCAACCCCAAATCAATTGCTCTATTATAAGTGTCTTGATCAATGTTTTATTTTATGAAAATTTTAATGTAGCCTAAGTAAGTGCCTATCATCCCTAGGAAGATTTAGCCAAATCTGGGTATAAATCACATATGAAATACAAACTTTTTAATCAACCTTCCATATTCATGAGTACACACTGAAAAGCAAAATATAAAATCTGACAATTTTTACCCATTTTTTTCCTCACTTCTGGCAATTAAAATGGTCCAAAATCACTTGATTTTGAAATTTTTGATTATGATTCCAATTCCACACATAAATAGAACCATGAATCTGGTTTTAGCTTTGGTTTGTATTTTAAAATCTAATTCTTGTTTCGAGTCTACCAGATCAGGTTTTGATTCAGCTTTTTTACTAATCGAAACCAAAACCAGGCATTCTGACCAGCTAAAGTGGGTAACTTCCCAACATTGTTCCCAACCTCTAAAAGCCACATCCAATACATTAGAGAATCCTAAGGAAAAGGGTTCTCAATGACTCTAGTTGAATGGACCACCAAGGCCAAAGGATAGGAATCTCTCTAGTTTCATGAAGCTTAGTGTCAAAGGTTTTTTCCGTTCTGATCAAAAGAGTGACAATATAATAAATTGATCCATAAAGTCACCCTCTCTTTCATCCCGTATCTCCTCCGCTTGCACCCCTTATCCTCTCTTTCAGTGGTCTCCCCAAAGTAAGGAAATTTTATTAAATCTCATAATGAAATACTGAAACTCAGCATTTAATGCACAAGGTTCGATATTAATTATAGTAATTGTACAGGTAGGAGCAGTGAAAATATATGTCGCAGCAGTGCAGGCGCTTAGGAAAATAGAAAGAGGGTTTAGGGTTTAGGGATGAAACTCAGTTTACAACCAAAATTGGTGGAAAAACTAGTTTGCGTCCCAGTTATTTCGTTTTGTAAAATTTCATTCCCAGATACGCATTTGATGGCCTATTATGTCGAAACTGGCCGTTCTCACCCCCTGATCGCCTGACTTTACGGATAACTTTCATAGAGTTTTCCTTAAAGTCACCCTGTCTTTGGACCTCCTTTCACCCCCTGTCCTCTTTGAGTGAGGTCCTCAAAGTAAGGAAATTTTATTAAATCTGGGTATGTAATGCTGAAACTCAGCATTTAATGCACAAGGTTCGAGGTAATTATAATAGTTGTACGGGTAGGAGCAGTGAAAATATATGTGGCAGCAGTGGAGGCGCTCAGGAAAAAGGAAACAGAGGTCAAAACAGGATGAAACTCCAGTTCAGCATAAAGAATGGGTGCATTTCTGAGTTTCACCAGAAAATATATGTAGCAGCAGTGGAGGTGCTCAGGAAAATGGAAAGAGGGGAGAAAATAGAAATGAAACTCAGTGTTCTAGTGCTATGTTTTCCTGACTTCACAGAGAACTCTAATAGCCCAGATGGAATGGCACCCATCAATTAACAATGATTTAGTTGCATTTAGTACCTGTGCATGTGCAGTCTCAGATGACCAGGCACACAAATGAAAAATGAAAAGTAAATAGGTCCAGACTCAAACTACAACAATCATCATGCACTTGGAGTGGATTCGAACATACCGACCAGAGTGAACTCACATGGGGCGGTAGCTCTATGCCATGAACCCAGTCTACTACTATTGACTGGTCATGATGAAATACTTACAATGGGAGCGTGCATGCATGCATGCATGCACACTTGTAGTGGTCTGGGCTTGATGATACTTAGTGTTGACAAACTAACTAGAATGGGAGGACTAGGTCTTGTTAGTTAAAATTTAAGTGGGATTCATTGCAATTTGAGTGGATCGATCATTGCTCCTGATCAAACAGTTGGATTCTGTCTTGTCGGCTGCATTAAGAGATGTTCATTGCAGACTACAGAGATAGCGAGTTCTGAGTGACTGACTCAAAAACTGTTAAAACAATTTGTGCTTCTCCATTACCCACGTCTGGTTCTGAATTCCTCAACTGTTAACCCCTTAAATGTCAGACCAATATGAGTAGCTTTTCATTGTAAATTCCAGTGTTGATCGAATACTACATTCTAAGGTTAGTTCCAGATATCAACAAGGCATATATATATAAAAATATATATAATTAACAGCTGAATATGCATAGAAAATTTTCAGCAATCTATTTGTCAAGGTGAATATGAATTCAATTTCATTTTTTTTTCTTTGAGCAAATTTGCTAGTTTTTAAATTCCAATGAACTTATGAATATGTATAAATATTATGCATGTTCAAAATCTAGATGATCATAATTTTTTCCACTTGCATGAGAGCATGCACGTTCCTAAGCTGAAATAACTTGCGAAAGAATTGAACCCCAATTTTCAAAAAAGACTGTGGCCATTCCAATGCAAGCTGCCTGCCTCAACCACATCACAATTACCCCATAGAAAAACCCCATATATAATTGTATTACTTGGGCAATTGTGGCATAAATTAAATTATTTTTTTATTTCATTCAAAATTTTGAAAAAAATTCAGCTCTATATGCTACAAATTTCAAAAATCCAGTCAAACTATTATAGTAACACTTGAAGGTAGCAAGATTCGAACTTCAACATTGCGCAAGAACATGAACAATCTAAACACAAGGTCAGCAAAAAAAGAAAAGCTTTAAAAATTGCTATGATTCTATTATCTTCATTCACTAAAAAGAAATATTGTTTTTTCCGACTTGTCATTTGTTACTAGAAATGTTATTTGCAACTATTTTACATGCATTTGCGACTATGTTTGCAACTAAGATAGTCACAAGCAACATTTATAATAGCAAACAACAAGTCAAAAAATAATTTTTTTCTTCTGACTATAATTCCTTCTTTGGTCCAAATTTTCAGAATTAAAAATCTAATTGTCAAATTAAAAAATAAAATTATATTAACTCTTTAGCACACAAGTGCCAAAGATGCCTAAATAATAATAACGTTCCAAGACAGGATAGGAATTCACATTCGGAATCCCATAAAAAGTTTTCACTAGATCCATGCACTGCAATGTCTGTAGCAACAATTCCGTAGCATGGGAGGCTGCAATTTTTCAACAACAACATCAGGTCACACCATGCCGCCCTTGGCATGTGCTTTACGTTTGTGGCAAGTTGTCGAGTGTGCCTTTGCTTTTGTTTGGTAAAAACAAAAGCCCTAAAAACCTTAAACCCTAAACCCTAAAGAGAAACAGGTTGAATAATTAAACTAATAATTATATTAATTATTCAACCTGTTTTTCTTTGTCACTAACAAGAACTGTACCATATATAAGCCTCCATTTGGGACTTATCCTTTTATCATCTGCACATACTAGGCATGGAACCCAATGTGGGGATCAGACTGGGTTCCAAACAGGGGAGGACTTTACGGATAACTTTAGTATATAGGATACTTTAACCTAGCTTTCTTTTGTTGGGGTTTGCTTGCAGGGGCTTTTTTTTATGTTTTTACTGAGCAATTTTTGCACTAGTTTTGACCTGAAAAATGTGATTTTGACCTATCCAAAAGATTTTTCATGGAAAAACCAAAAGACCCAAATGCCCCAAATTTTGAAAAAATACAAGTAATCCAAATTGCCAGATTTTTATGATAAGTTCCAGTAGGTAGCCATGAAAATAGATATTTTCATATATGGTATATAGCCAAATTTGGCTAACTATTTTCCTGGATAATCACCACTTTAGCTAGATCACAAAATTGGAAAAAAAACACACACACACCACACACACAAATCTGACCCTTTTCCGGGAAGTTTATTTCTGTGGAAAAACATAGAACCTCACCACCCTGTAAACACCTTTCTAAAGAGATTCATCTACGAGAGTACCTTGGCAGCTTTGACACTAATTATATTATTTCACAAATGTTGAAATTTTCATAAATCTTGTTTTTTTTGAAAACCCAAAATTTTGTGAAGAAAATTGAGGAATCTTTGAAAATATTCTGGAAATATTGTATTTTGGGCCATAATTAATTAATTAATTAAATTTTCAACAAGCATGTGTTGAAGCTGCCATTGTACTACGATATTGTTGCGTCATCTGGCTACTCCTTCCCAACAACAACTTAAATTGACTCGACTATGAGAAATCAAAAGTTGCTATGCTGACAACCTGGGCGTATCGCACTTAATTAATTAGTTAAGGGTGCTTACAAAGTTCAGATTTTCTTTTAATTTGTTTTTGGGCAATGAGCCTCTTTGTTTGGTCCATCACAAAAAAATCTCAAACTTTGGAGACACTTCCACCAATATAGAAGTATTGGTTCCAAGATCCCCCCACCCTCCCCAACTATTGTAGTAGTACCTTGGTGGCTTCGGCATAAATTAAATTATTTTTTAATATTTCAAAAAGTTATAAAATTATTTTCTAATTTGTTGAAATTTCAAAAAAGTTGCTTAAGATGTAAGAGTTTGATCTTTAGTCGACTTGAAAGGAAAGAGAGGATACTAAATAAAGGTCCAGGTATCACTAAAACAATTCAAATATTGTTTGAGATAAAAATACCTTACAATAAATTTATTCTTTTCTGTCAAAAATTTCAGAATTAAAAACTCATGTGCTGAACCAAGAAACTAAAGTAAAATTAATTATTCGACATTTATGTGTCAAATCCACAAACATACCAAATCCACCAAAGTAATACAATATTATGAAGAAAAAAAAGGTGAAAAGAATGTGACCACCAAACAGAAGGAAATACAGGAGGACCCATACACCAGGGTTACAGCCTCGTACACACCCTAAACCCTAAACCACTATAAGCAATCCTTGACAACAAGCACTGGGCAAATCGCCAACCACTGACTGCCCGAAAGATACCCAAGGAGACAACACAAAAATTGGTATTAACTCACCGCCATACCGAAACAACAAAGAGACCAATTTTTCTATTGGAGTTATACTTGTTATTCCACCATGCATTTTGTATGGAGAGTTGGGTCCACAATTTTGTGTGTGCCCATTTGAGAAGAAAGAAAGAAGATGCAACAAAATTATATGATCATCATCATCATCATGTTGTACAGTGTACTTCTTCTACTTTAGAGAAGCAGATGGAGTTGTCCTCTTGGGCCCTCCTCTCTGAGCATGCAAAGTCAGAAGAAGCATGATAGATAGATAGATAGATAGATAGATAATAATATTACATCTCTATATACATAAAACAATGTAGCTAGCACACACACAGACAGCCCCATCCATGGATCCAGAAAGGAGTCAGTAAGTAGCCCTGGTGGCGGTGATGCTAGGGGAAGCCAGTTAGTTCTCAACCAAGCTTCATCCAAGGAGCTTAGGTTCAAAGTGTTGGTTTTTTAGACCTTTTTTTTGTTTGTGGCTAACCCTAATAAATGCTCCTATCTTAGAGCATGGGAAGATGTATATACCTATCTACCATGATAGAGTTCTATTGTCACAATGTTGGGATCTCTCATTTCTTTCCTTTCCTTTAACATAAGGACTTCCACAAGCGTGCATTGTATATTTTTAGGGCACCTACCTTACACGCATCTCTAAGCCATCTCTAAGCCATCTCCTTAAATGAATAGGTACATAAATAACTTATAGTGTGTGCATATGTATACAAAAACCTTAAGCCATCTCTAAGCCATCTCCCTTGAGGTAGCCTTGAGGGACTTTTGTTGGCCTTGCCTACCAATGCCACCCTTGGATATTGTGTTTAGATTCATTATAGAGTATAGTAGGTTAAGGGATTTCGGCCCCTAGGTAGTAGGTCTATTTTTATATGAGGATTTTTGAAAGATGATATTTTGTCTTGTGTTGAAACTTGAGATTAGTTATAGAGTTATGCTATCTTGAAGGATTTTGGTTTCTTTTAAAGGATTTTTTTTAGATGGCTATATTTTTGCATGGTGATATATTTGAATTTCCATAATTTTTCTTTTGCTTTAAGATACTTTTTAATGTAAACGACAAGGCCACAAGTGTGACACACCCCTTGTTGGTTTTTTGAAGATTAACTGACAACTTGTTGTTGGCAATACCCCTAATAAGTCAAGCCTATTGACAGAGAACACAACAAGAAACTTTCACATGCTCACTATTGGATTTGAACCTGAGACCTTTGTGGTACCAAACAGTGAAAGTACATTTGAGTCATCCACATATTTGCAAAGGGATGGGACTTTCAAAAGTTGGAATTCATCCATTGCAAAAGAGCAGGTATGGACTGATTGATGATGGCCAGCAATTTAACTCAATTTTTTGCACAATTACTGACATGGGCCTAAGTGAGAAGACAAAACCCCTATTGAATATTTTTTTGTAATCAACAATTGGGTACCAATTATTTCCAATGAGAGTTAACTCCACCCATGAGTCATGACTATTGCTTATGGACATTATTGGTCATTTGCTCTTGCACCCATGTGGGCTAAGCCTATTATTGTTACTAGCTTCTTGCATATATTGTTGCCTTCCTTCCTTCATGTACAACATGTTGGAATGAGGCCTGAAACATTCTTGAAACTCTCTCTCTCTGTGTCTGTTTTTTAAAAGAAGAAATGAAGGAATCAAACCATATACTAGGCTACTACTACTCCATGAAATGACTACTACTAGGGACTGGAGAACATAGTTTTGTTGATCACTCATTAATGTGCTTGGCCACAATAGCCATAGCAGCTAGCTTGCTGTCCCTCCCTCCCCCCCCCAATAGCTATAGCAAAGGGAGGCACCCTTCCACAACACTTATGAGATTTTTTTCTTTTTTTTTTTAATTTTTTAATGACCATATATGGAAGGAGGTGAAATGAAGGTGGTTTTCACTCCATGTTCATGAGGTTCTATTTTTATTTTTTTTGAATTTTAAAGACCTTATGGGAGGAGGTGAAATGAAGGTGGTTTTCACTCCATGTTCATGAGGTTTTTTTTTTTTTTTTTTTTTTTTTTTTTTAAAAACTTTTTTTTATTTTTAAAATCCTTTTATTATTTTAGATTTTTTTTTAATTTTTTTAAATTTTTTTAATAAAA
>Ga0116231_10006599_pt1 | contig 21989 bp, 19 predicted proteins | sample S1TSphgellanicum_2_FD_89695 | JGI IMG/M metagenome (GOLD analysis project Ga0116231, IMG submission 89695) | Host-associated microbial communities from peat moss isolated from Minnesota, USA - S1T2_Fd - Sphagnum magellanicum MG | ecosystem: Host-associated > Plants > Peat moss > Unclassified...
ATTTATGTGTTTAGAATAAGATACAATTTTGAAACGAATATAATTAAATATTGAGAAAGAGACACAAAACAATTTTCGCGTGTTTTCCAAGATTAAAATCTGTGTAGTGTGATAATTATATTTTCGAGTTTTAGCATTTTTTTGTCTCTCTCGTTATTTTTTTTTTTTTGTTGATTGATTCTTTTTTTTTATGTTTTTTTTTTTTTTTTTGGCCAACTCCCCATTTTATTTGGGGTTGAAGTATGAAGTATTGGACATTAGTATCTGTGCACCAACAAGTTTACGGTTTGAGGTCCAAAGTCTTTCATCGTGCCAATATCATGAGAGCAACATGACTCAATTCGCAAAGGTTTTTGTTTTAACACAACAAGAGTTTATGAAAAACCACTTGGGATATTCTACAAGTTGGAGATATAACAATGCTAATTGTGCTAATGATGTTGATTTCAATGGGTTTTTTTTTTCCCCCTTTTATTGCCAAGCTATATTTTCATTCCTTGCTATTAATGGAAGTTCCCATGGTAATGTATGTTTAGGGAGGCTATGATGCATAACAAAATTTGTATGGTAATCAATGATATATGTGATGCAAGATGGAAATGCAAATGTCACATGGTGCATTTCATGTTTCTAATTGATGTTGTATTTTTGGCACCACAAATAGTGAGAAGCACAAAACTAAAGTGCAAAATGAGATATCCCATTCCCCAAAACATTTAGTTACTATAGTACTTAGCCTTGTTCCGCAGCACAATGCCTAGTATTTTAATTTTTAATTTAATTTATCATTTCCATTGCCAGTAAAAAAAAAGAAGTAATTCAGCATTATACTAAATAATGAAGCTAGTGTGTTTGAGACAATTTCTCAGATTTTTGGCATGGCAAGCATGTATTTTTCAGAATTTTCAAAAAAAATAAAAATAATTAATGCCTAACTAGGCTATGCCTTACTGTACCATTAAATTAAGGGGCAGTTTACACTTGAGTGCTTGGGTCATGGCCTATGAAATCTGGTGGTACGGACCTTTTGGATGAAAAGTTCCCTTGAACAAAATCATCCATACTGACCATGTACAACTCTATGTGAAGTTTTCATCCATTTTGCTTGGGATGTGAGCTCAAACTACCCTAGTGTAAACTTGAAGCAAGAAGCCCGAGACAATATGGACGAATGAAGGATGTTAGATTTTATTGGGCCATTGAAAACGGCTCAAATGTAGATTGCACTTAATACATCTAGGTTTCAAAGGTTGTTGAATTGGTGGGAATAAGGCCTTCCATCGGTGTGGATAAATATACATAAGGATCCTTCTATATTCTTGGGTACCTACTAAAAACCCCCTCGTAAAAAGGCTCCAATTTGGATTTCTTCTCCCTCAAATCTGGCGAATTCGGGTCAAATTTTTCATGAAAATTCCTTTGTATAGATTGGAAATTGGGATCACATTTTTCACTCCAAAATTTGGCAAGAATTCACCCCCCAAAACATCACTCTACAATAAACAATCCATAAAATGTCTTCACTTAATTTGATAGAGTGTCATACAAACCACGAACCAATCCTTTTATGATCAATTTTCTAGATTGGAACATTGGGTGGACACCTTTTCCTTTGATTGTTCTATGTTATAGTACATGCACATTGCAAAATTTCCTTCATAGACTTTGAAATACAACATAACCTACAACATAAATGGGTAACCCTCAACAAAAAGCCAAGAGCAAAGAGTCTTTGATTGAAAACTATTAAGCACCTTGGCATACCCATGGCAATAAACATGAGTCCATGACCTTGTTCACTCATTTGTTGCAAACCCAACTCATAACCTTCAACAATAGAACTAGTAGTAGAGGATTGTTGTTCTATCAATCAAGGTTGGGAAAGTTTTTGTTACAAAACACACAACCTTGGGGGGGGGGATTCACAAATTATAGAAAATGGGTTATTGTTACCTAAAGGATGTTTAGTTTAGTAACTCTCCATTGTGATAGGAGGTCTTTTAATCATTCATTATGCTAGTAGCTATTTCAATTTTATTGACTTAAAAAAATTGATTACTATGTCTATAAGTTGAAATAACCTTTTAAAATTTGCACGAGTAAACAAATTGACTAAGGATAAAAAATGACTAAATAGTGGGTGGGAGCATATTCGAATGAAGATTGAGTAAAATTTTAATTTTGGCATAACCAAATGAAAATGAAAATTCATCTAGGTTTAGGGTTGAGGAGGGGAGAAGCAATAGTATTCCCTTCCCCCCCCCAAAGTGCAAAGCAAAATATATCTGGTTATTGGTGAGGATTACCCTAGACAATATGTACAACTAGTGCAGATTCATGAAGATGGTGCGTGCATTAAGCATTCTTAATACTACTAACGCTCTCTCTCTCATGGGGTTTGATGGCTCTAGTTGCGGTCCCCTTGCACCTCGTTGCTGCAGACGAGTTGTTGATTCCATGTGTAAACCACACTTCACAAGCATCGTAGTAGTAGTAGGTCCGTGCATGTGAGTGTGGCATGATTGCACAAATGAATTGATGGATGGATTCCTCCTTTGCATTGTAATAACTCGGGAAGCTTTAAGATCCCACACAACATGATGATCTCTCTCTCTCTCTCTCAAAGTGGTGAGTGTGTGCTCAGAAGAACATTTATCAAACACAATTAACCCCCCCCCCCACCCCTCCTTACCCTACCTTAGAGGCAAGTTATCTATATACAAAGTCACCCCTTGGTTGGGGCTGCCTCTTTAACTAGCTACCCTAGTACCGTGGCCAATTTGACACTAATTATATTATTTTTCAGAATTGTTGAAATTTTCAAATTTTATTTCTTCCAAATCAAAAAATTATTGTGAAATGATACTAGTGAATATTTAGGAATATTTCATTGGTTGAAAATGAAAAATTCAAATTTAATTAATTAAATAATGAATTATTCTACAGACATGTTGCGAAATGGCCAAGGTACTACTACTACTACGGTATGCTCTCCAAATTGTACTTGAAAATGAAATACAGAATCGTTAACAAACTCAAAACACAAAGCACTCCAAATTGCAACTAAACTTGAAAACCTAAGTTTTGGCACCTTTTGCACCATTCCCTCCTCTCACCCTAAACAAGGGAAGGTGGGTCCAAAACCCATTAGTTGTGACCATGCCAAATAATAATAATAATCCACCACCACATCTGAGTAAACTGAATAATTGACAACCGAATAATAATAATAATAATAATAATCATAATAATCATAATAATCCACCACCACATCTGAATAAACTGAATAATTGACAACCGCATCTAAATAATCCAATAGCGGATATGAATAATCTAACACCGGATCTAAATTAAACCAACACATGAACATGTCTCAATAATCTAGAGACCAGATCTGGAGACTACAGAGAAGAGAAGAGAAGGGTTCTTTTTTTTTTCTTTTTTTATTAAAAATAAAAATTAAACATGTCTCAATAATCTACAGACAAGATCTGTAGACTCCAGAGAAGGGGGGGTTTATATATATATGTATGTATGTATGTATGTATGTATGTATAATTTTTAATAAATTAAATTAAATTTATTTATTTTTGGTTGGGGTGTAGTAGGGGTAATGCCCTCCCTGACAAGAGCAAAGAGGGGGGACACAACTGCCATTACACCCTGTGAACCAAAGGGTGGTAGGAGACCAGAAAAAGTGAAGGAGATAGTGATGAGATTATTATTGATTACTATTCATAATTATTATTTTACATTATTTATTTATTTATATTAATTATTATTTTAAAAGTTATTTATTATTTATTTTATTAATTATTAGTATATGTTGTGTAAGTAGTTAGAGCAGTTGGGAGCCAGGGAAAGGAGCATGATGATCATCAACAACAACTAGGCTACAGGCAGGCAGCAATTGTGGTGACAGACACAACAAACACACACTCTAATAAGCTTTTTTAACTTAGAGCCTTAGCAACCTGACAAAACACAAGAGCAGTTAGTCAGTCAGTCTCTCTCAAGTTTCTTCAAACCCTATTAATATCATGAGTTGAGTTGAGTTGAGTTTCAGGGACTTTTTTTTTGGTTCTCAATTTTGTGATATAAATAATTTGGTAAAATTTTTTTTTCTCCAAAAATTTAGCAAAGAAAATTTATTTACAAAAAATAAAATTCCAAATCTTCCCAATTTTTTTTGGCCAAAAAAATGACCAAAATGACCCAAAAAAAAACAGTAACCATGATGATGAGTCCATGACCCACATTCAATTTGCTTCTGCACACTAGTAGTAGTTCCTGACACCTACCTACCCAACCCAGTCAGGTCCCCTTAGCCCCCTTCCTCCTGTTGCTACTGTTGGTGCTGTTGGTGCTGCAGCTCCTCTTGTTCTTCTTGTCTGTTCCAGCAGACCCACATGATGATCATATGCAAAGCCCCACATACCACCAACAAACAAAGAACAACAAAAACAACCAACCAACAACTTGTGGAAGAAGAACAAGAAGAACAAGTAGTAGTAATAGAAGGAGAAGAAGAAGAATAATAATAAAAGAATTTGGGGAAGAAAAAGGATCAACAGCAGTAACAGGAGGAAGAAGAGGAGTATAAGAACTTGAGCAGTAGATCCACAACTTTGTAAGTGTGTGTTATGATTTGTAGTTTGTTTGCTAAATCTGGGAGCTGAGAGAACAAGAACAAGAATCAACTTTTGCTGTAATAGTGGTGGTAACCAGGTGGTGGTGGTGGAGGATTCAGAAGCTCTAGTTGAGGTTTACAGTCTAGCTGAGAGTTTTGAGAGATTTTGTGTTGACATTTATTTGTTTGTGAAATTTGATAGTGTGCAAGGATTTAAGAAGCTTTCTCCAGGTGCAGCAGCACAAGTAGAAGCAAGGAAGGAAGGAAGGAAGGAAGAAAGGGATTTGCAGCTATGGGAAATGGAGGTGAAGCTTGGATCCGTGGAAGGTTGCTGGGAGTAGGAGCATTTGGGCAAGTGAATCTGGCGATGGAGAGAGTGACAGGGGAATTGTTTGCTGTGAAATCCACTGAAGATTGTTGCTGCAGTAATAGTAATAAGCACAAGTCTACTAGGAGCGATGGTGAAGATCAGGACTTGGGTGTTGCTGCTGCTGCTGCTGGAAACAATTCACTGGCAGCTTTGGAGAATGAGATCCAGATGCTACAGGATTTGGAGTCAGAGTTTGTGGTGCGATGCTTGGGAAGTGACTGGAGTGAGGAAGGTGGGAAGCGGATGCGCAACTTGTTTCTGGAGTACATGCCCGGTGGTTGTCTCTCCGAACTCTTGAAGCAGTTCTTCGCCAGTACTGGTGAGGCCGGGATCCAGCAGCAAGAGCAGCAGCCTCTTGTTCTAGATGAGCATCTCATCCGGTCTTATACCAGGAGCCTGGTGAAAGCAATCCATTACCTGCATTGCCGAGGAATTGTGCATTGCGACATCAAGGGGAAGAATGTTCTCGTTGGCAATGCAGGCACTGTGAAGCTCGCAGACTTTGGATCCGCCAAGCGCATCAGCAATGGTCCTGATCAGTCTTCTTGCTGCACTGCACTTCCTGGTGTTTTGGGAGAGCAAGAGCAGCTGGGACTGCAGCAGGATGCAGAAGCAGCAGCAGCAGCAGCAGGGACAATGGAGAACAAGGTGAATGGGACTCCGCTTTGGATGGCGCCCGAGGTCGTCTTGCAGAAGGAGCAGGGCTTTCCGTCCGACATCTGGTCGCTGGGTTGCACTGTGGTGGAGATGGCCACGGGACGTGCTCCCTGGGCGCACATTGCCGATCCTTTTGTCGCTCTCTACCGCATTGGGTGTAGCGACGAGGTACCGCAAACTCCCGCTTCGCTCTCGCCGGAAGCGCAAGACTTTCTTGCGCACTGCTTTCAGCGTGACCCTCGCAAGCGCTGGACTGCCGCCAAGCTCCTCCAGCATCCCTTTCTCACAGGAGGAAAACAAGCTCCCCCCACATGCTGCTTGGATGGTGCACCTCCTCCTCCTCCTCCTCCTCCAAGGCGGCTGCTGCAACAACAACTATCCTCCTGCAAGGCTGCTGCTTCTCCTCCTGCTTCTCCCACCAGTGTTCTGGAGCTTGATCACCACGATTCCACCAGCACCTTGGTTCTCTCCTCCTCCTCCTCCTCCTCGACTCCGCTTGTCTCCACCCCGTCCACGTTTTTCTGGAAGAAGCTCGCAGCTTTGGAATCTCCTAGGAGGCCGTCGCAGCAGATTGAGGAAGCTGGGGCAACAAGGAGCAGCAGCGGCAGCATCATCAAGGATTGGTGGGACAGCTCGTCGCCTCTCACTCCACTTTCTCAAGGAGAATGGATCGTGGTTCGATCTCCCAAGGCCTCACCCAAAAGATGGGAGTCTCCTCCTCCTCCTCCTCCTCCTCCTCACAGGCTCGCAGATGCAGCAAGTGCACAAAAGGCTTGCAAATCTTCACCAGCAGCAGAAGAAGAAGAAGAAGAAGAAGAAATTGCTTGCAGAGGAGCTTCATCAACTGCTTCTTCTCTTCTCCCTCCTGCTGCTGCTGCTGTTGCTGCCCCTTCTGCTTGCACTACTGCTACTGCAAGTGCAGCTGAATCTAGAATGAAGCAGAATTTTCTACAGATTTTCCACAAATCTGAATCTGCAAATTCTTGCTCCAACAAGACTGGAGCACCTTCTTCTAGCACCTTCTTCTTTGGATCCTTGCTGCAGCACCACCCAAATCTACAAATTCCACAAAAGAATCTGGTGTGGATGAAGAAGCCTGATTCTTCTTCAGGTCCAAACTCCATGCAAGACCACCATCAAATTCTTGATCAATCTCTTTGTCAAAAGATTATTGATTCTACGGATTGGACACAACAGTATTTGTCATCAGCAATAGATAAATCTCAGAGAAGAAGAACTAGGAGAAGAAGAGGAAGAAGAAGAAGAGGAGCTCCGCTTGAAGCTGCACATCAAAGGAGATGTTTGCAGCAACCACCTAGAAGAAGAAGTAGAAGAAGAAGAACCCACATTGACAAGAATCTTTCATTGCCATGCTTTTCTGAGTACAAGCAGCACCTTGACAAAATTTCTCAAGATCTTTCCAATGATCTTTCTTGTATTCGGCTGCAATTGATGAGTAAAAATGATACAGAATCACAATTCATTCAAGAAAAAGACTGCTTGTGTGTGTGTATGTGCATATGTGTTTTGTGTTGGTGTATGTTCTTTAGCTTCTCTTTGATGAAGGAATGCTTTTTTGTGTGTTGGATTGATTCCAACTTGCAGTAAGCAAAACTCTCAGGTTTTTTTCCTCATGAGCAATGGCTCAAGTCTACATATCAAATTTGTTGTATTTCTATAGAGATTGTTTTTCAAACACAGGTAGTTTTTTCTCAGTGGCTGTAGGTTTTGTGCATAAGTACATCAAATTTGTTGTTTTTTCATAGAGATTTTTTTCAATGGTTTTTGTGTGCAAGTACATCAAATTCGTTGTTTTTCTGTGGGTAATGAGTTATAAACTGCAGTCATTTACTTTGCAGTTTATAACTCCTGCCAATCAAGGAGAGAGCATTAGAGATGGATAACAAAATAACAACCCATGATAGTTGTTATCACAATGGATCAACGGAGAGGGGTCAGTCAGAGATTGGTACCTATGCGTGCGCATAAGAACAGTCAGGAAAGTGGTGCACAAGACCCAACATTCATGTGTCCTTTGAGTTCCTTTATATTACAAATCAAATGTGCTTTCCGGAGTCCCAATTCCCCCTTCCTCTTCTCCCCACCTCCTCTTTTTCTTCAAACTTGCTTCATCTCATCAGATTTCACTGTTGCTGTTTTATGGGGGTTAGATCTGTAGCTGCAGCTGTTTTCCCTTTGGGCCTTGTGCCCACTAGACTAGTTTCTCAAGTTTGAGTTTCTTCTTCATTGGTTGTTCTGGAGATGAGCAGTTGTTTGGTATGTTTCAATGTTGTGAGTGGGGTTTTGTTTGTGGAGGGTGAGAATCATCCAACGACAGCACCATGGAAGTGGTGGAGTCAGTAGTCACGGACCCTATCACAGGGTTTGGCAAGGACAGTGTGCATTTAATAAATGGATGCCACAAGCCTGACCACAAAGGATTAATGTGGAACTGGCTCTTGCTACTTAGCCTCTAGGCACACCACCATCTCTGACCAACCAACAATTCGGTACAACACATCTGCAATCAATACTTTCAGATTTCTGTTTTGCAGATTCAAACCATGTCAAAAAACAGAGTATCTAGTTTCAGAAAACAGACAAATCGCTGATCAGGACCAAACCAACAACCTCTTGCCCAATCCCCATGGGTAGCCAGCCTCCTGGAGGATCTATACTGCCACTGCTAGAAGGTGTCAATTTCTGCCATAGTTGCACAGCCTGTGAGGAGACACATTCTATGCCTGTGATGAACATTGATCATGATTTCTTTGTTGAGAGCTCTGCCCAAGCCACCTGCTCTGAGCTTGACATTAATTCAGCAAAATTCTAAATTCAGCTCCCACCTTGTAATATCTTCAAGCTCCCAACTTCTGAAGACTGCTACCTTACAGCTCTCTGACTGTGGACTCTGACACAGACAACCTGTTTCTTGAGTGTCAAGAACCGTACACTACACAACAATGTTTCTAGTCCCTTATGTTCAGTAAGCTCTCTCAATAGAGCAACCAGAAAGATCAATAGTCATTCTATCCTTCTGAATCCATTCAAACCTTTCTCTCTCACACACCCTTCCCATCTATGATCTCAGGATTCTCTGCATGAATGAGGGAAGAGTTTCCACAATCACCACAAACAAGACCCTCTGCAGGGTTTCCAAACACCAGATACAAAAAGACCTGTGCACAACTGAAACACCAGTTCAAGGACAAGGAAAAGGAGAGGATTTGCAAGATCCAAGGATCTGTATCCATTTGCAAGGAGTTGAGAGCTCAATCCTATACACAGAAGGACAATTTGAAGGGTGGTATACCTCTCATCTGCATTTGATTTCAGTGGGCAACATTCAGGGACATGCACAACAAGATCCAGATCCAGGCTGTTCTTCATCATCAATCTACACAACTGTCTCTTCTTTTGTTTCCAGTTCCTGAATCTTCACTAGCAACCCTCAAAAGTATTTGCAAAAATAACCTGGCCCTCCTCTTCTGACATATCTGTGAGATTACAGAGAAAGTCCACAATAACACTCTCAAGGTGATGCTTATGTCATATTCTGGCCACACTAAAACAACCACAACACGAATGGGCATGATCACAACCTTGTGAGTGTCCGCATCAGAAAATCGCCTGCATCCTCGATGGCAGTGACTAGCTGCCATTACTACTACCCATTACATTCATCAGCTCTCAACAGTAATGTGAATAAGCACATCACAATATGCTCAAAAATCCAGGCAAAGAATTCTACCCAAACTCTGCCTCCAGAAGCAACAGGAAGACTTGGTTACTGTGTTGGATAGCACTCAGGAGATGTACCTAAATAAAAGTTCAATAGTATCCTCAAGCAAGCTACAACAAGCTTGTGAGGGTGCTTGATTGCATTGGAGCCTTGCCCCTGTACAAGCAAAGCATCTAGGCATTCATTTGGGAATCCTGACTCCCTAACAAAGAAATTTGTATCAGAATCCTCCACACTTGGTAAGTTTCAGCTGCGCACAAACATCAGAGACATTGTGTCACATTGAAACATCAAGACAAAAGCAGGAAAGAGTTGAGGTCTCACAATACACAGAGAGCTTGCCACTGCAGGGGAATCTGAAGGCAACCACCTTCCCCCCTCATTCAAACACCAGACCTGTCCATATACAGGATGGATAACTGACATTGATGGTCAACCTGGCAGAATCAAATGCAAAGACAGGGTGGGTACTTGATATTGACAGTCAAGACTGATCGATTATCTGTACCAAAACCCCAATACTAACCAGGGTCAAAATGCCACAAAATGCAAACTCATTGAATTCAGAGTGACGAATATGCAAGCAATCCCAAGAGCATGTTCAAAACAGAACCAAAGTTTCTAGAAGTGATTTGGAAAAAAGATGGAGCAACAAGAGTCTGCTGCTATTACCAGATAGATTCACTGACATAAATTGATCACAGGCAAAGCTGTGTGTACAAAGAAACTTTCCTTGAGCAACACATTATTGACATCATGTGCCTCAGAATGATCTCTATAAGAAGAGCATGATCACAGACAAACTGTCATTCCTGTTTCTATTCTGCAGACTGTCTCCTGTAGTCAAGATAATTCTCATCCTCTATGTGACCAAAACTTTTGCTAGTAGGCCAAAGATATCATTTGGCTATGCAAAAATGCACTCCTCCCTCCCCGGTGTATTGAAGCAAAAATTCAAACCCTTGCACATTTTCCTTTGCAATCGCTAAATGATAGCCACATTATACAGCCATTAGATCACCAAAGTTGCGCATGAGAAACACTGAGCCTGCAAATAATGCAGTTGCCCGCAATAATCTCTGCAGACACAACAAACAGCTGAAGCAAATGAGTGAAATGAAAACCAGTACTCTTTGTGAATAGAATCACTAGTGAGAGATTGATTGACAGTTGCACAAAGGCAGCACAGCGAATGACCTCGCAAATAGCAAAACTTCGTAATGCAGCAGTGTCTATTTCACAAGCCTTCAGAACAAGCCTGTCCGCACTGCAAGGCCCATAGAAACTCATACCAAAACTCAGAAACATTTTACGGAAAAAAAACGACAACAACAACACCGTCGCTATAACAGCATGTGTGCTAACTACACTGCTACGAAGACAGAATCTTTAAAAAAAAGAGATGGCAAAGAAGAAACTTACGATATGCGCAGCAAGCTTCTCCTCATCTTTGATTTCCGCCGCCCACCGACTCTTGAATTTCTGAAATGCCGTCTGCTTAGCCATAATGACTCCACGGACCAAACTTCTGTGAGCTGATGGTACAACAGCAGCTGCTGCAACGATGTCGCGATCTTCCCTCTCTCTTCTGTCGCTCTTCGAAGGTCGCGCTTCTGTCTGGTTGTCTTGTCTGTCATCCTTTCCCCCCCAAACCCCGGCACACAGAATTAGGGTTAGGGCTTGTGTACCATATAATTAGGGTTAGGGCTTGCGAAACATACAATTAGGGTTAGGGTTCTTGAGCTGAAACGGTTTGGGAGGCAAAGGTGAGCATGCATACACTTGGGAGGATTTATTTGCCAACATTCATCAAGTATGTGCACTTTATTTTGTTTTCTTCTTTGTAAGTTTTCCTTGTTTCTTGTTTCTACTTATGGTGTTGCAATGCACGTATTCTAAACTATACTTTTGATCCTTATAATGTCTTGAATTGCTAACATTGATAAACCTTCAAACCATTTGGAAAGGATGGAGAGTGAAAAATAGATAACAATGTTTTTCATGTTTCCTTCACTAGAAACAAATGGTTTTGACAAATTCAAGAATGTCATGCAAACATTAGAGAAATTACATAGGAGTTTTTCTACGTCTATATTTGTAAAGGGAACAACTTCAAGTTGAAACAATTAATCTATGAGCATTAACTCAAAGGGTTGTCACATGCCTTTGGAAGAACAATACAACAACCAACTCCAATTAAATCTTTACTCACCATTGATAAGCACATGAAAGCAAGCTTGTGGGGGTTATAGTAAACATGTTGGACTATAGGATGAATGAGCAAGCATCTCACTCTCACCCAATGACAATAACAATTGTAGTTTGTTCCAAATACAAAACAAGCAAAAGGTCGTGCCAAAGTTTAAAGAACATTTTAATATCGTTTCACTATAACCTTATGATCATTATCTATGTAAACAATTTACATACTAACACAAAAAAGGATTAATTCCCATGAGTTGATAAGATTGGGGCTCTTTTTCAAATCAAGAAAGTTAGTTTGATATCCATCTCCATGTTATCCATTAGTTATTTCTAAACCTTGCCACTCTTATAAATTCTTAACTACCTTCACATGTTCTAGACTTTCTACATGCCATGTTTCCTTTTCACAAGTAACAACTTCCCAATTTGTACTTTCATTGGAATAGTCGGTTCAAATTCCTCCAAGTCACATTTTCATTCGTTCTCTTTTCCTTTACAAGCCACTTCCATTTCTTTCCAATGGAGCCTATGAAAGAGATTCCCTTCCTTAATAGGCTCTAGAAAAAGTCTCATAAATGCTTCCCTAACTCTTCGCTTCCTATTTTCTTATCATTAACAATAATAAGATTTGCCAAACTTTGTTAAAGGATGTGCTTTACCAAGTGGTGAATTTTGAAATTCTTCAATAAATTTGGCAATTAAAAAAAAAAAAAATTCTAGGCGGCCCCTATGTGCACCAAATTTTTCACCACACATATTACACTTTTCAACATTGGTGCTCCCAAAATCCCAACTCTCTAACTTCTTGTGCAAATGGATCATTATTAAATTTGGATGAATGTTAATCCCCAACTTGTCTCCACAAATCATCAAATTCATCATTTTTAAATCACAAATGATACAAACATATTAACAAGGTGTGGACATAGGAATTGATGCATGCATTGACCTATAATGCTCCAACAAATGTCTTCTAATATTGTTGTATTCCTATGAATACACATACCAAGGGCCACATTTTTTTGAAAAAAACATGGCCTTGTGACCCTTTATCCAATGTCTCCTTAAAATTTGCATCTTTAAACTTCTAATTATTACACAATTCACAATTTAGCAGCTCCTTTTTAGCTACCAAAGCTTTTACTTTAAACATATCCACCGAAAATAAATAGACATGCATAGAAAGAGGACAACTTTTTCATTGAACCATATGCATCACTTGAAAGTTGGGTCTTGGCATACTAAGATGGCTCAAAAAGGTAGATGGACTCTACATATTGTTGAAAAATAGCACAAACCAAAAAAAATCTTGAAAAACATTATAAAACACATTATAAAACATGCAAAACATGTAGACATAAATATTATCCTAAAATAATTAAATGGTGGACAATGAATCCATGTTGAAAATTTAGTAAATACATGCATGATGGGTCCACATGAAAGGATTCATGTTTGCTGATTATTTTTTTTACTACTAGATTAAATAATTAAATGTGAAAATGCTTTGACACCTTTCCTCAAACCTTTTTTTGTTTTAAATTATTGCAAAGACAAATCAAGGTATCTTTTGAAGGTCTTAATTAATGGAGTACAAATGTTGATGTCTACCATACTAACAAGTTTCTTCAATTCCTTAAATTTTATGATGCCTAAGAGCTTTTGTAAGCAAGTCGCTTGTTGAATGGCAGCAATAATGTAGACAACCTCCAAATATCTTGCCTACACACATTCTATGATATAATGGTGATGAATTTCAATCATGAAAGACATGATTTCCTAGTAGTTTGATCACACTTTGATTGTCACATATTGTGATCATTGGTTTATTGTTTAAGAGATGCAATTCTAAAAGTAGGGTTCAAATTCAAATCACCTCTTTTATTATATCTATTAAAGAATGATATTTTTCTTCCATGTTAGATAATTAGATTGTGGGTTGTCATTTATTATATTAGTAAATTAGTGACACTCCAAACTAGGCAAGTATTTTAATTGTGAAGCAATTGTTGTATAAATCATGGGCCCAATCAACATTGTTATGAGCAATCAAAACCAACTCATTGTTAAAAAGGTACAAAATTCCATAATTAAGCATTCTTTTGATGTACTTAAATGTTTGTCATGCAACTTTCAAATGTGTTTGTTGTGGGTTCTTTGTAAACTTGTTCACAAAATTTATAACAAAGGCAATGTCAAATCAAATGTGTGTCAAGAATATAAGACCTCTTACCACATGTTGATAAGATAATTGGTTAACTTTTTATGTACTAATTTCAACCATTAATTAAATGTCTTTCACCATTGGAGTTTAAGATGGATGATAATTGTTCATATCAAACCTTTCTAAAATCTTGAATGCATAATTTTGTTGAGATAAAAAAATTCCTATTACAAAATTAATGAACTAAAACCTAATGTAAGTGCTCAAATTAACACTAAATTTAAACATTTCAAACGTACAAGTGAGGACATTCTTCAAGAATTCCAATCATTCTTCATCATCTAGCAAATAAAAAGTCATCAACGTAAATGACAAGGAAGATGTAATGACCATTGATGAAAAATATATATAAATTGTGATCAACTACAATCCTCTTAAGTATATGGGGCTAGAATGGGATGTCAAAACAAGAATATCATGTGGTTCGAACTTGTTTTAGCCCATAGAGTGCCCTCAAAAGTAGGCACATTTTGTTTTCCTTCCCTTTTTCCACAAATCCCTTTGGTTAAACCATGACACCTCCTCATTGAATTTTCCATTAAGAAAAACAATCTTCACATCTAGGTGTTTTATATCATCCATCTTTTCAATGCCGCAAGTGTCATTAATAATGTCTAAATAATTGCTTGCTTAACAATAGGAGCAAATGTATCATTGAAATTGATTATTCAAATTGTTGAACAACAACTTGTGTTTTTAATTTTTTGATTTTTTCATTAGCAAAAAACCATGTTTTATAAATCTACTTTGAAGGACCTATGAAGAAGGTCCATAAACTTCCAAGTTTGATTCCTATATATGGAATCCATTTTATTTTTCATTACATGTTATAATCTTAATATAAAAACTACAAGTCTTCATAAGTTTTTGGTTGTTGTGACTCAGATAAAAAAACATAGTTTAATAAAGAGGATGTTTTAGTTGATTTTATGGAAGTCTATGTTTTGATGGTTGTTTTGTAATGGTTTAATGTGTTGAAAAGCGAGATGAATTAGGTAAAGCCTAATCTCTTGGTGATGAATCATTATTTGAATTGTTAAAATTAAAAGTCATTAATTATACCTTGTTGCAAGGGAAATCAAAACCATTGTTGTTGTTTTTTTCTTGTACATTATGTTTTATTGTTGACAATTCTAGTCTTGTTGCTATGCTTGTGCCCAAGCTTAACAAAAGATCTTTCATACCTTGAAGTCCTAGATTGAATTCATCAAATATGATTTATTTGGTCACCATAATCTTTTAAATTGTGGGTTCATAACAACAATAGGTTTTTGAGTTGCCATCATAACAAATGAGAGAAACATTTCTTCATTTGTGCTTACAATTTGGTTATTTGTCAACTAATGCATGATTGTAAGCCAAGCAGAAAAATGTTTTGAGATGAATAAGATTCAATTTCATTCCCATGTACATTTTTTAAAATGTCGTGCCATTTATAAAATGACTAGGACTCACATTTGTGACATAATTAAATGGCTTTCAAGTGTTATGCATGTAGCCGTATATGTTATTTTTTCTTTTTACAACATCATTTTGGTGTGGAGAATTAATAACAATGAGTTGCCTTTCAATCCCAAGTTTTTCATATAAGGCATTAAACTCATGAAATGTAAGACTATTCTCACCTATCAATTTAAAAAACTTGAACCTTTAACATAGTGGAAGTATTTACAAACTATTTGAAAATCTTCAATTTGAAGAAAAATTCACTTTTGCAATTCATAAAATAAACCCAAGTTTTTTTTATACAATTGTTAACAAAAGTGGTAAAGTACCATGAACCTCCAAGGAAACATGTGGCAATGGCACATACATTTGAGGAAATGAGAACATTTTTCTTAATTGCCTTAATGGTACCTTCTTTTAAAATGTCTATCCATTGTTGTTTCCTTGTTAAATAACCAATACATTTTTATGTAGTCACTTGAAGTAAAGGCATTTCATCCACTTTCCCATTAAAGAGAACATGTAAGCTTTTAAAATCAAGATGTCTAGTTTGTTGGTGCCATAATTTCATTGATGAAATAATTCCTACGATGAACAACATGCTTACAAGTTGATTAATGAACTTCAATTTGTTATGCACGTTCAATTCATCTCTAACCTCTCTAACATTAAGGTTAATCTTGGGTTCATTAGTTATCATGATTGAGCATTTTTCTAAACTAAACATTACAAAACAACCTTATGGAAAGATCACTTCCTTCTTCCATGCACTTGATGAAATTATCATTTAATAAGTGAATTGATGAGTGCACTTCATTTCATTCTATACTCATCATTTTACTAGCATTTCTAATTACATGTTTTGAAGTTTCATTGTTTAGATACCAATTTGAACCTTGAAATTCTACACCAAAGTTGATAGTCATGATTGTTATTTAAGATGTCTCGAACAATACCATCGTTTCCTTCATCAGCCTCATTTTCTTCATTGCCAAGTAGTTCCAACTTGGTCATTTATTTTCCCATTGTGTTGCTTGACTACAAGTTTTGTAACCTTTGTGTTGCATAGCCCTTAAGGTGTTAACAATCACATGCACAATGGTCAACCTGAACATAGTTATCACAAAAATTATCTTGTGGTTGATTCCTTATGATGGACTTAATATTTGGAGTAGGCAAAGGTTACATGTGTTTGAAATTTTTTCACAAAAGTAGTTGGTCCCTAGTGTTCAAACTTGTCCTCCTCCAACAAATGATTTTCCTAGAAGTCTTTAAGTTTGAAGCAAGAGGGCCTAGTCATTGGTTTTTCCAAAGTTACTTGCCTTTGTTACTTTCATGCACTAATTTGCTAATATGAAAGGATTATTTTTCTACCTATGACAAATTATCCAACACCTATGTATCTTGCTAGTAGTGCATGGAACACAATGCCTACAAGCATTTTGTCCATTATTTCATCTCCTATGTTGCTTAACATCCTTGAAGTATTTTTTATGTTATGAATGAATTCTTTCATGGAATCTCCTTTCTCCATCTTCATTGCTTATAGTTTACAATAAGCAATAATACGGTCTTGCTTCATTCTTGATGTCAAATCCTTTTTAGAACATTTTCATGAAACAATTAAATCATGGTAACAAAATGATGGACAATGGATTCATGTTGAAAAATCAATAAATACATGGAAAATGGGTCTACATGATAGGATTATGTCTCTATGCTAAAATTTAAATTATTAAATTAAATAATTAGGTGTGAAAGTGCATCAATATGTAAAGCTTTGACATATTGAAAACAATTGAGTACAATAATGAAGGAAATAGACAAAAGCAAACTTGAGAATTATTTAACACACTCCTTGGGAGTTTTATAAAAGATAAGTGCTTATTGTCATTTTTTGTTTTGGTTGTCTTTCTCTACATCTTTTTAAAAGGCATTGATATCATTTGAATTTGTTCTAAATACATATGGAAATTTTGAGCTACCCAAAACCAATTTTGGTTTTATTTTAATTTTATCAAATGTTTATTCAATCACAAGCTTCCATAATCTCTCATTTTTTGCAAACAAAAGACTCATTAGAATTTGAGTAGGTTATAATGACTTCATCACAACCTTGCAAGAAGTTCCCCCAATCATACAATATTCATTCAATGGTTATTTTTCATGCAAATGATTAGGATGTATCAACTTGGTAATGATTAAAAAATTACCTATTTTGTAATATGTTTGTTGGATCGATAAATTGGGTAAAGAATAAGAGTCATGATATTTGCTATTGTGGGCATCACCCTATTGAAAACACAACTTTTTTTTAATTTTTTTGTAATTTTGAAGTTACTTACATTCATTTATATGCAAGGAGGTTCTTATATGTAATTTTGATTTTCTTGTTGTTTTGGTTATTGTTGATTTTCCTACAACAAATTTGAAAACTTGTAGTGTTGCAAAATCTATTGTTGTAAATGTTTGTTGACTTTGTGTTTGAGATTTTAGGAGTGACTATATATTAGTTTCTCCAAGGTTCATTTGTTGCTCATCGTAAAAAAAATGTTTAGATCTTTTTGCGATTTTTTTTTGGCAATAGCAAATTTTGCAACATTTTAGTATGCCAAGTACTATGATATTGGATACACTAAATGTGTGAGGCAAGCTCCATGGCAATGAACTTGACCGATGTTGCATGATTCATGATCATTGCATAGGGGTGAATCCTAGTTTGTCCATTAATAGTGCACCTTATTTACAAGTTGCTAGTGCAACACTTATCTCTTTTGTTTTTGGCACATTGGTCTTGTTTTTACATTGGAACTTTGCAATTTCTCCAATTACAACGTCTTTAGTGCATTCATGCTTTTAACCATTATTTAAGTTTTGTTGTTAGCTAAAAGAGTTGCATGAAATAAAAAATTCATTAACCTAATTTATCACCAATCAAGCATGCCGCTAAAGCTTGCAAACTATTTTTTCATGATGTAACATTTTCACTCTCACTAGTATCAATTCTTTGTACATTACATTTTTCTAGTTTAATTATTACATTTTTTTTCGCAATTCATGTCAAAAAAATCAATGGAATATTAGCTCCTTTCATTGATTCGATTTACATTTAGTTCCAATCATGATGTGTTTTTGTGCATTTTGTTTATTTTTATTTTGGTGATCTCGATGTATTTCTATCTTTTGACTCAATCCTTCAACAAGGACGGATATATAATCATTTGTAAAATTTATTTTAAATTATTGTTGATTGGTTATTGCATCATTTGCAAATTAGGTCCATGAAATTTTTGCAATCCTTAGATAAGCTAGGTGGGATTTTAGGAAATATAACCAAACCTAAATCTTCACAAGTGGAGACTGACAAATTGGTTGTGCATATGGCTTTACAAACATTTTTTAAAGGAAAATTTTTGCAAACATAGAGAGAAACTCACACATAAAGAGACCCTTCAATGTTAACCTACTAAATATTATATTTGAATGGCATTCCTTTTTTTTGCAACAAGAGAGTAACAAAATCTCAAAATGTTTATGGTTTAAAGTTTAAATTGGCTTTTACAAATTACCAATATGTACAAATTGTGTAGATGTTTTTCATGGAAGATGATCAATGAAAATACAAACAATTTCCAAAATTGATTAGAATGGTTAAAAGGGTATAAACAATTCATCACAAATCCTATTAAAATAAGTACCTCATCAAGTATAATTGACAATGGTTTTTGTTGGTAGGTTCAAATAAAGGTGTAACATACATGAGATCCATGCCATGAAGATTTCAAATTGGTTTTACTTAATTTAAACATAATTGCATTTCAAGTTGCTTCATTTATGTTATACATATATATATTTTATTCATTAACATAACATTAAACAGAAAAATTAACTAAAATTATTCATTAATGAAAAAATAAGTATTATATATTTGAACCTAATGTGATAAGATATTGAAGATGATTCTTTCATGCTTTCCAAAGGTATGAGGTTCAATTTCTATAAAATCCAACAATGTGAAGTTGAAATAAGTAATTTTCCAACTTGCCCTCTAGAAAATTATGTAATGCAAAATATCATTTGCACATATAATATGCGATGAATTGCTTGCTTTAACAAGATTTATGGTGAGTTGCATATGCCATTCCAACTATTTCCAACCCTAACAAAATTTATATTGGATTGTATCTACCCTTCCAACTATTTGTTGCTTCTACCCAAAGGGAAGAGACTATGAATTGGTGTAAGATTTGGGAATGAAGTATTCCTTTGAAATTATCATGTGTACGAGTGACATTTGAAATACTTTTGTGTGCATATGATGGATGAACATGTTCCATATAAATGCATGCATCTAGATCCAATGACAGAAGTTTCTAGATTGAACTTTGAACCTATTCAAAGGGTAGAATCATTAGATGTATGATGAATTGTTTGTTCTTATAGGCAAGGACTATGCATTCACATAGGTTTAGGACACCATAACATTTTATAAGTGGTTTGAACCTTAAGGTTAAAAAGAAATGGTTTTCAAATACATTTACAAAAGGTATCTAATAAATGAAAACTAGCTTCTAAAGATTAAATACTTTGTTTTCAAAGCTTTAGCAGTACATAAGAAGAATCAAATAATTTGATATTTCAAATATTTACTTCATTGTTATGCATTTTATTTTTTATGGTCAAAATTTTGAAATATTTAGAGTAAGGTTACTTGGCTTTTTTCTCCCCCAAATTTTTTAATATTTCAACAAAATTTATAGATGATAAGTTGTTATAAGTATGATATTGGGCCACCATATACTAGTACCCCATGTAAATTGGATGTGTGTGGCAAGGAAACACTTTCTTTTGTATTCCTACATTGTAGCTAATCATAATGGTTAGCTATGTACTTAATATCCACATGCCGCAACATATCGAGTAGCTATCAAAGTGCCTTACTTACCTAATAGTCGATTACATTCCCCACCTACTTACCTATCATACCTATCTACTTGAGTTTCATGTTGTTACACACTACCAATGACAATCAATTGATAATAATAAAAAATCGATTTTTTAGAAACTAAGTTCCATTGAAATGAAAATATTAAATAACATTGCATGCAACTTGAATTGAATTCAAATTGAATTTATTGAAAAGAAATGGGATGCAAATTGATGTAGAAAATATGCTTACAACGATGGTGTTGAACAAAAAAGAACTTTGAAAAGACAGAGAGATTTGAGAGACCTTTCCATTCCTCTTTATTTGAGAATCGACTAAAAAAATTCCAATTTGAAATTGTCCAAAAAACCAACTTATCATCTATAAATCTATACCCTAAACCCTAAACCCAAACCCTAAACCTAAAACAATCCTACCTGAGTCATTTCCAATGAATCATCGCAACTAGAATTTACATAAATAGTTAGGGGAATTAGAAAAGGGATTTATTTTTTAATGATCCACAAGCAAGTCATAACAAGATCATAACATTTCCCACCTACATTCTTATGATCCTCACTTGCTTACATATTGCGAGGTTCACACCCTTATTTTTCTATTTGGTTATTTTGTCAAGTTGATCTTTACTAGTTTGCCAAGTCCACTTTGCGAAGTGCACGTTGCCCAATTGTCAATTCTACATTGCCAAGTCCACATTCCCAAGTCACCAACTCCACATTGTCAATGTAACATTGCGAAGTTGCCAAGTCCACTTAACCTTGTGAACTGCCCGAAATGAACTTCAAGCTGCCCACAAATTAAAATGCTTCTGGGTTGTCCAATGCCTGATTTTATTTTTTTGGACTGCCCAAACCTTTGCCCCTTATTTTTTCTTTTTTCACGAGCTGCCTAGGCTCACCTGCCCTACCCCCGTCCTCCCCCCCTCTTTCCCTTATCTCCCTCTCTCTTGCCCTCTTTTCTTTTCACTTGATCGCTCTTTGAAGCTTGAGAGGAGCCCTTTCAAAATTCAAGGTACCCACTTTCTCTCCCTCTTTCTCTTTTGACTTGATGGCTCTTTGAAATTTTCAACGAGCCCTTTCAAAATTTAAGGTATTCTCTAAATGAAAATTTGAACATATAGAGTGCAAATTGAAAGGTTTTGAGTTCAAATTTTATGTCTTCTATGTATCTATTTTTATGCACCATGTGAAATTGAAGCCATCCTAATAGAATGGAAGTTTATCCAAGAAAGATATTTTAAAAATCATCTATAATTTTTACTTTATCCACAATGTGTAGTTCATTCGCAATTTTTTTTGGGTATCAAAGTCATCCAAATTCCATGGATGAGTATTTAGGAATACCTTTTGTGAATTTCAACAGATGAATGGATGAAGTTTTGTTGATGAATATGGACAAAATTTAATGAATGAAAAGCTGAACTTTCATGGAACAAAATTCATCCATGAATCATTGTTGCTAGAAAGGATATCCTTGGGCTAGGGACATCCATGGGCAATGATCGTGGGCATCAAGAATAAGCCCCAACATCCCTTTACATATTCCTTGAACAAAGAAACAAGGGTTTTCCTATGGAGGTTTAGTGCACTTCAAGCAAGTTCAGAGGATAGTTTGAATTTTGAAAGGGCTCCACTGAAGATTCAAAGAGGCATCAAGAAACCCCCGGGAAAAAAAAAAAAAAAAAGAAAAAAAAGAGGAAGAATGAAGGAAAAGAGGAGGAAGGGGGTGGTGGGTGAGGCAGCCCATGGAAAAAAAAGGAATCGGGGG
>Ga0116231_10006600_pt1 | contig 21987 bp, 13 predicted proteins | sample S1TSphgellanicum_2_FD_89695 | JGI IMG/M metagenome (GOLD analysis project Ga0116231, IMG submission 89695) | Host-associated microbial communities from peat moss isolated from Minnesota, USA - S1T2_Fd - Sphagnum magellanicum MG | ecosystem: Host-associated > Plants > Peat moss > Unclassified...
ATAAAGTGAGGAGATATTGGGAACATGATGGGGAACACATTGGGAACCCAGTGAGAACTTGATGCAACAGAATGAGAACTTCATGGGAACACATTGGAAACAACCAAAATCCAACAACCCCACACTCCCCCAAAAGGAAAAAAGCCAGGGCCCCATGGGGAGGTGCATGCTGCCTCACCTCATTGGCTACAAGAATTTTTTTTGCCTGTGTTCTTTGCTATTTTAAAGCTTAGGCTACTAGCAGGGGCATGAACTATGGGTGTATTATTTATGGTTTGTGTGTCACACTTCGTGTCCCCAATGCTTAAGATGTTTATGGTCCCCTAGTACACACCATTCCCTTTTCAAAATACAATCCATGGTCCATTAGGGGAGCTGTTCAAGGCTTAAGATTTATAACCTCCTTGACCCTACAAGTCCAACCTCTCCAAAGATCCAAAAATAGGCTCCAAGAGGTGAATTCATGCCAAGTCTAGCAACTCCCTCCTAATGAAAACATTTAAGAAAATCCTAAACCTAATGGATCTTGGAGCACACAATTGTTGCGCAAACCTCGCATAAAGATTAAATGCATTCATGGTTCAATTGAAACAAATTCAGCGTTGGTTAAGGAACATACACAGTTAACTCATATGGGTCAGGGCTAAAAGAAGTGGATTTTTTTCAACAAAAAAATTTCGAAAGTTTTGAAGAAATGTATTTTTTTCTGGTCCAAATTTGATCAATTTTGCTATGTTAAAAAAAATGTGAAAAATATGGCAACTACAATTGAAAGTTATTGCATTTTTGGTATTGTTGGGAAAATCCCTACCTACTTGATGAGTAGGTATGTGCATGGAGGTGGCATCATATTGTTTATACCTATGGTGCATGAATCATGGAATATCGAACAAGTTTGTCATTGAAAACTCAATAAGATCAAAACTAATTTGTTATGGAAATTAAGGTGTGCACTTGATAGAAAACTTGTCATGAGTAGGGTTTAATGGAGTTGATTCATAATTTTAGGCCCAAGGTAAAAAAATTATGAATATTCAATACTTTTTGTCATTGAAATTTTTATGTTTTATTTTGATAGAGATATTAATGAAATTTGAATTTGAGACTTAGGGTAAAGAAGGTATATACCATTTTCCCTTTCAAAAATTCATTCAATATTACAAGATGTTTTTCAATTACACAAGCCAAACTAGTCAAATATTAAGTTGGTGTGATACTTAATATTGTTATGTACACCATGTTACATATTGGCCAATAAACTATATATATTTGCCCAACACCCAACATAGGATGAAAACCTCACCTTCACAATTGTAACCAATGTTGTATTGCTATCGGCTTTTGAACATACCAAACTAGGCTTGGTATCATGGGGTTTTCATTTTTCAAACCTAGCAAGTGTTATTGTTAAATACCTTTTAAAAACTTTCAAATTAGTTAGAAACTGGTATTAGGTCCAAAGGTTGATTTTTGCTTGGTATATGGCAGGTGTGAACCTAGTATAAACTTGGTACAATTACCTCAAGTCTCATACTAGATTGATATTGGTATAGGACTAGTATTGTTTGGGTCTAGTAACTAGTATGTTCTTTAATACCAATACTCGTACTAATATTATATAACCAAAACCCTAGTTACGTAACCTTACATTTCAAGTTCTCAAACATAAAAAGCTAAAGGTTCTTTAGAAGGGGAAATAATCAAATTAGGGTTTTATGAAAAATAATTTTTCCACTCCATGAACAACTAGTTTTTTTTCCTTTTCCAATTTTGTGATGTAGCCACATTGGTGATAATCCACATGTGGAATTAGCCACATTTGGCTATTGCACATCAGACAAGAAAGTAGAAAGATTTAATAATCATGTTATATTTTGGTGACAATGTTGGAATCTATTGTCTAATTTAAGGTGCATTCACATTTGGTGTTAAGGACTCTCGAGTTGAGTCCCCTAACACCATGCTAGTCATTTAGGACTTACACCTACTTACCATGAACATTTTATGTGAATTTAACATTCATTTAACATTAAGCTATTACCCATTCAACAATGGGTGCCACCTAGGATGCCACCTAGATTTTCATGTAACATTAACTTAACATCAAGTGTGAATGCACCATAAGCATGACAATTTCAACTGAAAAAAAATCCCTCGGAGTTAGCCAATTTGATGCATCCTTCCACAAAAACTCATTTGAATGAATCACATTAGATTATTTTCTGTCACCAAGTCCCAAAATTTTGCATTAACTATAGATGGGTGTTGGTAACAATGAACACCCAATTCAGTTCCAATTTGTAAGTTGCCATGTGCTCTTCATGGGGTTGGTATTGGTGTTGTTTAAACTAATGAGTGTTTGTTGTCTACCATGTCAGCCATGGGCTTTCTATGAACCACTTGTTTATTCTTGCATTTTGGTGTCCCAATTATAATATAATAATTTACAGGACTTTTGTGACACTTTTATAAGGCTTTATTTTGGAATTTGGTGCTAAATTTTCATTTTCTTCTACTGAAAAAATTTCAATGCTAAAACCTATCTATAATTTTTTTTGTTAATTATATGATTTGGATATTTGAGAAAGCAAAAATGAAATTTTTTTTACTAGGTTTTAGTACTAAACAATAATAATGGTGTGAATGTTGATATGTGGAACATGGCCATTCATGCTTGGACAGCCTATGCACTTTTTGTCTCTTCACAAGTTGGACATACAAACCTCATGCCCAAATCTATGAAAGATTTGTTAATTTGTACCATAAAACAATAAAATCAGAATGTCATTATTTGTGTTATTCATTTGATAGTGTTGTTTTTTTCATCAATTTTGTGATTTTGCTCAAGTGGTGATCATCCACAAAATATTAAAGTAGAAAGTCAGCATTTTTTGGTGGAAAATTTTGTCAAAATGAAAAGTGAATATTTGTTGCAAAATTGCCATAATTCTCCCCAAAAATCATTATTTTAAACGACATTTGGACTTTGATTTCAGTTTGGTAACATTTTTGAATCATCTATTATTTAGGTAGGTTTTGAAAAGCTATCATCATTTAATGTTAAATCCCTCTTGGCATGTTAACCAATGACAAAAAATCAGAAAATTTAAAAAATTATGATTGAGGAAAGTCTTAAGCACCTTTTCATCTTTTCTTTACGTAGGAAGTTGTGATATATTTTTTGGATTTTCATTCTTTTATATCAATTTTTTTTCAAAAAATCAAAAAATTGTAATAATATTTTTCTTTCAAGTTTTTTTTCACAAAATGGAAAAAATTCACTCAAGAAAAAAAAGAAAAACTAATTTGACATGAGCATCAACCCTAGTTCAACAAAACTTGTAGTCAAGTATAATTTAATTGAAGCCTTTATTTACATGTTAACTTATTTTCAAAACCTAAAAACTTAAAACCCTAAGCCCCAAATATTGTTTGTTATGGGTAGCATCTAGTACTTGTCTAATTCAATTCATTTATTTACACAATGTTTATTGTCTACGCATCAAACTCTCATACAAGTCAAGTCACATGCCTACCTCTAAGTCCACAAAACACAAACACACACATCCAACAACCCCCCCCCTCCCCCAAAAAGAAAATTGGTGTCATGTGATTTGCAAGGGTGCACACACATCCCATATGTAAAAATAGTACACATAATTCTTGAGGAACCTTAACCCACATGTTAATGTCTTTCTTGGTAAATAAAAATATTCTAGAATGTTCACATATGAGTTGATATCATCTTGGAAGCCAATATGACTAAGAATGTCCTTTTAAAGGACACAACCTTATATCCCATTGTAAGTGGTTTTATCTTGCTATTTTTAATCATTGATTTCTTGTTTTAATTAAATTACCCAAATGTTTAATTGTGCTTCTACATTCAAGCTTTAATATACATGGTTTCTTTTAAAGGTCGACTAATGTTCCCAAAAACAATTTGTGACTAAATCCAAAAGGTTAGATGTTTTGTCGTAGGAACAATTAGGTCCCTCCACATTTGATGACTTTGGTGCATTTTTTTCCAAAAACTCCTAGATTTATAATTTCTTTTACAATAAGAATATGATTTTTAAATTATAAATGAAAATAAAAATCATATTTCCAATAATAGGTACCATGGGTTCAACAACACTTTCTTTGACACATTTGGCCTTCAAGAATAAATGAATGTAGATCAAATCAACTTTGTTGTATGAGAATTTAACTTCTAAAATTTGTAGGAGATTTCAAATGGATACAAAGTAAGAATTCAAATTGCTCCACAACCCATGTGATAGAATGTTAGGTACCCATGTGACCTACCACCCACTAGTGCACCATCTAATGAAAACCCATTTTGACTCTCTTGTGCATGAACTACAAGTGAATTTCCAAGGTTCCATATATTCTCATGCACAACTGCTAAGAAAAGTTGCTGGCCTTTGTTTTGGAGAAACATCTTGTTGAAAGATGTTTTGAATAAGATGTTCCTAATTAATTTTAGATTTGGGATAGCCTTTTCTTTTTGGTTTGTGCAAGGTTTGATCTAGGCTCAAGCGATGTCAAGAATTTAAGACGGTGGAGGATGACATAAAGGATGCCATGTAAACAAGTGATCAACAAAAAAATGGCAAGAACACCAACAAAATGATAAGAACATAGTATACATTGGTGTTGATGGTGGCAAAAGATGGCAAAGTGTGGAAAAAACATCATTGATAAATTTTTTTAAAATTACAACTAGTAGGGTCACTAGGAGGGACTCAAAGGACTTGAAGGATTCAAGACATCCTTCACTTAAGGACATTCATTTTGGCAATTATGTTCATAAATTTCCTCTTCACATTACCAAAATAACTTAACCATTTACATATGTATTTGGGTGAGTAACATGGTAAGTAGGGAAATGATTATTATGTACATAAATAAACATGTTTTGCTTTGCATTGTCCATGTCTTTATGTTCATTTTCTTTGCAAAAAACATTGAAAAAAAGTTTTGGGTTCGGTGATTGGCAAATTGAGGAGCTCTTGAATATGAGTTTGGTTCTTGTGAGTGCAAATTTTTTAAGGTGTACCAAAATCTTGTCATAACATCACCCTTTTCTGTTTTTTTTAGCTAGTACTTTTTTACCATGTAAATACACATTTATGGATGATTATGATGGAATTTAAAATTGTAATAATCTAAAACATAGTTCTTTTAAAAATTTGACACCTTTCAATTCATTATTTTTTATGGGGATCAAAATATAAAATAAAGAAGGACTGCAGTAAGGACTAGGCCCTTTTCGTCTTGTGGTACACCTTAAAAGATTTTTCACCCTTGAAGGTGGTCTTCACATTTCTCAAATTGCACAATGGTTTTAATTCTTTAACCTTGAATGTGTGGGTTGTTGATTTTAATGTACATTTGGGCTTATTGTGAGTATGTGCATTGTGTGTTTTCAATGACTAAAGAAGATGGATTTGTGAGACTTGTGAATAATATGTTGTAGCACTATATTTTTAATTTCAATTTGTTTTTGTTACAATTCAATTTGAATTGTGTGTCATGTGGGACATGTATAGTTATTGATTGATCAATGATGCATAACATACTTGTTAGTTGCAAGTACCCCATATATGATATGTGTTGATAAAGAATGCATTATTATGCAAATGTCTAAATCAAAAGTGATTTGGTTTGTGAATTAAAACACTTGATGTGGCATTAAGTTTTTGGGTACCCAATGCCAAATCAACATTTTGTCATATCCTAACCATTTTAGTCAAGAATGTTTCTTTGTTGGTTATGGCTTCATAGTGATCAAATTATTCATAAAACATTATTTTGACCTTGCACAAACGGAAGGTATTGGATTCAATTGTTTATTATCTATGAACATTGTGTTTCAAACATGAAAACTAAATAATTTGCATTGATATTTGATCATATATCCAAATTTAATAAAAAAATATTTTCATTGTGCACCAAAAAATGTGTTGGATGTTCAAATTTGGATTGTTAGGGTGTGTATTAAATATTGGGTTCCAAACGAAAGGCCACCATGCTTGTTTCTTGTGTGTCCATGAATTACAATCCGTATATTCTACGAGCTTGAAAAAAGTTGTGTATGAAAGGTTTTTGACGTTTCTTACCATTGGATCATTGGTTTTGAAACATGTTGAAGACATTATTTGATGGCACACATGAAACATAACCACCCCCAAGTAGACATTTGAATAGAAAGTGGTTAGACCATTTGCAACATATTTGAATACATCTTGTAAATGATGAGTTTTATATTGTTGGTATATTTGCATATAGGTCCATGTTCTTTGTTGAAAGATATCTTAAGATTCATCTTGGATGTTTTATAAATGAAATATTCAAAACATAAGATAAGAGAAAACTATTCCAAGGTTATGATAACATAGAGTATAAATGAACAACTTTATTATGAAAAATGTGAAAGTCATGTCATCATGGTTAACAAGCTATGAGGCCAAAAAAATATAATAATTGGAACAAGGTTGCGAATGTCCTTTTTTGGAGAGATGTCTAGAAGACATCATGTCAACCTATAAAACATTTTGAATAGGACAATGTCATTAGTAATGTTTAGCATTGGGACAGTATTTAGGGTTTGGAAGATGTGATGCCTAGGTTTGAATAATGTTAGAGTTGATGGGGGAACCCATTTGGGGGAGAGGGGGATGGTAGGAAAACATTGAGCCTAAAAGCGAAGCTAGCAAACATGTTGAAGGATGCCTGGCATTAGGAAAACACCTAGGGATGTCAAAAATACATTAAGGATGTTGGGAAATGTTTTTCTTTTAGTGATGAGGTTTAGGAAGCATGCTAGGGGACAACAAGGGCATTAGAAGGATGCCAAGGGACGTTGGGCAATGCTCTAGGAAGACATTGGGGGACATTAATTGTCTTTTGGTGATAAGGGGATGTTGGGAAACATGTTGGGGGAAGTTGCAAGTGTTAACATGACATTAAACAATATTGTGGGGTGTTGGGGGACATTGAGAAAAAAAATTTAATGCCCAAGCAATGAAGAAACAATGGAGGTGTTTAGAGAACTTCACTCCAAACAGTAGGTGGTGCTAGGAAAATGTCAAGGGGACGCAATTAGTTTTGGAAAAATGTTATGGGACATCAGGTAGCATCAAAAAAATGTTTAGGGATGCCATGGAATGCCAAGAAGGACATTGATTTATTAGGAAGAGATAAGTTCGACCGTTCTTTTAAACCTAAAATGTAAATTTTGGTAAAATAAAAATTATTGATAGGGCCACCAAGATGGAATTATTGGGATGTTCCTTCTACCAACCCTAATTTGGAAGCTCTTACAACATGGAAATGTACTAAACCCAGGGTGTAAAGAGTGTTAGTTTAGTTGCATATTTAAGTCACTGGCAGTGCCGAGGATTTTGGACGGCCGTCGTGTAGTGGGTCAATCGGGAAGATTTCAGAAAGAGCACGGTCCCCGATCGAGGTCGGAAGAACAGGCTAAAACCAGGGAAAACAAATTTCTCTACGTCCGCCACGTCCCCTGTAAAGAATCCACACAAACACAATTTAAACCTGAAAGAAAATTCATAAAAGGGCAAAAGAAGGAAAACAAAACAGAAGTAAAAAATACCTTGGATAAACCAAGAAATCACAGAATGCAGGATGTTTCGATTTGTGTGTGCCGCAGACACATAATTCTTGGTGACACCCATAGCAGTGGAGGGCATCTTTCTGAGACGCACCTTGAGTTTAAGGAGCTCTTCCGGATATGCATCCTCCAGTTTTCGAAGCCAAGATGCCAAGTGGGGGTGTAAGTTGGCGTCGACAAACTTGTCGGCCCAAGTGTTGGCACAAGCCTCCAAGTCTTCCGCCATGTGGGCAAGAAGGGATTCCTTGCTTCATTGGTTGTGGAAGAACCTGAAGAAAGATCGAAAATGAAAAAGGCTTGTTGGAGGGGAAAAACCCAGGGAAATGAAAAACATATGTCTAGGGTTGATAAGCTGACCTAGCAGGGACATAATCGTTGTAACAGAATCTGTGTCCAAACATGACCATCTTGGTGTTAGGGGAATAAGTCCTAGTCACATGTTTGCCGAACTCCCACATGTTGGCCATGGCGTCGAAATACTTGGAGGCTTCATCGGACGGAACAAGCTTGTGCAACAGGACAACAACCACGACCCCTTTGTAAATCAAGATACAATCCGTCAAGAACTTTCGGAAACAGTCCAAGATCGTGTTTTGTTTTTTCATTCTGAGCTCTTGCATCATCTCACAATCGAGCCCAACAACATCTTTCACAGCACTTGGGATATCGATCCCTTTCTTTCGAAAATGTCAGAGGATCCAAGCATTTTCGAGGGGCCCCCAATGTACAGTTTGTTTCAAGCCAGTGTTCCTACATGTGAGGGGAAAAAAATAGGTGGATGTATTTTTCATCATGGACCGAATGATTTCGGAATGCGAAAAAAAAATTTAAAAAAAAAAAAAAAAAAACCCTATAAAACATAGTTGAGAAAAAAAGGAACTCACCAATTTTTGGGTTCCAATGGCTCTCGTAAAGCCTCGAGGAAGGCTCATTTGGCCGGTAGCTTTTCTTTACAACGACCGATCTTCAAGTCTTCTTGAAGTTGATGTCCTATCATTTTAATTAACGCCTCCAACAAGCCTCGATGGATGGTTCCAGCCTTGTGCTCTTCGAGGTTGGCACTAGGAACAAGAGTCCTATCGCACAACTCACTGTAGAAAGGGCTCGCATTGCTCGGAGGTGCCATGGGCGCGTATTCCGGGAAAGGAAATAGTTGGAGGTAGACTAAAAAGAAGATGCCCCAAAGGAAGAAGGTGAGAAAGAAACCAGCGAGGATAGACGAACAATAAGAAGACAAAAGAGGGGGAACATTCAGTCGTGCAGAAAAGGTGCGGAGTCGTTCTGCTTTACAACGCTTCCTTCAAGGCGCGGGTTCATCGTGCTAAGCGCAAAGCGCAGATGCCGAGAGCCCGGTTGAATGCGACTGCAGCGCATTAACAAGAGTGGTGGGTGGAGAGCTACAGGGTCGAACACAAAAATGCAAGGCGCCGTAGGGAGCCGTTGGGCGGAAGAGGGGCGCAAGGAGACGTCTAGATCCGATGGGCGGAAAAGGGGCGCAAGGAGACGTCTAGATCCGATGGGCGGAAGAAGGGCGCAAGGAGACGTCTAGATCCGATGGGCGGAAGAGGGGCGCAAGGAGACGTCTAGATCCGATGGGCGGAAGAGGGGCGCAAGGAGACGTCTAGATCCGACGGGCGGAAGAGGGGCGCAAAGAGACGTCTAGATCCGATGGGCGGAAGAGGGGCACAAGGAAAGAGTCATCGAGTTGAAAGCTGCAGAGTCATCGTCGGGCAGAAGAGGGGGTGCAAGGAGACGTCTAGAGCCATCGGGCGGAAGAGGGAACGCAAGGAAACATCTGGAGTTGCCGAACGAAAAAAAGTGCAAGGAAAGAGCCATTGAGTTGAGAACTGCAGGATCGTCGTCGGGTTGAAAAGCGGGTGTAGAGTCATCATCGGGGGAAAGAGGGGGCGCAAGGAGAAAGCTATCAAGTCGAAAATCGTAGAATCATTGTCGAGCGGAAAAGGGAGCGCAAGGAGAGAGCTTTTGAATCAAGAGTTGTAGAATCGTCATCGGGCATCGTTGGGTAGAAGAGGGGCGCAATGAGATGTTGAGAGCCGCCAGGCGGAAAGGGGGCGCAAGGAGAGATCCGTCGAATCAAGAGCTATAGAGTCATCGTCGTGGGAAAAAGGGCAGGACCTCCTTAGTCGCATGGGCCGTCCGAGTGGAGCCAGGGGCGGAAAACGGGGGCCAAACGGAAGAGGGGTAGGAGGGGTGCCAAGCTCAAGCGGGAGGGTGAAGGAAAATGCTTCGGGGAAGAAGAAAGGAGCGATGGAGCGAGGGCAAGCTAGGGAAGGAGTTTAGAGGCAGAACACGACATTTAACAATGCATTTTTTTGTAACGAAAAGAAGGCGTCCACATATCGAATCGATTTAGAGGCACTGCCACCTGATACGACGGAAAGTTTCAAGGATTTGTATCGAAACATCACTTTAGAAGCCATGAAGGTTCGTCTTGGTCATTTTTTTTATCGAGTCGTTGAAGCGAGAAACCTCTGTTCAAGCTCCTCAACTCGGTATTGTATTGTCCTTCTGTTTAACCGTCGGAGGTCAGTGAACACGAACAAGAACTATGAACATGCGATTTTCCAAACGTCTCAATTCAGTTTTGTATTGTCCTTTTGTCCAGCCGTTGAAGGTCAACAAACACGAGCAGGAAGAACTGTGAACAAATGGGTTTCCAAACGGCTCTCTAGTTATTTTCCCATTTTGTAGTGTTAGGGGCGAGAATTTGATAACCCCTAGGATTAAATCATTTCTCTTTTCTTTAGGATTACGGTTAAATGTTAAGTACTGAAAGGTTTTCTGCACTTACGGAGATACACATGCATTTCGGCGTGTTGAATTCATTCAAAATGTAGATCATGGTCATTCGCAATAATTCTTCGGTCCGTAATATCGGGGATGTGGTCGGGGTGCGTATATTTCCAAGAGTGTGCGTGAAAGGTTCTATAGGTGGGGGCAGACCAGTTTTTCATTTTTTGATCGCTATGATAAGGTAGGTTAATGTGATCAATTGTGTTTAAGCTTATGATTGGTTCATGTGTGAATGAGGTTCAAGCTATTGAATTTTTGGGATATAATTCCAAGTTGTAGGAGATAAATAATTTTAGTGATTTAAGATTCGAAAACACATTGTGTTTTTTAACTTTGTAATTTTTATGTGATATACAAGTTTTTTTTGCCCATGGTTTTGTGTGTTGTGAATTTTATTTTGTATTTTGGGCTTGGATTCTTACTTGTTGCATGTGAATCATGTTTTAAACATGATGCACTAGTTAGGGTGTTTTTATGTTATTTTGTGTGGTGTGTGGACAATGTTAGTAGTAGGTGTTGATAAGGTAGCCCATGACAAGGGCTCAACATGGTGCATGTGCCTAAAAATTGCAAGATGTGATAGACTAGGTTTAAAATGATGTCCATGAATGCAAAGGAAAAAAAAGAGGTCATGAGTAAACAAGTTTGCAACAAGTTTTCAACATGAGATATGATGTTTGCTCTTTAAAGGTGGTTGTGATGGCACCATAATTTAACAATTCATCATTTTGTAATTCATTTTTTAAGATTATGAAGGTTGTTTGCCAAACTATTTGGATGTGGATGGGTAAAAAATGGTGGAGGGTTTTTGTAAACATGCATAAAGTTCAACAACCACAAGGATCTAGATGAATGTTGGTTTTTGTTTTTTTTTTTTGCCTTTGAATAAAACATGTGTTATTTTGTTTGTGTCTATTTTAATGCAAGGGTACCATGAATTTCTTTTAATTGCATTTCTTTGTTTTTTGCAATCTATTGTGATTCCTTTTAGTCCTCTACTTCTATATAAGTAGGTTTGGGGTATCAATAATGAGGAATTAGGGTTATGGTAATGGATTTTATATTCACTATCCTTGCATTATTGCATTAAAAGTAATGGATTTAAAGTCCATAGTTTGACATTTTAATGTCCAAAATGTTTGATTACAAATAAAATTATTGAAATGTAAATGGGATTGTTAGGTTATTGAAAATGATATAGACCTTATAGGAAAACACTTCTGTAATTTTTGAATGAGAACTGAAATTTTCTTTCAATTAATTAACATAATTATGAAGGCCAAGCCTAATTTGAAAAATAATTCCAAGTTTTAATGAACTATTTTACAAAATATATTTAAATTTATATGAATTAAAGTAACACCATGAAACTACTACACATTTTTATTCAAAAAAATAATAAAAGGTCATGGGGGGAAAATATTTGTTAACTTTTTTACTTTAAGTCCAAACTCAATGTAAGTGCAATAATATTATTGTGAAATTGACCCTTTAAATACACATGAATGTATCAAATGTGATATGGAAAAGTTTTTAAGAGTTTAAAATGTTATAACAACTTTTTTTAAATCTACTTTCATTTTTTTTTAAAAACCTATCACATGTCATGATTGCACAAAATAAACCTTTCCACATTCATAAGAATTATTTTATGAAATCCAAACATTTGATGCTAATAATAGTTATTTAAGGCATGTTTTCCACATTATATTACACAAATTTACATTTTGCATACATATAGGAAAGTAGATTCTAAATACTTTAGACTTGCCATATGGAAAAGTTATTTTTGAGGGACATTATCATGATCCAAAATTAATAACACATATTTGAATTGTTTGATTTGGAAAAAAAAACATTAACCAACATAATAAACTAATGATAAATTAAATTCCAATGACAATGTTTCATTGGAACCGGTTTATGTAGGATTGGTATTTTGCTGATCATCATTGCAACAATTCTAAAGTTATTCCCGATTATAATTCGTCATAGATCAAATTTCAATTCAAAATTGTTTCTTGTTGTATATCTTGTATTGTTTTAATGTTTTTATCTTTTTGTATTTTGTTGTTTTTCTTACATCCTTTCAATGTTTCTTTGTTGGTTTATTTTTGTTTTTTTGTGAATTTCCACAATGAATTGAATTTTCATTGGCATTTTGCTTATCAAATCAAGAATCTAAGAAAATATTAATGAAACAAAATGACATATAGTGAAATTTACAAAATTTTATCTTTTGGAAAGACAAAATTGATTACAACAAAATTATTATGTGTACAAAAAAATATTTTAATTAAAAGACCAAGGGCATGTTCACAATCAAGGTACCATTTTTTTGCCACAAGATTCAAGGATTTTGTTTTTACTATCTTCCAAATACAAAATCTAAATGGAACATATTTAAGTGAGAGATATTAGATAATTCAAATTATGATCATTTTCGTGGTGGTTTTTCACATGTGTATGTAATTATGCATAAATATATTGTTAAAAAACCAAAAATGCAGAAAATGAATACATAAATTTTTATATACAACTTAAGATGTTTCCTTGCATGAAAATTTCCTACACATTTTTCTAGCATTTGGGGCCACAAATTTTAAGCCTAATGAATAAAAAAATCAACTAAATGAAAAAAAAAGGAATCATTTTGCTTGTAATCCTTTTAAAATGGATTCTATAGCCTTCAAAATTCTTATATCCTACATTATTTAATCAACTACATTATATGAACATTGCCAAACATAAATGTATGCATTACTTATCCATGAAAAAAATTTGAAGTCAATTGCATTATTTAATAATTTTTTTAAAATTCCTTTAAAATGAAAATTACAATTAAGACAAGGACTCAAATTGTTTAAAACGATTAAAAAAAAACATCAATATCATATCCAATCTATTCTTGGATTTTTTTATTAGATTCACATGACATCATTCTAATTATAGTCATATACTATCCACTATAATCATGAAATAGTAAATGTAATAAAAATCCAAAATAATCCTTTATCATCCTTTTGGGTACCTTAATTGTGAATATGCCTAGTAGTGTGAAGCAAAGTGAAACCCAAATAAATAATGAGAATAGTAAAATATAGTAAGAATTATGATGATTTGTGTGGTTAATTCAATAAGTTTTGTATTATGGGCCTTGCAAAAATAACTTTAAAAATGCAAGATCTATGTTTATTTGATGAAAAAGGATTGTGATTGGCTTACTTTACCATGGTTTCGCCCATGTTTGAAAATCCATTTAACAATAATTTTATGATATATATTACAACAAGGATAAATGTGCATATACTTGTAAACACATTAATATTTTAATACAAGTCTTGTGTAAATGGTAAATAATAATGTTGGTTTGCTAATGGTTTGAACATACCAACCTTGGTATGGGGTCCAAGATTGATTTTTGGATCCAATAGGAAATAAACCTCTACAATTAATATTTTATACCACCTCAAAAAAAAAATGGTTAAACAATTTGACTTATTCTTAGTTTTTAAAAATATCTGATTGGGTTGGGTTATTTGAATTTTTTTCAAAATATCACATAAGGTACAAAAAACTTAGCTATTAAAATTTTAACAAACTTGCATTAATACAAATTTTAAGTTTCATGTTGATTTATTTAAAATAGAAATTTCAATTGTGATGCATAGGGAACAATTTTGGCTTTATTCATAACCAACCAATTATTTATCTCAAAACTTGATTGAATTATTATTACTAATGTGGCATGAATAATATTTTTAAATTTTACTTTTGAAATAATATGATTATATCAATATGTAATCATTCAATATTAATTCTTACACATGGTGGCCAACAATTTGACCATGTGGCCTATCTACCCACCTAATAATAAAAATAATCATAATAATATACATACACACCTAGCTACCCTTACCTACAAAACCTAACTAACTATTTTTCATGTATATTTATTATTTATACATGTTTTTTCAGATCATGATAATTGTCACATACGCCACAATCATAAAATGTCTAAAACATGATTTGAATTTTCATCTTGTTGGTTGCAGTAATGAAAAAGTGAAGTGCAGTTCAATAGCTAAATCATTATGGGAGTTTAAAAATGAAATAAGTTCATCTCTCCTTAATAATTCCACCTTATTTAAAATTATGTCATTATAAAATCATTATGTAATCAAGATGTTTCATTCCTAATTAACATAATACATTATCAATTGAAATAATTCACTATAATAAATAAAAAGTTTCTTTTGATGTTATTTGTGTAAATACATTAAGCTATTGTATCTTAGCATTGAGGTAAAGGGTTTTATTTATGTGCATGATATTTTGTAAAAAATTATATTACCAAACTACTTTTCATAACTTCCCATCATTACAACAAAAGATGTCCTTGTACACCAAGTGAATTCGTTAGTTGTAATGAACAAGAGTTGTAACGAACAAGACCTAATGGGGAAGCACACTGAATTCACTACACGAGTTGTGACAAACAAGACCTAATGGGAAGCACACTGAATTCACTACACGAGTTGTGACAAACAAGAGCTAATGGGGAAGCACACTGAATTCAGTACAAGACTTGTGACGAACAAGACCTAATGGGGAAGCACACTGAATTCATTGGTCTAGTAAACAAGGACTAATGAACTACACCCACATTTTGTAACAATGCATTGCTATAATCTGAAATTGAAAAATCTGCTATTCATTCCTTCACAAATTTGAACACCATTTTCAATCCCATGAGTCTTAGGCCACTCTTCTAGATTGCTAAAGTTACAATGAATCTGAAGTTGAAAGCTCATTTTGACACCTTATGCTAGAGATGGTAGTGGTAAGGATAAGCAATCAAGAAAGTCTGGTCTTGCAATCTTTAAATTCTCTTTATAGACAAAACAATACCGATAGCATATAAGAAAGTGGTTCTCAAGGCCCGTGTGTAACCTTTCAGCTTGTGAAAAGTTTTCAGCTTCTACCTTTGTTCATGTGTAAGAGAAAGGTAAGCAAAGTATGATTACTTGAGAGGCTGAGGATTTCAAAGTACAAATTTCTGCTCTCCTCTTCAGTTTTTGCCTCTTGCTCTATTTTCCAAGATTGCATAGCGAATACTTCGTCTACACTATTGTTAATTAGATGGATAAATTGATCATGGATCATGGATCCATTTCCTAGTCGATCCATTTGTAGTTGTTAGTTCACAAAGAGACGATCATTTTGAAGTTCTTGGAGTCCATGAAGAGATTGATGTCAAGTGTTCAAGGGGAAACAAATTTGATCCCTAGCATTAGAGTCCACAAACAGATTGGGAGGCAATTGACTGTGATCTTAGTTGTTCGAGGCTGCTTGAATTTGATCTCAACTATTCGAAGACAACTGGGAATTTCATCTCAAGTACTAAAGTTTGAAGAGATTGATCCCGGGTGATTGAAAGTGAGCTATGAAATTGTAGAACTTTATGAAGAGATCATACACTGGAAGAGATTGTGAGTTTTTTTATTCGTGTCTGTGGTCACCTGGGCATTCTCCAATTAACATTGTATGCTAATTTTGCAGGATCAGCATGCAGGCAAAAGATTGATGCTTGGAGAACTTGTATGTTGAACCTTGAATGCTTCGTCTGTTTAGGGAGATTTCTCATGTGAACTTGCAATGGCCATGATGTTGTTACAGTTCCCTAGCTCTCAAGGAGCACATCTGAAACAGGTCTGGTGGTGAAGGTGTTGAGATTTAAGGATATTGTGACTTGCTGAACTGTCTCAGCTTTGTATAGCCATGCAGCAGGCTTTGCAGTGTATGAAGAAGGCTTGTGCATAGGTTCTTCTGATTCCATATTGCAAAGAATTCTGGAACGGCAGATAACACTTTCTTACAGGTCTGTATGGCTCGATCTTCAGACTTCTCCGCCATACTAGTGATCTGCTTGAAGCAGAAGATATGAGCTCAAGATTGACGGAGCCTGGTATCAAACTAGATCTGCAGTTATCTCGCAAGAAGGCCTTGCTTGTCGCTTCGGAAACAGACTCTGCATGGCAATGCAGAACGCAAGAGATTGTCACATGTAGAACGCAAGATCTGATTGTCCAAGCAGATGATGATGCACATGAGAGAAGTTTGCATAGACTCCGTCACGGATTTTTAATCTTCTGCTCAGAGCACGGTGAAGCTTTGACGTGAACTGCGCGTTGCAATCTCCAAAGATTCAGGATCTGATATAGCCTGCTTACTCATGAGTACCCTGTCGCCAGCAGCGAAATACACAATCAGAACAAGACGAAGAAACCGCAGCGTCTTCTTGTAGCATACGAACTCCTTTTCTTCTCCTTCTTGCTGCATCTTGTTGCAACTTCGAACTTTCTGTTGCGTGTTTCTTGTCTGTTTTGTTGTATTTGTGCGTGAATCTCAATCTGCTTGATCTCAATCTGTTTGCTTAAATTTCCCTTTCAGAGGGATCAACGCCAGCAACTTCTCCAAAAGAAAGGAGAAAATCTACTTAACCCAGCAAAGTTTTGAGAACACAGGAACAACAAGACACAAGCACGACGGGACTTCGCTGCTCATCTCCGATTGACGTTTTGCACTGCTCTAGAATCGTTTGCAAAAATGATTACTACTCGTGCACGCCTGATCACTGAAGCGGTAGTCCGGAGTCCGTAATAATGATGATCAGATTGTCCTGGAGACTGCATGTGACACACTCATATCTCTAAGGTACGTAGTCTCGTACTATGCAATTGTCCTGTCTGCGGTACAAAGCTCTCCAACCTACGTCTCATGATTAAAAGGTTCACATCGCAGGGCATCCAGCAAGTATGGTGTGGGAAGAAGATTTCTGGATTCTCTCCAACATGATCTCTCTCTCTCTCTCTCTCTCTCTCTCTCTCTCTCTCTCTCTCTCTCTCTCTGTGCCTGGAAAGGAGTTGGACAAGGAAAAGGAGAAAGCAGTAAAGTCGCGGGGCACTGTGTGCACACGAGTTGTGGGCCTTCTTCTGTCAGGTTTGGTCCCACCGCTTTTCTTTAGTTCTTCTTTTTGCTTTGCTATTTTCTGGTTTTGCCTTTAGCCAGCTGTTGCGAATCCTTTTTTCGAAGACTCGAAGAACAGGAAGAAGAGGAGAAGGAGCAGGAAACGACAATGTTCGGCGAGTACGACATCATATCCTGCAGGCAGATTATTATGCGTCTTTCTTCATGTTTTTTGCCATGCGAGAAAGGCGTAGTTCCTGTTTGCCATGCGAGAAACACGTTCCTGCTCGCTGTCAGCCAACAAACATCAAATTTCGCCTAGAAATACATGTGTGGGAAAGCCAGCCTCTCCGTGGAAGTATGATCGGTGCAGTAGTTTGTGGTCCTTCGCTTTCAATGGTAGGAGTCGTTTCTTTTGCTGCTGGTAATCAATATCTGCACGCTTTTGAACTTCTGTTTTCGATTTTCCTTCGCAGTTTTGAATTTTTTTTTGGTCGATTTGACGGATCAGGAGGTTGTCGATTCTTTTGCGTTCTGGAGCTCGCTTGAATCTTCTCTTGGAATTGATATCACAGTTTGCTTGCGTTGATTCTCGTTTCCTCGTCGTCGTCGTCGACTTTCGATCCAGGCTCTTGACGACTCGAGACTTAGAATTCTGTGGAAATAGGAATCTCGAGAGCAGAAATCGGTCAGAATCGATTAAGGACCGAGCAGCAGAATTGGTAACTTGCAGATTGAAGTAGAAGCGTTGAAATCCGGACCTCGGATTGCATCGCCGAGTAGAGTTTCCGGTCGCGTGATTAAGAGTCTCTTTTGTCTTTCATCCGCAGAGCATCAAGAAGCGGTAGATACTGGTGCGTTGCACTGATTGTTCAACCGTGTTCAGGAGGAGCTTCCGCGTGAAAGCTTTTGGTATAGTTTCTTATCACTCTTCGACGACTCTTTGTTTTCTTCTTTCTCCTCATCGCAAGAACCGTCAGTGCAACGCGCGCGAGAAACGCATCGATCGCATTAAGTCCTCAACCGTCCCGACAGCGAGAGTGTAGAGTTGGGCGCGCACGCTTTCCTTGCTCTTTGCATTACAGTCATGGATCCGCGAATTTGAACGTAGCAGTATCGGGAGAAGACTTCGCACATGCACGACGTGAGACGGTTCAAGAGTTTTTTTCTTTCGCGTCTTTCGCTCGACACAGTTGCGTCCTTTACGTAGTCAGCCGAAGGAAAAAACAGAGCCGGGGGCTATGAGTTCTCATGCCGTACTTTTTACTTGCAGCGAAAGAAAATCGCTCCTCTTGCGTGAGTGAAGGGAAAGCCGCCGATGAGCCACAGTTTGTCTGGTACTTGCGAAGGTTTCGCTTTCTTCATATCTGAATTCTACAATAGGAAAACAAGAAGAAGAACAATATAAAAGTCACACGAACACAAACAGAAGAATTGGAGAAGAGGAACTGGAATCTGTTCTGCTGCCAGTATGTTTTCCAATCTTTGCAGAATCTCTAGGTCCATGTGCGCTGCTTCGTATTCAGGAGAAACTTCTTCTTCTTATTCTTCTTCTTCTTCTTCTTGCCCGGGGTGTCTGTGTGCAAAGAATGCACCAGGCTCACTCGGGACTATAAATGCTTCTTTGTATTTTCTACATCAACTTTTGCAGTTGACAGATTGGTGGGGGATGTTGGGTACATCAGGATTTTGCAACGCTGAATCTGGGGATTGAAATTCAAGAAACAATTGTTTTTGCAGAGGACAGAGCACTATCCAGCTTCAAGTTGTCAATCTTGGGCTAGATCAAGAGCTGCCCTGGCTTTTTTCCCCAGAGATTGTGAAGACATGATCAGGGTTGGGGAGCTTATGAGATTCTAAGGGGAAGCTTGCAGCATGAAAGGGTGTCAAGCAATCACATGCGTATTCAAATCAAGTGCAGTCGATGCTTCTAGATATAATGGAGACTGCAGACACTACAGGAGACCAAATTTTTGGAGCTAAAGCCCGAGGAGGACGAAGGTCTCTGTTGGCACTTTCAGTACCAGCACGACAACCCGTTAGTACCACACATTCTTCCTTTCAGCAATCTGGTACACTTCTGGCAGATGGGTATTCTACTGGTCATCGTGAGCAGCAGAACTCAAAGTCGTCAACCTCCCCACAAAAAATTTCTTCTATAACCACATGCAGCAGGCAAGGGGGATTATCAAGCCGGGTGCAAGCAACACAACCACCAAGCTCAACTTCTCTGGACTCTGTCCCTCAGACCTATTCGTTGTTGCCAATTGCTGAAGTACCAGATTCCAGCAGGTTGAGTCCAAAAGCAAGGTCTTCAGTCCTTTCCTATACTAAGTTGCTTTATCAACATGTGACTACAAGAAAGAAGGGAACCAACCCAACAAATTCTCGTAGAAGGAAACAGTTGTGGAAGAATGGAGGACTTCTCCCTCTTTTACTTGTATTATCCTGGATTACATTTGCTTGGTGGTATCTCTCTCAGTCTAAAGAAGCTGCTTCTCAAATTCTCCAGCTATCACCTAAAGTACAGGTACACATCTTGGAATCCATCTGCAGGACTTTGCAGAACTGTCAATTCACCTCTGTCCAAGATCCAGTTCATCATACTTTGTAGCCACCAGATACAGGTTTGGGAAACACATTGATGAGCAGAGATGTGTATTGTATTGAAACCCCATGAATGTTTTACTTTTGTAGCCACAGATCTCTCCTGATCTCTCATGCAGAGAGAATTTATGCTGTTGAAGAACTTGCAAATGAGAACTAAGTTGCATGTTTGTGGACCATTACAGGCAGAAAATGGCAGTAGCACAATAATCCACAGTGTGATGTATGAGCGCCTCCTCTCACTGGCAGCCAATGCACTCGCTGAGGCAAGCTTAATGTGTCTACTCTTTCTATTACTTGTTTGTTGAGGATTGAAATTGTGATTGATACTGCACAGGAATGGGGCATGCGGCTGCTTTGTAATTCTTATCTGCAAGTGTATTTTGGCGGCATAAGTCTATAAGAGCCTCTGGTTCATGCAGGAAGAGTTCAAGAATGAGCCTGAAGATCTGTGGGGCAACCCTGTTCAAGATGGTAAATCTTGGCAGCCTTGTGCAGATCAGAGAACACCCGGCCATTTTTGTGAGTTTTCTCTACCATGTAGCAGTTCCAGAGAGATGGATCCTTCAATGGAGCACCTTAAGGATTCCACACAAAATAGCCCAGTCTGCAAAGTATTATTTGAAGATTCAAAAGAAAGAATGTGTCCACCTTTTGTTGAATTTGTTTTGTAGAGAGAACAGGTTTGCACAATCTGGTAAACTTCCAATTCATGTAGATATCATGGTTAAGCAGGCACTGGATAGAAATTTGGCAACAGAAAATTGAGCAAGATGGTGTTTGTGGTTCTGTTCTGGCAGCACCTCCAGAGCCAGAGAACAGCACAGGGTACATCATGATCAGTGCCAATGGGGGCCTAAACCAACAGCGGGTTGCAGTATGGATTCTCATCATTCTTTTTTCTCTGCAGCTAGCACCAATGCAGGGTTGAATTCCATGCTGTTGAGTTTGCATTGTTGACTATTAGACTGAAGCAAACAGGTGAAATATCATTGACTTACCAGTTTTACTGGAGGTTTTACAGGTTTGCAATGCAGTGGCAGTGGCCCGACTCTTAAATGCCACTCTAGTGCTTCCTTTTTTTCTGTTCAACAGTGTCTGGATGGATCCAAGGTGCTGGTCTTTCTTGGTGGTTTTAGCTGCTTATGTGGTTTTAGCTGTGCTGGCAATGCAAAACAATAGCCTCAACAGCAGGGAGCTGGACTGGAGTTCCAGAATTGTACATTGATTCTCTCTCTGCTCTCTCTTGCAGCCTAAACATAAAATCTGAGACTCTCATTTTTTGGACTTTGCGTCTGGCTTATGCCTTACATGTTGACTCTGGTGGGTGTGGTGTGGTAATACAGTCAGTTTGGGGATATTTTTCAAGAAAGCTTCTTCATAGACTACCTGCAAGATGATGTCCAGATAGTGAAGGAGCTGCCTGTAGAGCTGCAGTCATTGTGTCTTAACAATAGTGGTAGCCTGGTAAGCCCTGTTATTACTGTTTTCCTCATATTGTGATAAAAACCATTGAAGCATTTCCTGCTACATGCTCTTCCATTTATTGTGGAATTCATGGCTCTGGTCAAGTAGAACCATGGCAATTTTTCAAATCAACTCCTTCAAAGAAAACGTCATCGCTTAAGAGTCCTCTTATACATATGGAATATATATATATTTAAATTCTATATTATATTATACTCTATTATGGGATACCAATTTAATAGGATACAAAATTTTTGGAGAAGCTCTTATTGAGAGGAGGGAGAGGGATTCGAACCCTCGGTACAAATGGCTTGTACAACGGATTAGCAATCTGCCGCTTTAATCCACTTGGCCATCTCTCCAGCCTAAAAAATTGCTTTTACTTTAACACGGTATGGGATTGCACTTCCGTGTATTAGCTAAAGCATTACGTTTATCTGGTGGGGATCATATCCACGCCGGTACTGTAGTGGGTAAACTTGAAGGGGAAC
>Ga0116231_10006602_pt1 | contig 21978 bp, 17 predicted proteins | sample S1TSphgellanicum_2_FD_89695 | JGI IMG/M metagenome (GOLD analysis project Ga0116231, IMG submission 89695) | Host-associated microbial communities from peat moss isolated from Minnesota, USA - S1T2_Fd - Sphagnum magellanicum MG | ecosystem: Host-associated > Plants > Peat moss > Unclassified...
AAATATAATTGTAAAAAATATAATAAAATTTAAAAGTTTAAATTCACAAAATAAAAAAAAAAAAAAATTAAAAAATAAAAAAAAAAAAAAAAAAAAAACCCACCTGAAAATTTCAAAATATTCTCTATTTTCCTTCACAAAAATATTTTTTATTGATTTTTTAAAAAATATTAAAAATATTTCAATATTTCTACAAATAATCTAGTTATTGTTGAAGTTGCCAAGGTACTACAGTACAATGATAAAGCTCAAGTTTGGGAATTAGGAAGAGATATGTGTCTGCATGAACAATATACAACAACAACAACAACAAAAAAAAAGTGAGAAAAGAACTCAAATACGATTTATGTCTGTAAACTTTAATTTTATGGATAGATAACCGCTTGTTAAAAGATATGCACAGAAATGACCCACAAGAGAGAAAACCCATAAAGTCCTTGAACACAACACCGACAAGCATTTGACCCACAAAAGCAAGTGGAAATTGGAATAATAATACTAAAGACTCCACATCTAACATATTGACATTTATCAACTATATCATTCAATAATTTAAAAAGCAATTGGGATATGTACTCCTTGCAACTAATGAAATTTCAGATTCTTAAATCGGGCAATTGGAGCTGAGAGTGTGCACCTCTTGTCTGGATTACTGGTCTGCTTGCAGTCAGGTTCACAGATCTCTCCATTGAAGCAGCATCCAGATCAGTCACTTGCAAAATTAGGCCAGGGTGTATTCACTAAACTGCATTCATAAATCCCTTCATCTCTCTACACTCACAGGTCAGTGCTCCTGTTGCGCCTAGAACTACAGAACAAAACACCTGGACATTTCAATGCACAAACTTAGCTTCACTATTTGGGATCCTAGACATGGTACAGATTGTACTAAGTCAACTGTTATCAACCTCGATACAGGTGCCTAGTATATTGGAAATGGACAATCAGAGTACTGTCCCAGCTACAGTGAGATTTTCCTGGCTATGTAAGAATGTGGAGATTGTTTTATCTGTTGTACACAATTCCACAGGGCCACACCTCAACAGAAACAAAATAAAACTCGCACATGCAACACAATTTGACATGCTGCCATTTGTCACCGCATAAGCAACAAAATCAAGTTTGAGACATAGGTATGATCTGCCAAACATTTTTCTTATGTTTGCAGAGAGACTTCATATTATTAGGGTCCATGAACTTAGCATCACCTCCCAAGACATCAATTATACTCCAAAACTGTATGCACACAGTCTTTCAGTTGTATGCTGTGAGGGACATGTGACTGGATCAAGAGACCCCAAATATATGGATGCCTTTATGACATAGGTGCCTTGCTGAAAGCAATGGGTGGTCATAAATGATGTGGAACCCTCCCATATTGACATTCTGTGCTTGCTCAAACATGAAAATACCAGCTCAACAATCCAATCATTGTGTCAAAAGGAAGGGCAATCCTTGTACATCTACAATGGCATCAGCAGACACCCCCTTTCATAATTATCCGTGGAAGCTGCTTGCAAAAATCCTGTTCACTGTGAAGGCTTGAGAGCTGCAGTTCACAGAAAGGAGTTGCAATACTTCAAAAGGAGTACACTCAAGTAGAAGCTCTAGCACCTACATTCAGAGGTGGGCACAATTGAATGTGTAATGAGAGATGACAGGTTTAACTTATGAGACATGACCACCTTCTCTGCCCAGTAGCTTACTTGGGCCAATAGAAGCCTTGGAGGATACATCCGCTAGCACACCTGCAAGAGCAATGTTGCGGAGCCCTTCCTGCACTGCATCACAGGCCCCATTACTTTCCTTCTCCATTAGCTGCTGTGGTACTAACAGAAGCCATGGATGAAGTAAGCATTGCCCAGCTGTAGGTCGCTTCTCTGGCACAAAATCCAGCACTGGCACAAGAAAGTCGCACAACTCCTGTGCATCCTTCTCCGAAAAGTCATACTTCTCAATTAGTACTCTGTCTAGGGGCCAATACCGCAATTTTCGTATGTGCCGTAGATCACCATGCCGATTGATATAATCACGTGAATACCGTCCCCCTAAGGCAACCTGAAACCAACATGTCAGGAAAGAAACCTTCAAAATTGCAACTGCAACAAAATCCATTCTAAACTCCCAAATTCAATCACAAATGCCATACAGTCCCAGCAGGGTCAAACAAATATATATCATAGCAAAGTAAAACAGTGTGAAGAAGAATACAAATAGTGAAAACAAGCCAGGAGGAAAGACACACCTTACGAGGCATACGGCCTAGCAATTCCATCATGAGTGCCAAGTGATCCTGCACCAATACAATAGGATGTGCAGTTCACTCTTCTGCTTCATATTACAAACTTTGTTGAACAAAACATGTGCAGATGCTATCTATCCTCCATTTAACAACAGAATTTTATACACGTGACAAGGTGCAAGCAGCAGTTGCTTAATGGAAATTTAACTAGAAAGAATTTACTAACCTCATCCCTGTCGAAGTCCTCTCCACTACGTGGATCAAATAGGACATCTCCTGTAGCTAGCTCAAATACAATACATGCAAATGACCACATATCAGCCGAAGTTGAATACTTTGACCCCAAGAGAACCTCAGGACACCGATACTGCCGAGTTTGAATGTCGCTAGTGAACTGTTTGTAAGTCCAGCACGCATTTCCCAAATCCACTATTTTACATCGCAAGTCCAACTCCTTGACCTCCCTTGAGGGGATACAACTCTGTGCAGATTTTGGCAACAGTTGCTCTGCAGGTGATGACTCTTCATGCTCTGTCTCAGTTTCTTCAACACATTTTTCACGAATTTCGTCTTTGCAAAGTGTGTCCCTTGAATCTGCAGCCTCTGCAGGCACTGGTTCAACATCCCTCAAGCCTTCCCTTGAATTGTTTGCTACATTTTCATCTGTACCAACAAGGGTTGGGTTTGAAAGGTTTACGTCTACCTTCTTTGCCCTTCTTTTCAGCTTCTGCTTCTTCTTCTGACTTTTTGACAGTGCTGAAGGAGCTATTCTAACATCACTTCCATCAAACCCAGACTGCATCATAGTTCGATTTTCTACAGGAATTCCATTTTGCACATTCCCTAAATTGTCGACATGTTTTGCAGGGTTTATAGGAGACAGAAGGAGCACGTTCTCAGGCTTCAAGTCTGTGTGGATGATGGAAAGTTGGTGATGGAGATAGTCAAGGCCAACAAGTATCTGGCTGGCTACCTGCTTTACCATGTGAAGTGGCAACCCCCTGTAATTGTAATGTTTGATGAGAGTCAGAAGGTTGTCTCCCAGGTACTCAAACACCATACATACATGATTGCCATTGGGCCCTGCATGTTTGAAATGATCCAACAATTTCACAACACCCTTACAATCCTCAGGGTCTCCTTCTGCAATCTGTTTCAGGATGGTGACCTCATCGATCGCTGCTTCCATGTAATGCTGTGCACTTTTCTGCACCTTGAGTGCTACAAATCTCTGTTTCCACCACCACCACATCACATCATCCCTTTGCATCCATCAGATACCATCACAGTTTTAAAAAAAGATTACAAATAATCCAATGCTGCAGCAAAAGAAGAAACATCTTACATTTGTGGTTCCAGTCCTTCAAACACTAAGACCTAATCATTGCAATAGGATTATTCTCTCATGTTCTTCAGTGTCAGCTTTCTTATGCAGTGCTGGCTGCTGCTGTTCCACTGTGATTTGTCTTCTATTCAATGGCACCCAATGGCACCATGAATCAAATCCATTCAACAACGATGTGTTTACCGTTGTGATCCAGTCCAGAGATCTCATTTATTGTAATGACGTTCTTTGTTCATTAGGGATTTGTTTCATGTTCTAGGTTAGGGTTTTCTTTTGAACTATATTGTGACCAAACGCTTATCTGCCTTCGTTCCATTCAGTGGCAGGCAGCATAAATCCTCTCACTGCAAATCATCACTCACTCCATCTGACATAAGGCAAGAATGTGATAGATCCCCTCTTCTCCAGCGCAATCTTTCGATGCTTTCAAAACCCTAATAAAACCTGATCTGTGGAAGAAAACAAAACCACGAATCTATCGATACTGGGGACAGGGCAAGGGCAAGGCAAGGCAAGGCAAGGCAAGGGAACAGCACAAAGGCAGGCAGGCAGGCAGAGCTTCACCTTCTCATGAGTGTCCCAGGCAAGCCAAACTGTAGAGAAATGGCCCCATCCCAGCTTACGCTGCACAACATAACGGCCTTGTTTGAACCAGTCCCCAAGTCTGACGGGATGGTATCCACCCTTTCTATAATCCTCGGTGCCTTCATCCTCCGACTCAGACACATCACTACTCTCCCTGCTCTGCACGCTCCTCTTCTTTGCATCATCTACTGCCGCCGCCGCCGCCGCCATAGCCGCTTGCTCCTCCGCTTCTACTACCATGGCCTTCTTCTCCCCTTGGTCCATGCAACGGCCTAGGTCATCATAACTATTATCATCATCACGATGCTTCGTCGTCGTCGTCGTCGTCGTCGTCCTCTTCTCCGATACAAAGCTCTTACTCAAAGCTGCCTCCTGCAGCTGTTTAATATTCTTCTTCACTTGTTGCTGTTTCCTCGGCATTATTGTTTATTCTTTTTGTTGTTGTTGTTGCAAGCAGCGGCCGCTGCAAGACGGTAACCACAGCAGCAGCAGCAGCAGCAGCAAGAAGAATCCTAGATCGCGAAGGAGGCAACGACCAAAGGGAGTCCTGGAGCGTCCTCGTCGCCATTACCATCTTCGTCTTCCCTCAGAAACAGACACAAAGCGCCTTGCTGCTCGCTGGCTGGGAAGACCAACCCCACCTGCGCTTCTGACCATCCAAATCTGGAATCCGACGGCTGTCAATGCTGTTCGGTCACAGGCTGCTTAGGTACCTGTTCGCTTGCACCTCCCGCCTGGACACATTTTTGCTAGTGGAGCACACCTTATATTCCGGAATATTCCCCTCCTACACAGGACACTCAGGGATATAAGGGCCGGGGGGGAGAACGGATCTTACGCCTATTTCCGTGGGCTTTTATCAAGGGTAAAGATTTGTGTTCACTTTTTTTTAATAAAAAAAAATTCCCGTGATTCCCAATGAGTACCTATTTGGAGGGCATCCAAAGAAAAATAGAAAAGAATTGTGACATTTTGGAATATGGAATTCACATGCTATAACGAAAGGAAAAAACATGCTTTGTAAGGTGCTTTTTAAAAAAATTTATCAGTGAGTGTGGCCATCTTTTTTTATTATAGATTTTTCATTAATGAGTGTGCCCATCTTTTTTTATTATAAATTTTTCATTATAGATGATTAGAGGTTATTTATCTTTGTCTTTTTACATTCAATTTTTCAAGCAACGTGTTATCATTGTTTTTTAACATATTTTAACTTTTGTTATAGAAAGGAAGATTGCATTGATGGGTGATGCTTGTATATTATAAGAGGAAGATGGTGACTTCCTCCAAGTCCGGGTCGTGATGAGTCTTGTGAATTTTTGATAACATTTGCCTCATGTTTTATAATGTAAGATAAGGTTCGAGGATTAAGTTATCATTCGCAAATAAATGCTCGTCAAAGGCGACAGAGCCAAGGGTCGTTTATTTTGGGAATGCATCACGCCGAGGGTGGGTGTCTACCTATGTAAAAACACTGGCAGAATTTTATTTTATTTTATTTTCTCATATTTTCTCATGATACCCGCTGGGTATCACACACCCGTTAAAAAAAAAAGAGGCTCATTTGTGGGAGGCCCGATTCCATTTGATAATGTGCCCTCCAAATACACTAAAAGGTTTTTTTTTGCCAATGCTCTAGGGGTGGTTTTATGGAGGCATCTCATAACCGTGAATGTCAATATATCCCTCCTACAAAAGAGGAATAGCATATGGATATCCCCACTAGGAAAGAGGAGGGCCCTCATGCCTACTACTTTGGAGTGTAGGAGGGATTTTTTAAATAGAAAATAATAATAATAATAATAATACACTTACTTATATATGTAATATCTTAAAAGGGTGTAATTAGATTTTGTTTAATGGTTGGCCAAGCAAGTTCTTGGATTTTTAGTTTTTTTTCTTAGTCATGCAAGGTATCAAATATTTGGCTCTTGAAAATTAAATAAATAGACCCGCTTGGTATCAATTTGGGTTTCTAAACAATATATCTTGATTATTATCGATTTCTTCAAGTATTATTTCGACAAGTCGCAACACCCACCTATTTTGCATAACAGATTTTTTTTAAATAATTGTCTAAGATTGATCTAATACCCTCCATTTTGCAAAAGGATCAAATTTTTTTAAAAAACTCAACCTAGAAACTAATTGTGTATAATGCCAAGGTAGGTTTTGGGTTTAGGTATTTTTTTTTTGTAGGCTTTGGTTTATAATGACAAAAAGGATTTAAGGTTTATAAGAGTGTTGGGGCATGCATATGGTTTTAGACATACCCCTTCATGTAAGTGAAAATTATGTAAATCTTATATATTAATTCAATAAGTTTGTCAGTTAGTTTGTCTGTGACAGTGACTCAAGTAACTACTGTGAAATCGCCCAAAAGTGCACCCTTTTGGTAAAATTTCCAAGTGTTAATTAAAACTGACTGCGGCTTTTCCTTTTGGTACATTTCCAGGTGTCAATTAAAATTGACTGCGGTTTATCCTTTTGATAAATTTCCTAGGTCCCAATTAAAACTGACTATGGCTCAACCTTTTGGTAAATTTTCAGGTCCCAATTAAAACTGCGACCTTTTTTCCTTTTGGTAAATTTCCAGGTCCCAAACTGTGACTTTTCCTGTAGAGTCATTATTAGGTAGAGGGAAAGATACGGGTACCTAGGGTGACTAACTAACCACATGTCGGGATCCGGAACGTCGATTGACATCTTAATCGACAAATTACTACTACACAACAGACTCCAAAATCCAGGTGCCAAAAGCGTTGCCTGATCGACCTTCCCTCCCTCTTCGGAACGCTTTGGGAATTAACTTGAAATAACACACATGTGCATTATGCATAGGGTTACCACTAGTTTATTTTAAACAATGTAAAAATGTGTAAGTGTAAATGATTTACTCATCGTGGAAATTCATATAATTTATTTTTTTTAAAGGAAAATTTTGTGCCAAAAACTGTCACATACCCAACCAAAGTTAGTGGTAATATCTTCTGTTGGTCAAGTATATATTTTTAACCATACCTTATTGATAAGGCATTTTGGAAAATATGTTTATGTCAAGTTCATAGGGTTCAAGATTGTAATTTTTTCTTTGCAAAATTAAGTTATATGGGCATGCACATAAATCAATATTTATTTTTATATTTAGGCATGCATATTATATTTGAATGAGTGATATGCCTTTCAAACATCAACCCAAGCTTGCATGTCAACAAAACTATATTTTAAACCATCATAATCCCCCACTAATGTTTTGTCATAGCCAATAAATATTGTTTGAAATTTTCATTGAACTTAAGAAAATTTGTAAATAGTTGATGGATTATATATGCAATCTCTTTCAATGTTTACTTGGAATCTCCTCAACCTCAATTAAAGTTTGTTCTTTAATTACAAAATTGATGCAAAGTGGAAAATGTTTTTAGATTGGGCCTAATTTTATCAAATGGCATCAGATTGGGATTTGTTATATTTTTTTAAATCTTGTATTATGCAACCATTCAAGTTGTGATTATTTGTGATTAATTCCCATTTGCAGCTATGTTTTGTCATTTTTACAACTAATCATCATTCTTTTCAATCTTTTGACTATGATGCAACTAATTTGTAATTATTAAAATTTTCATATTTCCATGTCAATTACCTTTTTGGGCTTTTCATTCAAGAAGAGACTTTTATATCAAATTAGTTGCAAAAGTATTCACAACTTGGTCACCTTTATGTGATTTACTGTATTTTTTATGCACATTACAATGCTTTGGAATATAGTAAGATATGTTTATAGACTACATTATATTCATGGCATGTCAAATATATATTTTGTATATATTGTCAATGGATTAATTATGTTAGGAAATTAGTTAAGTCAATCAATAGATAATAAATAGATAGGTATGTAAATAGGTAATTAAATTAGGCTAATTATTTGGTAAGCATTTAAATATATGAAAATGAGATTATTAAATATTAACTATATACTAAATTTAATAGAAAATAATTACTATCCATTATTTATTTATAATTTTAATATTAATATTTATTATTTGATCATTAATTATTAATATTTATACTTAAAAATTATTATTATTATTTAGTTAATTATTTGATCCTTAATTAAAATATATTTAATATTTATTTATTTATTAAAAAAATTCTAATCAAGGCTTAAATATATTTTAATTTTGTCACATTTTAAATTTTCTAGAGGCTAACTAATTTTTAATTTTCTTAAAGTTTAACCAAGTTTTAATTTAGCCAATGTTTACTCAAGGTTTAACCAATTTTGAATTTATTCAATATTTAGTCAAGGTTTAATCATGGTTTAACTAACTTTTAGTTTAAATAATGTTTAATCAAATTTTGGTTTAACCAATGTCTAACCAAGTTTTTATCTAACTAACACTATTGCAAAATGTGGGTGCAATTCATTAGTCCCAATTCATTAACTAGTGAATTCACTCAAATTCTAATGAAATTAATTGGTGTACAAAGACACCTTTTATTGTAGTGCAAGGTTAGTTATTTTTATCACTGATTTAGTCAAGTGTTTGTTTACCAAAACTTTAGCCAAACTTTTGTTTAAATGAAGTCCAACTAATGTTTAACAAAAAGTTTGTTTAACCAATGTTTAGCCAAATTTAATTTGGCCAAAATTTAACCAAATTTTAAATTAACCAATGTTTAACCAATTTAAGCCAATTTTTAATTTAACTAATGTTTAACCAAACAACCAATTTTTTATTTAATTAATGGTTAGCCAACCTTTAGCCAACTTTAATTTAACCAATGTTTAACTAACTTTTAGTCGGTTTAATTATGTTTAAACATAAATGGCATGTGAGCTTAACCTAAATATGACATAGGTTATTTTAATTAATAGGTTAGATTGACTATTATGTAATGAATTAGTTTAATAATTAGTCAATTAGGCTAGGTATGAATTGGTAGGTAGTATTTTAAGTTTATTATATATATATGTTTTTATTGATTAGGCTGGTAGGTTAGGGAGGTAGGTGAATATGTTAGGTGGGTACATAAATATCTAACAAGGTAGGTAGGTAGGTAGGTATGTAAAGCCTAGGGGGATCTTGTTTTAATTTATGATTAAAATTTTTATTATACACATCTACTTATATAATTTACAATATTGGAAATAAAAACAAAAGATATGGGATAAATTATTTTAGTCCCAAACTAGTTTATGACTAGGTTGTGATTATAAAATTTGTCCCATATTTTTTATCCTCCATTTCAATATTGTAAACTATGTTAAAAAGTGCATTTGAAACATTGAAAACAACATTAAAAAGAACATGTCATTTGGGATGAACCAATAAAAAGGCTTGACCTTAAAAGCTAAACATAAAACTAAATTTAAAAATCTACTTTCTTATATACTCCCTACCTACTTGTTTATTTACCTATTGACCAATCTATCTACCTATGTACCTTTTATTTGTGTACCTACCTACATAAATTGAATTTAAAATTTTTTTTTCATACCGTATGGCATATTTTGATTATGCCAAAGTGGCAAATTTTGATTGCACCAAATGAAAATATGTGAGTGGGTTATATTTTGGTTGCAAAACTGGGGATTAATTGCAAATTATGTACAAATGGTCAACATATGAAATCATATATGTTGATTGTATACATCATCCATGTAAAATGTGATAAATCATCATTTGCAACTAATCATTATGTGATTCCACTTATGCAACTAATGAAAATTTAGTGACATGTGTTGATTACAACTTATTTATAATCATAAATAAACATTTTTCTTTTTAGATAGTCATCTCAAGGCATAACCCATCAACAAATATCAACTAAATTGGGATATGTTATCTTAAAACATACCCAATCAAAACAAACCATGACCAATTATTCAAAAAATGATAACAAATTGTTAAACATTTAAAAAAAATTCATCATTGAACTAATTTACATTTTGGGAACTCCATCATAATGCCCACTCGCACAATATTTAGACCTTTTAACTTTAAGGCATACTGAAAATAGATAAAAATCAACTATTAGAATAATTTTATCTACTACCACCAATGTTGTTTCAATATTCTTCAAATGAATTAAAATTAATAATCATTTTTTTCATTCTCTTCAACAAGAAAATCTTCAATTTCCAAGTATTCTTTAATTGATTTGAATTATAAAACATTTGAACACCTAGAAGTGGGATCTTGATTTGGCCAATTCTTCATGATCAAAACCCAATTGTCCAAGTTGTCAATGTTAAGTTGACATTGTCTTAAACTAATGATGACCATTACCATACTAAAGATTTTTTCTATTTTGATATGGGATCTTATAATGCCATGAATTGACATGCAAGAAATGCAATGCTTGGAAATTGCCCCTCATGTTTTGCTAACCAAATCAAAAGATTAAATGGGACAATTGGCATAGGAGTCCTTTTAAACAAATGTAATTTTACTTTAAAAAACCCAAATACATCTTTTTCATATGAAGCCAAACATATAAAAACACCCAACCTAAGTGCAACAATAGCAATAGGTTCAACAACAACAACAATTGATGTCAGTTTATTATAAAGAATCATGAAAAATGGCATCAAATTTTCACAATCATAAACTATGGTAATATGTGTGGTTGTATCAAAGCCCACAAAATCTATAATAAGTTATAGATTTTAAAATCAAGTGGGTCTACCATTAACACAAACATGTTATGTGCATTCATTGGTTGATATGATGAAACAAAACCCATAAATGGCTTTACCACATTCAAAACTTCATATCTCATGCAATTGTTAAAATGCAAAAGTTCAAAATCAAAATCTTTAAGTTATAATCGACATCAACAAAAAAAAAATTAGAAACATACCAATTTGGAAACAAAAGGTCATCAATTTAAGAATTCACATATAATCTACATAAGACACATACCTACATTATTTCAACTCAATGAAAGTTCATGTTGTACATCATACAACACATATCGATGGTTGTAGAAATTGCATTAGATAACAATTAGCACCCATGAGATTAATTCAAAACACATTGTGTGACCACATGAATCAAAATCCCACTAATTTTGTGCGCCATAACCCATGTTTGTGGATTAGGAATTTTGCTTTGCAAGGTATAGTTGTTGCAAATAACGTAGATTGATGACATTTTTGAATTCCAAAGTTTCTTTGAAAAGAATGACTTTGGATGCAAATAGAATCTTGACATAAGTTTTCAACTTTCAAGGCAAAAATATACATCTCTACAAGTTTTTTGCCCACTTTTTTTGTCCATATAATGGTCTTTTGAAGAGGAGATTATGGTTCTTTGATTGAAACATTTTCATTCCAACACACTTTTAAATCATTAGTAACATATTGACAACATTTGGACATTGCATGCCCATAACATGTGGCAAAATAAGGCATTGTTAACACAAATGAAGTGTATGACACTATGTTTGTCATCACAATTGTGAAGGTGTTCAAATTGGCACCTTTGTCTTTCACATAAATATGACCTTGTCACATAAACCAAATTGAGCAAATAAGTCTTTCAATTATATAACCATGGTAGCCCATAAAGTTTCATGAACTTAAAAATTGCCTATTGTTACATGACATGATTTTCATTTTTTATTGATATAATTGATAACCAAATCAAAGGTATTGAATCCACCTCATGACATCCAAAGGTCAAAAATGGTAATGATTATTGTAGTTTCAACAAAGGCAAGAAGAACATGCCGTTCTATGGTCTTTTTGACCATGTTAGGGATTACTTCATTTGAAAAAGTCATTTGCTTGAAAACACAACTTGACCACATTACCAAAAGACTAATCTCCTAAGCCATATGTTCATGGTAAAGTTCAAAGGTCGATATCTTTTAATATTGTACAAAGTCAAGTCCTCAAAAAATGTTATTTGAATAGGGTCAGGTTATTTGTACAATACACCATTGTTAATGAAATTAACAATAGAGATTGTAATTAGTTTTTTTCTTTTCTTGTAAGGCCGTTGAACATTAAATGTTACATTGGAAGCACCTTTTTTTTTTGTTGTAAAGAGCCAACACCTATGAGTGTTATGAGGTAACATGTCTAGTCATGTTAGTTGTGTCGTGGTCCTTGTTCTACATAAATAACCTTTTCTTATCATGGGTATTTTTTTGTGCAACATAATCAAATTTTTGTTAGACATTGGGACATATTACACATTTCATTTGTTGAGAATTTTAAAAAATCACAAAAAGAACAAAATCATTGAATTTGAAGAATGTTCATGTACTTGTTATCATATTCCAAACAAGCCAAAACCTTTTGTTTACTTATAATTGTAAAACTTGTTAATGTTGATGTGCTTGTGCTATTTGAATCTCTTTAGTTGTCTTTCTTTCTTTAGTTGATGAAGTTATTATTTCACATTCCACCCCACATTTAACAACAAAATCATCATAATTAGTAACCAACAAAGGGGAATTTGTTGGTTCTTCTTTCATTTTCACAAAATTTGCTCCATCCTAATTCAAATTCATTAATATGCAATAAAACAACACATCACGTAGAAAACAACATAATTGTAATGTTTGTGTGCACTTGATGTGAATCTTTGACAAAACAAAAAACTTTTGGTTTGCTTACACTTATTTTGTTTGAACCCAACACAACAAAACAAAATATACATGAGCTAGAGGTCAATTTTATGAATAGAACACAACAAATACTTGACCCGCCTTCACCACAAGTAATATAATACAACAACTGCTTGACTACTTTCAAAAGTAGAAGCACGCAAAAGCTCAAGTGATTGTAATTCAACAATTCAAGTTTTTTTTAGGGTTTTGACAAAACAAAGCTCCTTTAAGAATGTAGCCAAAAAAAATGACCTCCTTCACAAGCAAAAGAAACAAGAGTTCAATTCATTATAAATTAGCAAAACAAGTTCCATGTTAAGATTCTTCCAACAAAATTTGACAATCATAGAATGAATGTTCAAAGCTCGCAATTCACACCCACATCTCAAATTTGAAATACATAAAAAGGAAAGATGGCTTACTTGAAGCTTCTTTTCTTGCATACAAAGATCATAAAAATCACCTACTACTTGCATCAATGCAAACAACAAGATAGCGATGACAACAACAAAAGAATCAACTCACCAAAGTTGGTGTTTTTTATTATCTTGTTAATTGTCACATCGTCTTTTTGCTATGTGACTCAACGCACAACTTTCGATTCTCAACCACTATATTGAAAGCTCTTTGTAACCCTAACTTCTAATGCCTTGTTGGTGTAAACTCTACAAAAAAAACCCAACTAAACATGAGCATCTCATGGGCATTAGAAAAGAGAAGCCCGACTTGATATCAACACCACTTGTGTATGGGTGAAATGAAAGCTCGCCTAAGTAGGATTTCATGTATTTTCTTTTGTGTAATTGCCCACCAATTAGGGCATCTAATACCTGTATCTATGGCTTGGTTCATATTTAGCCCCAACCTCTACACCCACCCAACACCATAACATCCCTCCCCTTCATAAGTCTAATATCCTTACTACTCTTAAATAATGGTAGAATGATCTCCCCTACTCCTTAATGAATTGTGATCTTCTACTAATGTTTGGTCTTACATTAGGAGGCTCACCTCATGCATTGCCTTGGGTAAGGCTAACAAGTTTGGGACATTCCCAAATACTCCCCACCCCCACTCTTAGGCTTCATTGTACACATTCCCAACTTAATGCAAGTGCCCCCAAAAAAAACATTCCTCCAAACCCCTCCCTTACACCCGAGCCCCTTTCATTTTGCAACAACTAATGAGATTCCACTCTATCATGGGCATTCTCACAAAGGAAGAAATGGTGCTTATTCCTCTTGTGGATGATCGCCAATGTGGCTAACTAGCTACATCACAAATTTGCAAAAAGAACAAGAACCCCAATGTAAACCCTACTACACTTGAGAGTTGATGAATTCATATTGGGGAGTGAATCATGGTGACTTAGTCATTGCTATTCATGGCAAAGATGATGATGATGGTTTGATACCTTTGTGAGCAAACACTCACTCACTCCCTCACTCATAAGATGTTATGACTACATCATTGATGTCCTTGTTAGTTTTGGTTTTGGCTTCAATTGACACAAAATGTCATTGGTGTTGTTATTGCGGAGTTTCTCTCTACACTCTCATAGATTTTTATTTTTTTTAATACCTTAGTAGTAGTAGTACTACTACTACCTCAATAGCTTAGACACATGTTTGTTGAATAATTAAATTTCATTTTGAAATTTTCATTTCAACAGATAGAATATTCTTGAGGATTTCAATATTTTTGTCCTTCACAAAAATTTTATGTTTTATTTGGAAATTTCAACATTTCTAAAAATAATATAATTGTTTAGTGTGGAAGTTGCCAAGGGTTTAGGGTTTAGGGTTTATAGGGTAAGGGTACATACATACACTTGAGGGGGTTGTGATGATCATCACATGTGCCTTGACTTTTGGTTCCAATGCACAGTAAAAGAAAGCCCTTTTGAGTGCAAGCTCTTTATTAAGAGGAGGTACACTAGTGCATTATCTATCTTCAGACTTTGCATTTCTAGCTTTCATCTTCACACAAGAAAGACATGTTTGCTTAGATCCTCACATTTTTTTGGGTACTGAGGAGCAGAATTCCCGAGCTAAAAAGTGCAACCTGCATGTCACAAATTTACATCATCTCTGGAGTCTGTACATGTCCCCCACCCCATGGCAGGAGGAGTAGAGTAAAAATTTCAGGCCAGCTAAAAGTGCAACAACAACCTGCTGCATTGCATGGTCCCAAATTACATCTCTCTCTGTACATGACCACCCCATTCATAGATTGTCAGCAACACTTCTTAAATTTTGTACAGTTGGGTGTTGTTGATATACCATGTATGCAAAGAAAAAGTCGGCAATAAGCAGTTTGAAGGTAAACCATTTGTGTCAGATCCAGCCAACATGAAATGAAAAAAAACATGACAAGACTGAGTTTTGAGTGCCTGTCATTCTTCCTTCAGCAGAAGAAGTGTCATTACCATCAAAAGTGTTTGAAAGTATTATACCCATCACATTTCATTTTGTCGGTTGCAAGCTGGACAAGGGTGCTCAATGGACCTGAATGGCAATGACTGACTCTGGCCACAAAATCCCCGAAGACTTACTTCATTGAGAATTTCATCATGAATGGCAATGACTAGCTTGGGAGACAAATTCCCAATGAAATGAACAGTTGGTCCAGAAGCAATAAGAAAAATTCAGAACAGCATTGGTGCAAATTTCAAAGTCATTTAATTAGTACTTCCACCCTCGCCTAAGAGCTTGATTTCATGGCAGTAGTGTTTGTTTTTGTTGCGCACATGTGATGACAATGTTTGACACCTTTTGGCAGTGGAGAACCTTTCCCAAGTTTTGTTAACGTTTTGGCAAAGCTTGGCAACATCCTTTGAATGTAAAGAAAACAGTTGCTGTGCGAGAAACAAGGTGAACAAGCACCATCTCAAAATTTGAGAGAAGAGGAGGGCAACAGCAGATACGTGATGAGGGAGGCAGCAAAAAGCAAAAAATCATACATTGAGAACTGAGAACTGAATTCCAGCCCCCCTCACACAGCATCTGATGACAGGAGAGGTGACAACCCAAAAAAACAGAAGGTAACCAATTTACTCTTAAAACATATTATAAAATTGGACATAGAGTACAAGAGATGCTGCATCTGGACCTTTTTTCCAGTGTTTCAAATGTTTGCATTTTTCCAGTGTTTACAGGCCCGCCTGGAGAGTCTTCTTGCCCACAAAAGAGAGTTTTATGTTTTACATGGCATCTCCTGATCACACATTCAGGAAAAAACAAGGGCAATTTTTTTTGTCATCAGTGTTCACCAACTTCTTAGAGCTTCAAATCCTAAACAACTTCATCAGGATTTCAAAGATGGATAATTTGTGCGTATCAGCTGTTGCTGACCCCATTTATCCCAGCTCAATTACAGGACTAGAAATCTCTTGCTTCTTCAACAGATTGTTGCAATGTTCCAAAGACACAGCTGATGATGCGAAGATTGCTGAGGAACTCTTGAAGAATACTTGACTGTTTCAAGTTTCTTTTTTGAAGGGTGTTTGTTGCACACCTTAACCCTCCAAACTCATACAGATGCACCTTTGGAAAAATTCAACAGTAACTGCCAATAACTTCTTTTGCCATGGACATCACCATCATCATCATCACTACTCACGCTCGCTTGCACTTTATTGCGAGCTCCTTTCTTTCCTCTCTAATCTCCAAATTTCCAACCAGATGTTGCTTACGGACCAGACCCCCCACTCCCCTTTCATATCCATAAGTTTACCCCTCCATGAAAGTTTTCACAAAGTCTCTTTCTTCAAGAACCCATGTCTCACCAGTTCACCACTATCTGCAAGATCAGACTAGTAGACAACAACAGTACATTACAGACAATCTGCTGTTTTGAGAAAGCCCCAGAGAATTTTGCAGCTCTGAACAAAACACCTAACATGCTAGCTAGCTGGCAGATTCATCAAGTTTGTTTTTTTACAACACTAGTTTGAAGTATCTAGTAGTTTCATGGATTGAAGAAGACCTCATGAAAAGCCCAAAGAAATCAACCCTCCATATTGAGAGAATCATGGTTGAGTGCCACCCACATCATCTTCCAAGCATGGGCGTGTGAAAGTCCTCCGCCACCAGACCTCGAAAGCTTTCTGCAGGTTTGGGCAATCATCACCAGAGGTAGAGAAGCGATCGAACCAGGAGAGAAGAATGGTTTGCTGCTGTTTCATGGAGAGGGTAAGAATTGTTTGACTGATTCCTTCCTCCACCACCTTCTTGTCCAGATTGCGGCAACATCTTTGCATCCATCCAAAGTCCTCTACCAAAGGTTGCAACCATGTCTGCAACAACAGGAACCGCACATCCTTTGGAGATAGCACCTGTTATGCATCCATCCCAGTGCACACACCCATTAGTCAAGAAGATTTGTTAGCATCACTGCAAGTGGTGATGCTTTTGTAGTAACTTTGGTTTCAACTTTGATACTCCTTTCTTTCTCAGGTATACAAGTACCCACAAGAAATTGCACAAAAGAAATTGCTTCTTACTGTTCAAGGAAGACAGTCTTGGAAGCCCACCAACCCAATGACAAAAAAATCACAACTGGATGACCAAAGTTACCTGTCCCTTGCCAATAGCAATACAGAGGCGAGCTGTGAGGCGGCTGACTTCATAACGGAACATGACAGGGACTTGTGTGTGCAAGGCTGCAAGCTCGGCTTGGTGAGCCCACATACGGATGAAGTCATCAGCAATGCGACGGTCTATAAGAATATCAACCAACCAATGCAGGTTGTCTGCATGGCGAGCGATTTCAAGCAGCATTCCTCGATCCTCACCACCTTTCGCCTGCAACCAAAGAAAAAACAGAAGAAACAAAGCATTATATCAAATCACCTCATTCCATAAAATACAAGATTGGTGGTCAGGGATGTGATAGTTACTGGCTCCTGGGATGGATGGATGTCAATCAAACAAATGTTGTAGAAAACCAATGTTCCCATATAACCAAAGAATCCTGGAACTGAGAGTCACATGATGGAAAGAGATGGTGAACAATAATAATACCTGCATGAAGAGGTGAAGCAGAGAATCAAGGCAACCATGACAAGCTCGATACAAGCTCTCTTTGCTTACATCGACCGTTGTGTTGTTCTGGGTGACATTCTCCCGCAACATTCGAGAGACAAGTGCCTTCATTTCTCTTCGGGCTTTATCATCCGTTCCTTTTGTTGTTGTTGTTGCAATACCAACCAAAACGAAAACAAATGACTCAACACATCAAGTGCACAACAAAAGCTTGACATGCCATTACCATCAAATCATGTAGTCCTTTCTATCTCCAGACCCTAATGTAGGCATTTGGGAGGGGAGTGACAGGTGTGCTTTTTTACCTTTGGTGACAGCGTGCAGCAGACGAACAAGCACATCTTCCGAGTTGGATGAGTCAAGTCCAGAACAGCGTTTCATGACATCTGCAGCAACACCCACACTCTCCAACTGCAGTTGACCTAAAAGAGCTGTCACCTTTGCTTCTTCATCCTCTGCCCATGGAACAGCTTCTAGGTATTCCAGGCATGCAAACACACCACCTTCAAAGATAATGTGGGCTGATAGCTGGATGGCAAAAAAACACACACCCCCACCCACCCACCGAGAAAAAACAATACGTCAGAACCATCAACTGCAAAGAATCAATCCTTCCTTCATGAAAACCTTCAGTTGAAGAAGATGACTTCTTTGCACTCTGTTGCAAACTACTGCAATTGGGTACCTTGAAGATGTCAATAACAAGAGGATGTCAAGGAATGAGGATTGGGTACCTTGAGGATGTCAAGAACACGAGGGACATTCTCCTTCATAAGACTGCGCTTGATATCCTGGCAATACATGAGTCGAAGCGTTTCCAAGTAGATTTCAATGTCATCAATGTCAGTGATTTCAATCAGATTTGGGTTCAAGCGTTGCTGTTGCTGTTGCTGTTGCTGCTGCTGCTTGATGGGCCAGCCACAATCCGAAAGCTTTGCTGCAAAGAATCGGCTGTGTGTGACTAGGATATGGCGGTGCACACTGATGGTGATGCTGTAACCCTCCCTGTTGTTCAATGTCAGCTGCAAATCACTCGTACTTGCATCATTGAACTGGTTTCCTGGACTGCTGCTGCAACCTGTTGCTCATGTTGCACAGCAAGCGTATATTGGCAGAGAGAGAGATGGCAGCGGATGATACCCCACACCCATGCAGCAAACACACACACACACACATGGAAACAGATTCAGTTTCTCTCTGCACCAACTGCATTCTTGGGAAACACCATGACCACCACCCAAAATGTCATCTCTCTTTGACGCAATGGGTCAGGGATCTGATAAGCTTGGAGCTGGTGCAAACTGTTTTTGAAGTTCTGCAGAGGTTGCAGAGGAGGAGTATTGGCAGGTGCTCTCTATCTAGAGCTGAGTTTGTTATTGCTTCTTCTTCAGGCAGTGAGGGAGAAGGAGAAGGAGAGGGGAAGAGTATGATCTTCTTCACTGCAGTGCTTCCTACCTGCGAGGATGGCCTTCATCTTCTCCTGGAAGGTGAGCTGCTGGCTGAGGGAGATGGTGTGCAAGGTCATGGGTTTGGGTCCTCCTCCGCCTTGCACTTCTTGCTGCTGCTCATGGCTCATCATCTCGAACAGAGTGGGTGAAGCTTTGATAGACTTGGACTCCACAGGTGGGGAGCTCGACACTCCCATATTGTTCTGCAGTTTCTCGCTGGAGAGATGGTGGAGGTGGTAGCTGCTAGACATGGAGAACACGGCGGCTGGAGGCATGGTTGCAACAACTGCAGCAGCAGCAGCAGCTTGTGGCGGGGGAACAACGTCTACAAGCGGAGAGACCTTCCCCGGCGACAAGCGAGGACGGAAAGGCGAACCTCCCGGCGTCACTGACCGCTCGAAGCTCTTCACAAGCGCGCTTATATCCCCGCTCTTCATCTCTCCGGATTTGTCTTTCTTGGCGGCACGCGAGCTGGTACGCGAGGACGGAGGTGGAGGCGACAATGCCCCCGACCTCGTCACGCATCCGCACCAGCTACCAGAGATGAGTCCTTCGGTGGTGGAGGAGTACGCTGCTGCTGCTGCTGTGCTGATACCTGCACCGCTGCTACTATCGACCAAGGCAGCAGCAGCAGACGAAGCTGTTCTCGAGCTGTCGCGCCCCCTACTAGACATGCTGCGACCTATTCTCCACTGACTCTCTGCAGCTGCTGCAGGCGCTCCGCTAACATCCAAAACTCCCGAGTTGATGTGAGCTCCCACTGCCGGTCGCTGATTCCTTCGCGCTGCTGCACTAGTTGCAGGAGCTCTAGATACTGCCATGAGATTAATACAGTTCGCGATTACCAAGCTCAATACTCAACTGATGACTACTCCTCGTCCTTGTTCTCCTCCTCAAGAAGCTCTTCGACTCAGCTCACCACCACCACGACAACTGCAGCAGCTAAACCCCATTACGTCTAGTCCCACTAGCTAGCTGCTGGAACAACTTCTCAATCGTCTTCCGCTCTTGCTGCTGCAGGCTACAACTCCTCGTCCTCGTCCTCGTCCTCCACCTCCTCCTCTAGCAACTGACCCCAACATCATCACGTAGCTACTACTCTCACTCTTGTTACTGCAAACTTTGACAAAACAAATTGCAGCTACTTACTCCACTCCCAGTTCGTTCTTGCCCACCCCATTACCATAAGTGTTGTCTGCATCCTCTACAACACCAGCTACCACAACACATCAATCTTGCACCAATAGCTACTACATTTGCAGCTCCTTCAACACTAGCACTAGCTGCTTAATATACACTTCCTTGTACAACTTCTAACTCCAGCTTCAACCCACTAATGTTCCCAGCTTCTGCTGCTGCTAGCTGTTGCTAGTGACTAGCTAGCTTGCTTGCTAGTCATGAGAACTAGCTCTTCTACTACTACTACTACTACTACTACTACTGCAGCGACTAGTCTCAGTCTCTCTAGGGAGCAGCTGCTGGCCGATCAGGCTGCAGGTCAGCACCAGCAGCAAGCCAGGGATACAATGTCGAAGCTGGTACGAGCTCCATGCCGGCACCATAGCTTTATACTACGGAGAGGAAACAAACAAACTCATAAAGGGGGGAAAAAAACAAAACAAATAAAAAAAAACTAGAGGAATCACAGAGAGAGAGAGAGAGAGAGAGAAGCTGAGGGTTGTTTGATTTCTAGTGTACCCAAATTTCAGTGCGGAGAGTAAAACTCTTGAGGTTCTACAGCTCTCGCTCTCTTTCTCTCATGTCTACTGGACTCTCTCTCTCATTGTTTGTCCTACTCTTTGCTAGTCTCCACCAGAGTACTACTACTCGAGAGAGTGAGTTCTTGTCGATTCTTGCGAGAGCGCGCGCGCTCTCTCTCTCTCTCTCTCTCTCTCTCTCTCCGTGTCTGTGCGTGTCTGTCTTGTGCGGGGTTCTTGTCTGCTGTCGCCACGCTCGAGTGCTTGTGGACTTGTGCTTGAGTGTGCTGGGACCTTGAGTGTCCACTACCTACCTACCTACCTACCTACTTACTTACCTACCTGCCTTATGAAGGGGGCCTTGTGTCCTGTACCTACCTACCTAGTGAAGTGGGCCTTGTGACCAGAACCTAATACCTACCTACCTACCTAGTGAAGTGGGTCTTGTGACCAGAGCCTAATACCTACCTACCTACCTAGTGAAGTGGGCCTTGTGACCAGATCCTAATACGTACCTAGTTGGTGATGGAGTCATTGTGTCCAGTACCTACTACCTACCTAGTGAAGGGGGCCTTATGTCGAGTGCCTAATACCTACCTAGCTAGTAATGGAGGCCTTGTGTTCAGTACCAACCTACCTAGTGAAGGGGTGCATTGTGTCGAGAACCTAATAGGTAGGTAGGTAGGTAGGTAGCTTAGTAAGCTAGGGATGAGAGTTTGAGTCAGTGTGTAGGCGGAAAAGAAATGGAGGAAAAAGAAGAACAAGAGAGCAAAAGAAATGCCAGAGAGCCAGCAATCACGAGTTGACGGAAGAGGGGAAATAAAGTTTAATGATTAGGAAAGTAAATTAATAGTAATAAATAATAATAATAATTTATAATTTAATAATAAATAATAAATAATAAATAATAATAATAGGTAATAAGGATGAGTGTGCCGGGACTGCAGACTGATGAGGTCTGGAAGTTATAAGGAAATTCCCACAGAGGGGA
>Ga0116231_10006603_pt1 | contig 21976 bp, 19 predicted proteins | sample S1TSphgellanicum_2_FD_89695 | JGI IMG/M metagenome (GOLD analysis project Ga0116231, IMG submission 89695) | Host-associated microbial communities from peat moss isolated from Minnesota, USA - S1T2_Fd - Sphagnum magellanicum MG | ecosystem: Host-associated > Plants > Peat moss > Unclassified...
TAATTGAGATAGGCTTATTATCAATTTTGATGGGTTCAAATTTGATTAACAATGACAATAATTGAGATAGGCTTATTATCAATTTTGATGGGTTCAAATTTGATTAACAATGACAATAATTGAAATAAGCTTATTATCAATTTTGATGGGTTCAAATTTGATGGATGAATTATAGACTTAGGCAAAGCTCACCACTTATTGTGAATGCCATGATTTGATGAAGAATTATTGATAGGACACCTAAACAAATTAGTACTAAATTAAAAATAAAAATGATGGCACATATGTTTATACATTTCTTTTTTTGAAAATTTCAGTTAGGTAGTTGGATAAAGAAGAGACTTCTTTATGGGTAGTACCATTTGGTTTAGTGGTAATTGAGAGGGCCAAGAGATATTTACCCTTGAAAAGTAAAACAAAAATAAAAGTGATATTGTTAAACAATTCCCCAAACCCATTATTAAAGTAGGCATCTAGGTTGTAGGCATTTTGTTTATTTTGTGGCCATTATTTTTGGGAAATTGAATTCAAATAAAATATGAGAAAAAGGGTTAAAGAATAAAACAAAAAAAAGAAATGAAATGAAAAGAAAAGGTACTAAAAAGTTCCCCATATGTAGCCCCCCCCCCAAAAAAAAAAAAGGAGAAGAAAAAAAAAAGAAACCATCCAATTTGACTTAACCCATTCCCAAAGTGATTAATTGGAGTTCCAATTCTAGGGTTTCCAATTTATTTACTTCACATGGCCCTCACATTTTTGCTTTGTCATGGCCCTCTTCCCTCCCCTACCTCCTCCTCCTCCCCACCTCCAAATGTCATTAGGTGTTGTTGCCTAATGAATATGCAAAGTGGGGGGTGGGGCCAAAAACACAACCTTGTCACAAGTGTCAATAAAACTCCACACAAATTGATTGAAGTCCCCATGCAAACTATGAGGACAACTTAATTAATAATCACTCCAATATTGAAAAAAACCCAAAACAACCCAAACTTTCGATTGAAGAAAAAACTAAAGTAAAATCAACAAAATGGTATGATCCAAACAAAAAAGAATGAAAGATGTTGTTGTTGGTGTTGGAGTTGTTGGTGTGAGTGTTGTTGTTGGGTGTTTGTTGGAGTTGTTTTGAGGAAGGAATGGAAATTGATGAGAAGAAGAGCAAAGTGCAAATGGTGATTGGATTTCTCTACAAAATGGTACTCCAAAAACCCTACACCCCATTTTCCCAATCTTATGAGCTTGGTTGCTTTTCTTCTATGTTTGTTGTTGTTGCTTGTTGCTTGATTGTCTGTCTGTCTATTTGTTTGATTGTTTGAGTGTTTTTATGTCTGGTTGGCTTGTTGGTTGGTTGGTTGGTTGGTTTGTTTGTTAAAATTGTTTATTTCTTTGTTTGTCTGTTTGATTGATTGTTTTGTATGTTTGTTTGAATGTTTGATTGTTTGTTTGCTCTCCAATGGGGAAGATTCCATCACCCATTTTGCAACTTCTGTAAATCACAAATCACAGTGCAAAATCTTGACTTTGTTGGAGGCTTGCTTGATGGAGGAATTGGTGTGTGGATTGAGCTTTCTGTTTGCAGGAATCTGTTGTTTTGTTCAATTTTGGTACACATATTTTCTCCATCCATTTTGTGAGCTCTGGGTATGCTGATTGCAGTACCTGAAAGGTAAGAGGACCAAATTGAACTGCAACTACTGCAAGCTTTGCACCATGTGGATGGGTGGGTAGAGACAAAGACACAAATTTCTGTGTTGTTGTTGTTGGAATATCACTTGTGGTATAGTAGCTGAAATGCTTTTGTTCCGACTTGTCAGTTGCAAAAGCTTTGATGTACAGTGAGGATTTGTGCAAGGAAGAATGCCAAGAAAAGAATGTGAGTGGTGTTGTTGATGAGCTCCTCCTCCTGTACATTAAATGCCAGAAAGGGTAAGGAAGATAGTTCTGGCTCTTCTTCCATCTGTCACAATTTTAAAAAGGATATCATGGGTTCTGGCTCTTCTTCTATCTGCTGCAATTTTATTCTTAGTCCTTAGACTTCTGAGAGGAGGAAGAGCAGGAGGAAAAGGAGGAGGAGGAGGAGGAGGAGGAGGAGGAAGAGGATTTTCTTCCTTTGCAAATGTGGTTTGGATCATTTGCTTTTTCATTAGCTACAACAAAAATGTTGATCAGAGATTACAGGAATTGAAAACTCTCCTTCTGCACACAATTGCTTGCTTGAGGAACCGATAATGCTCATGGGTGGAACTGATCATCATTTCCAGTTGTAGAGGAGATTTCAGAGATATCTCTGGATTGGTTCAATGGCTGGTCTCTGAACTCTGTTATGAGCTGTTTCCTGCCTGTGTGATTTTTTTTCTTCCTGTCATTTTGCAGCTAATTCTGGTTCTGTTATAACACTCTTTTTTGATAGAGATCTTCTTTTTGCAGGCAGGCACACACTCTGTGGAAATCTTTGCTTTGGTATTGAGCAACAAGATGGATGTTTTTGGTGCTTGAGAAAGCGGTGCTGTGAATTTGAAATAATTTGATGTTTCGCAAGGGGTGCTTGCTAGAGAGAGAGAGAGAGAGAGAGAGAGAGAATGAATCCATCATGTAGCTCCTCCTCCTCTTACTGCTCAAGCAGTCATAGGTCTCTTCTTCTTCTTTGTGGCCTCACAAACTGTTTTGGGTTTGTAGCAAACAGTAGTCTTGAATCCAAGTTTGATTGTTGTGGAAGACAGACACACAACAATAATTCCTCAATTCCCATAACTGTCTGTTTGTCTACTTTCTCTGGGCTATACAACAACAACAACACTCATCCTGCTTACATTTTACCTTGCTTGCAGCAGAACAGAATTGGTGTTCTAGTACTTTGTTGCATCTTTGAGAGATCCCTCCATTCCTGAGGTAAAAGAGATGATCATGTGCTCCTTCTTCTCTGAGAAGAAGAAGAAGAAGAAGAAGAAGAAGAAGCACCCATCATCTTCCCTTTTGTTCTTTGTAAACAAGAATGGGCAAGAGTGTAGTTTGTCCCTGAAATGCAACTGAAGTCAACCAACCATGCATGGTGTCTGTGTTTCTGCAGAAGAAAATCATCATCATCGCAACAAATGCGAGAGGTTGAAGAAAGTTCGAAGTATGAACGCTCGACACCCCAGACAGACTGCAATCATTTTTTTGTAGTTATCAGTTACGCGCGTTTTTCTCTCTCTCTTTCTTTCTTTCTTTCTTGTTTGCTTCTGGTTCATCATCAAGAGGTCAGTAGTGTTCATGTGTGTGATGATTCTTCTGTTGCAGCAGCAGCAGCAATCGGTGCTGTTGTGGGTAGGTGGGGTTGAGTGACAACAAACTCCAGCAGATCTGAGCCAGGATTCTCTCTTCTGTGAGCAAAACCCAAATCCACTCGGGAGTCGCAACATGGGTCGTAGTACCTAGTAAGTGTTGTTGTTTTCTTCTTCTTATTCCGCATGATGCTTTGGACAATGGGTTTTCTTGTTTTGCGGAAAAAGAGGTTTGTCGACAGAAGAGAAGACACGAGAAGAATCTATCTTGCACCCTGCGCAGCAATTGGGTTCCGCCGTTGTTTGCGCAACAAATCGCAAGCTTTTCGGAACTGATTTGCAGTAAGTAAGTAGTTGGCAACAGTCAATCACTACGGCTGCAGCTGCTTCTTCTTCTTCTTCTTGTGGGAGCCGGGGAGCATGATCGTCAGTAGTGGATTAGTGGGCGTCGCACGACAAAGCAACATCCAGAGAGAAGAAGAGTTGATACCTACCCACACGTATTTGTTTGTTTTTAGCTAGCAAGAAGAAATTATCATCATCCGCACAAGAAGACGTGCCCATTTGCACAAGAGTTTGGTGATCCACCCACTTTGCAACAACAAGTCGCCTTGCTTCACTCCATTCCCGCAGAACTAACTAGTGAGGAAAACGCCAGGATTCTTGAGCTTCTCTTTTGCTGCACAAGACCCTAACTAGATCCCTGCACTCTCTGAGAGAGAGAGAGAGAGAGAGTTCATGAAAGAAGAAGAAGAATCCAGCACACATTTGATGATAGCATTGTCAGCCTCTTCTCTAAGCTTTGGAAGGACCTCTGCTCCTTCCCATCTGTCAACTGGGCCATGTCACAATGCAATCTGCATGCTCCTGGCTCGAGCTTCTAGCTCTCTCTCTCTCTCTCTCTCTCTCTCATACATGGACTGGAATCCTTAATGCTTTACTGACAGACCAATCTTCAACTTGTGATAATTGCAGGCTGTTTCTGTTGAAGCCCTTGTAGTCTTGTTGTCTGCAGAACTTGGCAGCAGCATCAGCAGCGGCAGAGAAGTATGGGATCAGGAGGAGCATAAGTTTCCCATCTTCAGGAAGCAACTGCAATCCATGGAGATTTTGAAAACTCTACCCACAAAACTTTGAGCTTGCAAACTTCAATGACCATCATCATCTTGGGTTGAGGATTGTCACCTCTGCTCAAGGAAGGAAGGAAGGAATTGAGCAAGCAAGCAAGCAAGCAAGAGCTTGCAAACAAACAAACCCATTGGGATTTTCAGCAGATAAACGCAACAATGCGGTCAGAAGTCCGAGCACCTTCTCATGTGTATGATACTAGTTCACCAGAGGAGGGCGAAAGCGAACTGCAGAATGTGGATGACTATTTCCTTACCTGTGGTGGCAAGCATCCCTCTTTGATGCAGGTACCGTTTTGGAGCAAAGAGATGATCTGGGAGATTTCACACACGGAGAAAGTCCACCTCCAGGGCAAGACAGAGAAGGGATCTTCAGGGGTTTTTTGTGAAGTCGACTCATGGAAATTGCAGGTTCCTTTAGAAGGGAAGCCAAGGCTCCTTGTTCGAAAGGTTGCGGGTCCATGGTATGACTTAACACTGATCAGCTCTTCTTTTTCCTCTGCTTCACAGCAGCAGTGGAAGCACCCTCAGTTCCAGAATGTATATTGTTTCCATTGGGTTCTTGCTTGTTTGAATGAAACAAAATAGTTTGTTTCTGGAAATTCTCTGATCTTGTTGGAGTTTGGTTTGTTGTTCTGGGTGGGGAGATTAGTTCAATCTTACATGTGGAGCTTTTGTTCATTGTACTTTTGCCAATGCTCACAGATGCAATGCTCTTTTGTGATCAAAGCATGGACTGCAATGACATTTCCATCCAATCTGTGCAGGATGGGGCTCAAAAATCCGAAAAAAACATACCGTGAAACGATAAAAGTTGTGCTTGTTGCAGCTCATTTTCTGTCAATTGCCAAGCAGTGTCCAGATGCTTCCAAAGGTGAAGTTTGGCGCTATGTTCGTAAAGAGTGCAGGTAAGTTGTAGTTGTTGCAACAAAGACTAGATTTCAGACTAAAAGGTGTGAACTTTTTCCTCCGGTATCCTAGAAATGCAATCTGGATTATTCCCTCATGTGTTGGTATATGGTATGTGTTGTGTCTCTGGGTTTGTGGCTTTGATCATCTGGCTTCTGGGGCATTGTTCATTGGGTGGACAACCTTGTATCCATTGTACTTTCGGTTGTTAAGAAAAAACCCCATTTCTTCTTCACTGATTTTTTGCCATGAGATATATTTTGCAGCTTTTTCAAAGCCAAGCCAAATGTGAAGGACTTGTCAGAATCTTTCCCACTTCTTCAAGCTGTTGTAAAGCGTGATCCAGAGCTGGAAACATCATTTGTGAGTGCGAAGAAGACAAATTATCTATCTATGTGCAATGCATTGTTTTCCTGCTCCAATTTTGCCCTCGTCTCTCTCTCCTGTATGTTCTTTGCAGCATCTCAAGCGGATTGTGTTGCTTAGCTATGTGTTCTAGAATCGAGAGTTGCAAAGGATTTCTTCACTGCTATTGCCCACATTTACATAGTAGTAACCATTTTAATGATGATACTATGCTTGTTCTCATTACCAAGCAGTACAAATCTGAATTTTGATGTGGGTTTTTTGTTATGTCTTCACAGGTAGTACAGAAGTTCTTTCCAGTTCTGTTTAAGAAACGAGCACAAGCACCTGCTGCAGACAAGTTTTGTGTCAATGTAAGTTTTCTGATTAGATCTGCTTGACACATGCAATTCCAATATTTTATGAGTGTAGAATACGTGGAACATGACTGCAGAGCTTCAAAGCTGAAGAATGCTGAACATGCTTTCTGTACCCAATGAGGGTCCTTTTTGGCTTCTTATGTCATTGTCTTTGTTGAACATGTTGTAGGAAACTAACTGCCTCACTTGTATGACAGACAATATCCCTTTTGTTTTTAGCTGTGGCCTAAGAGAGAGTCTCGTTGAGATGGCTACGGTTTTGCTAGCAGTGGGTGATGATTGGGACCCAGTGGTGATCTGTCCAGCAGGAAGATGACACAGGTGCCAAGGTGATTGCGGAAGAAGTACTTGAGGTGAAAACCATGAGTGATGATACAAGCACCACACATCATCAAGCTGAACATGGTGAGAAGGAAAAGATTATCAAGAGGATAACTACTGAAACTGTTGCTGGTGAGCTCATTACCTCAACAACAAAGGGAAGGGCACACCCGAGTGATGAAGGTGCAAAACGAACTCGAAGGCTTGATTCTGTCAACCTGCAAGCAACAAAGCGTTCACTCTCAGAGACATTTCCTCCAAGCATGCCCAAAAAGAGGCCACGACGCAAACCCAAAAGGGGCAAGAAAGGGAAACAACATGAAGATTCCCCTTCTGCCAAGAGCAGCAATGGTGAAGAAGAAAAAGTGGAAGATGATACATGGGTGCCTGAAGCAGAGATGGGTATGAATGGGAACGGGGAAGATTTGCCTTCTAAGAGCAAAAGTGAAGAAAGAAAGGAGGAAGAAGAAGAAGAAGAAGAAGATGCGTGGGTTGATGAACCAGAAGTGTGTGCCTTCTGTGATGATGGTGTTGTGGAAGGGGAAACACTACTTTGGTATGGATTTCTTTCAAATTTTCAATTTTCTGACTGCAATTGTGGAGTAAATTGTATTCAGCTGCAAGTTTGTAGAACTCAGATTCTGCTCTCCTTTTGTCTTGTGGCTCTGCTGTAATGGCAGTTGTGATGGACTGTGCATGCGGTCATTCCATCCAACAAAAGAGTCAGGCATGGCAAATGAGTGCCCATCGCTTGATCTTCCAAAAACAGCACTATTGGTGAGTTTCTAACATCCAATGTAGATCCAATGGAAGTAATAGATACACTTTTGATTTAAGATCTTTCCAAAGCTTTGCAAAATCATTTTTCTGCACAATTGTTGCAGGAAGATGGCTACCTCTGTCCAAACTGCCTACACCAGCAACACCAATGCTTTAGTTGCAACAAACTTGGGAGCTCTCGGAACTCCATTGGATCTCAGGAGGTTAGCATCAGAAGACAAGCTTTCAAACCTCTCTCTTCTGCAATTGGGCATGAAATTTGTTCGTGTGCACCTCTGATCACAAAAAGTTGTGCAAGTGTTTGATTTTTTTCTTCTAGCCAAAATTGTTTTCGTGCAATACTTAGAGGTGAAATGGTCTCAATGAATCATTCAAATGTGTCCTGATTGCTAGTTCTCTTGGATATGAAAGCTGCTGTTGCTGATTTCATGTCTCTGGTTCAAGCAGGTTTTTGTGTGTGGAGCTAATGAGTGCAGGCGTTTCTACCACCCTCAATGCATTGCGAAGCTGCTTCACAAACAGAAACCGCAAAGGGAAGCATTGGCTTTCCGCATTCAAAGCGGTCTGGCGACGTTCAGATGTCCACTTCACAGATGTCACAAATGTGGACTGGAAGAGGACAAGACTGTCGAGGGCATGTCTCTTGTCAAATGTAGGCGGTGCCCAGTTGCTTGGCATAACAAATGCATACCAAAGTAAGCACTCTCTCGTGTAAACTCCTCAATGAGGTCAGAAAACTGCATCAAGAATCCATATATTACACCTGATTCACAATTGGCTTCCTATTTTGCTCTGATGGGTGTGTCTTTTCACTTCTTTCAGATTGAGTTCTAAAGTGACGGAAGTGTTTCTCTTTTCAAATGGGGAGTACAAAATGTGTTTCTGACAGAATTTCACTATTGACATGAGACATGGAATGGTTTTGGGTTTAAACCCTAAACCATACATGGAATTGATGTTTTTGTTGTCATATGTAGGAGTGTGATGTGTTTTCCATGTGATGTGTTTTCCAGAGAATGCCGGAACAAGTTATGGGCAGTTGATGGTGGCAAGGTGGTCATGTATTGTAGGTCAGTATCAGCAAGCACCTGTCCTAATTTTTGCTTCCTCTTCTAGTTTTCAGTATTTTGTTGTTGAGTTTAGGATGCAGAATGACTGATTTCATAGTCTGTTATGGCGAACTCATTTCACTCTATTTATGCACTGAAAAATCCATTGAAGTTGTAGTAATATGCTGAGTGAACTGCAGCAAAGATCTTTACCAATTTCTTTTCATTGATTGATGATAATACTGCCAAAAGGTTGCTGAATTTTCTGTCTAGATCTTTGCTGTCGCAGTAGGTGGTCTCATTGTCCAGTGCTCAGTTTAATATTTACCATATTTAGTTTTTTCAATTGGGTTCTGGTGCATGATGACCAGGAAACACACTCTCGTCCCTGGGTGGTTGACTCCAAAACGAGACCATATAAAATTCCCATTTGCAGACTCACCAAATGAAGTAATGTTTTTCTGTTCAGAAACCCAATGTCTTCTTGTTGGTGTATCTGCTGCTTGGTTTTCATGGCACTTCTGTTGAAATGAAGAACCAAAGATCAAAAGTGATCAATTTAGTATATGACTTTTTTGTTTGTATATGGAAATGAATCATGATTTGGTGTCATTGGATAAAAGGATCATCCTAGCTCCAGAACTGAGTTACTGTGTTCTGATTCATTGTTAGGAAGGAACACGTTTTTGGTATTCCTTTAGACTTATATTTGAGTTTTCTTCCTAACTTTGTTGGTGGGTTATTAAAGGTTGAGCCTTTATCCAAGGCCTCTGATTCTACAGATGCTGGAGAACAGACATCGTACAGTTTGCCTTTGCCAGGTTTATAACATCCCCTATGATCAAGCTGCACAGTTGGGTGTATGGCGCCATACTTCGGAGAAGTCAATACTCAAGTAACTCTTGGCTTTGTACTCTGCTTAAAACATCAGGAAAAGGGCTGATTTTGGGGGGTGGGGTTGATTTGGGTATGTTGCAGAATGCTCAAGTGAAGCATTGCCTGATGATGTCTAATGCACAGAAGAAGCTAAAGAAAGGTAAAAGCCATTTTGAAGTTTGTGACAATAAATGAAACTGAATACCTAGATGTGAATTGTAAAAGAGCGGAAATGAATTGTCTTGAAAGGATCCACAAGCAATGACTTGTAAATGGAGAAAAAATCACAATCTTGCAATAGTTCCACTTCAATCTTGTGCAGCCTTTGTTTTTGACATATGGGGGGTTGAGGATCAATAAATCCACTGAAGTTCACACTGTGTTCCAGGTAAAGTCAAGGGCTAACAACAGAAGCACAGGTGGATATTTTTGCAATTGTGTACTCCCGAGGAGAGAGAGAGAGAGAGAGAGAGTGCGTTTCAGAAGACTTCATTCTCTGCTGTTACTGAATCTGTTTTGGATCTTGTTGAGTGTCCCATACAGCATATTTTTTTGGGGATCACACTTTGATAGTAAAGACTAGCAAGAGAGGGAGACAGACAGAAAGCTTTGTACATAGATGTAAAATCAGTTTTGAAAGCTTTTAGGACTTCTTGAGAGTCTTTTGCTCAACATTTTCCAGCGATGAAACAACTGCAAAATATTGTTCGTTGCAAGGTTTGGACTGCAACCTTTCCCCTATCCAAACCAGACTATAATTTTTAGCTGTGAGGCTCGTGGATTGTCAATTCTCTCTGTTTTGTCTTATTGTTGCAGTTGTTTGTTGCAATTGTCCTCTTGTTTCATCTTCTGTTTTGTTATGGTTTTTGAGCAAGAGAGAGCTTCCTGCAAATGAAATTTTAGAAACAAATTTTAGGGAATTTGACAAATTTATTTATATTTCAAGGGAATAAAGCAATCAAACGAACAATCTTCCTTAATAGTAGTAGGAAATTGGAAAACACTTGATCAAGCATTTGGCATAACTTCAAAACAAACGAAAACAAATAATCTTCCTTAATGGTAGTAGGAACTTGGAAACATTTGATAAGCATTTGGCATACCTTCAAAACAAACCAAACAAACTCAACTTCCTTAAAACTGTAGGAATTTGGAAAGATTTGATAAGCATTTGACATAATTTCAGATAGGGTTTTCAAAACATGGAGGAACGTGTTGAAAAAAATGGGCTTATAGATCTGTTTGGGTATTGTATTAGGGTTTAGGGTTTAGAGTTTATCTACAAATCATAAAAGCACTTGGAGAAAATTTCGTAGTGTATTTTGAGGGCACCTTTGTGTGTGAGAATTATGCCTCCTAGAGAAGAGGAGGGATCTGGCATTGTCTACTCCTTGAGAGTGGGAGGGATCTTATGCCTATATACGTTGGCATAAGAACCCTCCCCTCCCAATGCCTCATAGATTGGTCTACTCCTTGAGAGTGGTAGGGATCTTATGCCTATGTACATAGGCATAAGAACCCTCCCCTCCCGATGCCTCATGATCTATGTACATCTAGACTCAAGTTGGTATTTGCTGACTCTACAGGTGGGGCATGTTGTGGAGAGATTGACACCGGGAATGTGGTTACTAGGCTTCTTTGCAGCTCCTGGTGTTTATCATTCTTCTACATGCCCAATCTCATCAACATTGCCTCTCCAAGGTCTTGCTCTTAACTCTTTGTTTCTCTAGAAGGTGAGAATTTTGTATAGAACTGCAAGACAGGGAACCCTTTCTTTTGCTTGATAGTTAGATCACACAGGATACCTGCTTTTCAATGACAGTAGACAGTCCTGTGAGTTTTGGCAAGGAGATTTCAATAGCACATACATATTGTAACAAAGGTTATTTTGCAGGAACATAACAGTTATAGTGTTCATTTGTCCTCCTAGTTGATATAGTCCTATGCAAATCATTTGCAGAATGGAAATTGAAGCAGTAATATTGGACTGTTCTTGATGGCGGCAGCAGCAGGTTATGATCCCCAATACCTTGCATCTCTGTTGACATGCAGACCAAATTGAACCAAACTTTATGCTTCTGACTCTCATCAATTGCTCTCATCATATAACAGTTTTGGAGGATGCAATTTGTTATGAGAATGTGCCATGTTTTTAAAGCTCATTCTGGGGTTACCACTACTGTCATCTTATCTAGAGATGATGGAATCTGCAAGCCTTGAACTAGAATTGTAGCTTTGTTTTCAAAATTTCTTCCATTTCCAGAAAGAAGATTAATGAACGATAGAGAGTATATATGCTCACCACCAACCTTAGAAGTCACACATCAAAAAAAAAGATGCTTACAGTGTACTTCTACCCTGAGCTTATGTCTTAATGTACCAAGCAGCATAGGCTTAGTAAATTTGTCTAAGGAAGAGTTCTTAGAGACTATATGCTCACCACCCAACCTTAGAAGTTGCACATCAAAAAGATGGATGCTTAAAGTGTACAGGTTTCTCCCCCAAGCTTGCATCTTAATGTACCAAGCAGCATAGGCATCAGATGATCCTTTCAGCATGAACTAAGCTAGCATAGAATGAACCTAAATGCAGGTCAATTGTATGCTAGCTTAATGCATGCTGAAAGCATCATCTTATGCACAATCCAGCCTTTTGAGGATAGCAAGAAATTCCTGCAAGACAAATATGGAACTACTGAGACACTTGAAGTTGCTGGGTCTTCTTCTAAGCTTGCTCATGATACTGTCAAATTGTGTGAGTTTCTAGCAATTAGGTCTGTTGCAACATACAACTTCCCTTCAGATAGAAGCCATGAGGGTTGTTCTATTTTTGTCAGTAGCATACCTCATCACCCTCAACCATTTCAAACAGTGGCAGAGTATCTTGCTCCAAGCATGGCAAAGGATCTTGGTTGCCGTCTGTGAGCCATTGTTCAATTCCATTGCTCTGAGAGCCCAATCCATTGCTCTCAGACCTGAGATGCATGCATTTTTGTGAATGTATCAGGCAAGAAATTTTGTCAATTTGTGAACTCTCATTGATTTGTAGGCTATGAAATAATAAGCCTAGTTCAAACACAGTGCTTGAATAAAACCTTGGAAGAAGTAGCGGCTTTACTAATGAAGCACACGAAGGAAAGATCCAAGTTCATTCTGGCTTAACATGTGAGATTCACAGCAGAAGTTGGCTCAAATTCTTGCAAGTGGTGAAATTGTGAATTAGTCCCGAATTAGTGTGATTCGCCACATGAGTCTCGAGAATGATTGTGAATACCTGCAATTTGCATCAGGTGTAGTATGGGTTGAAGCTGAGGCTCCCACACCCTCCAAGACAGTGGCCATTGGAGCTTCAACTTGGAGGCCAAACAACTGCAATCCCAATCAAGTGAACATGACATTTTTAGATGTGAAACAACATCATTGTTACTGATGTACTTGATCAAATACTTGCAAGATCTTTAGCAATGGTGACTGCTTTCTATCAAATTGAAAATGTTTTATCATTGAGCTTTTCTCCTACTCATCACAAGCAGTTCATGTAAACTCCAGGACATACTTGGTGAACAGCTTGGCAATGTCTTGCAAAATGGTTGCTGTCAAGTCTCATCTTCAGTACCTGATTGTACTGTGCAAACAAGTTTGAGCAAAATTTGAGAATTGCTCCTTTCTTGTATGCAGATATCATTTTTAACACAGTGTTAGCGTTCTGTAATAACATTTCCGGAATGATGAGTTCCCAATAAGCTGTATCCTACATGAAGGCAACAACAATCTGCAGCAGTGCAATTCTTTGCAGACCATTACTCAACCAAGTTCTCAACATGCAATCTTTGGAAAACAGGAATGTAAGAAAGATTCAACAGTCATAAAAAGGTTTGAAAGACAGGCTGTTGCATGCATCACCGTATACGAGAAAGCAATGAGATGAAACCCTTCAGCTCCTCATAAACTATGATACCTCATGTTGGATGGCAGCTTCTGCTCTGATCCAAATTTCAGGATCCTGATCAACATACCACAGCTCCTTAATTAGTACAAAAGGGATTGAGGAGGGTTAATTTGATATTGTATCAGCATGGATCCGCCAGACATTAGATCTTACATCATATGTGGTTGCAAATACATTGCATGCATTTGAGCGCAAAATCACAAATGGACTATTATACTGTTAAGCACAAAAATATTGTTGGTCCAACTGAAATGTGAAAATTGCAATTTCTGCAAGCCCTTTCTCGAGCATTCAGCATGGGCTAAATTCGTGAATCCACAACGGATGATGGAAATATGCTGAGAATTCTTGAGGATACAGCAAGACCACAGGTTTGCGCCCCTCATGAAACAAGGAATAGATTGAAAAGGAGTGACAAATTATAATTGAAGTTTCATGATCTGCAGTCTGATTAATTTTTGTTTGAAGCCATGAAGTTATACACGTCACACCACCTGTAGTCTTCCTGCCTTCTCAAGAATTTTCATAAAATTTTGTGCCAACTCTAGCGGATCCATCGTGTTCAAGCTTTTTGATACACTTTGTCCCAGGCTGCTGCACTGGGCTGCTGCACACAGCAGCAGAACAAAGAATGACCGAATTCGCCATGCATCTGCTGATCACCCTGCGAGAAGATTCTGGCTAAGTGCATCCAACTCTATCACCCTGCAAACATGTCTTTAGGAGATTCACAGTTGTGGAGAATTTAAACCGAAAACAGATCTCCTTCATTGAATTGAACTTGCACAACAACACACTAATGGGACTTGTAGGACCTAAAATAACTATTACTTTAATGGAGGCGAAAGGTCACTCCAAAAACAGACCCGCACAAGGTCCAAAACTTACAAAAATTAAGTTATATATAATGCACGTCACTCTGACAGGAAATCAGTAAACTCCTCGTCGTCGTCCTCCTCCTCTCAGAAAATACATGAAGCAGGGAGATTGAAGAGTCGACGATCTACTCTGTCTAAGATCCAAAACACACATGTCAAGAGAAAGAACTTGAAAATACTTCACGTACTCTCTCAGCAAGTGAAATCACATCCCAGCGCAAAACACAGTCGCGTGAGTCGACACCGACGGAGGAATTTTGAAAACGCCGGGAGCAGAAGAATCAAAAGCTACACCCAAAAAAATGGTACCTCCTACTCGTCGTCGTCGTAGTCGTAGGGCCTCGCGATTTCCGTCGTTGCAGTCGTAGAGCCTCGTGATCTCCGTCGTTGGCATCGTAGAGCCTCGTGATCGTCGTCGTTGCAGTCATAGAGCCGCGTGATCATCGTCGTCGTTGTAGTCGTAGAACCTCGTGATCTTCGTCGTTGGCATCGTCGAGTCTCGTGATCTCCGTCGTTGGCGTCGTAGAGCCTCGTGATCTCCGTCGTTGGCATCGTAGAGCCTCGTGATCTCCGTCGTTGTAGTCGTAGAGCCTCGTGATCGTCGTCGTGGTTACTCGCCTCGTGATTGTCGTCATTGTAACCGTAGATGTTTTTCAATTAACCTAAATAAGACCCCCCAAAGAAACTAAGGACTAGGTAACCTCCGAGCGCAAGCAGGTTACGAACTAGATAGTGTTTATGCAGGAGGGGTTACCGAACGTGTATCCTGTTACCGGTGCAAAGGAATTGCACTAGTGACCTCCATTTGCACCGGTAGACCCCCTTTCCACAGTAACAGGCTACCTATTTGGTAGCTACCCTCTGCATAAACCCTACCCAGCATAGCCGATGATTGAACACGAGAGAGATGTTATATGCAATATGATTGGACCTCATGAGCTGTAATATTTGAACCTTTCCAATTTCAAAGCAGAACTCTCTTGTGCACAGCTCTCTCTTGTGTTGTGTTGGGGGTGGGGGGCGGGCATTAGTTTAGTCTTAAATGGGACCCCATTAGGTGTCACACGTACTGGCTCTGCATTTAGGGGCTTGGGGTTTAGGGTGTTCACAATTTTGGCTCTGACAACAATGCAAACAGTTATAGTCTATGCTTTTGTGTGTGAAATATTTTCTCTTACTGAATATGCATATGGGGAAATTGCAATTTTCTGATGTTATTAATTAATTTTAAATGCAAAGATAAAAGGATACAAATTCTTCCAAAATTCAAATTTACTTCTTTATCCTAGTTGTCAGCTTTCTCAACAGAATGATGCACATTACATAGTATAATGGCTTTGAGTTTATTAAATGCACAATTTAAGTATTATATCTTATGATGATTGTCATGATTGTATTATATCATTATAGTGGGTTTTGGTACAGTTCTATTCAAAGCACTTTTAAGGTGGGGAACACCATTTGCGGTTCGGAACACAGTGGTAGAACCGAATTACCACCTAACAGAACAGCAGCTCAAGCAGATACTCAAGTCACCACATTTCTAGGTGGAACAAATGGTGCTCAAGTGTGTTGCATTTTCTATTAATTTCACGCCCTTTCACCGCAGAATAATATTGAGACAAAATGCAAAATTCCAAATTTTCCATTTTACATTCTAACAATAGCCCCCAAAATTCCCAATTTAAATATTTTCTAATTAAATTCATAATTTATTATTCAGCTTCTAACACTAGCAATAATTCTCAACCACAATATGAAAAAATCCAAAATTCGTAATGCTCTTACAATTTATAACTTATAATCCACAATTCACATTTACCAACATCAATTTTTATTTTTTTTTCCAGTATTGTTTTGTAAAAGACCAAATATAATAACTTCTCTCAATCAAAAAAACTTTTAAGAATTGATGTTTTAAAAAGCTTCTTTTCCCATCTCAATACAGTTTTTTTATTCCTACTCTTGCAAATCATATTCATTTTCAAAAACAAAAATTACTCAGAAAAAAAAATCAAAAAAGTTTTTCAAATTGAGATGAAACAAGATTTTCACATTTTAAAAAAAAAGCCCAAAAACTCTTTTTTAAGAACTGATTGTTTTTACAAAATAAATCCCCATTTCAATATTTAAATTTCTTTTACTCTTGCAAAATCATAATGCTCAAAATCCACAACTCAAAAAAATTTATGATAATAAACAAGTTTGTCAATTGAAATGGAACAAGATTTGAATAACCTTAACAAAAAAAGGCTCAAATTCTCATCAAAAGCTTTGCAAACTGTTGTAGTATATAGTACACAACTCAATTCAACATAAAGAAACACTCTCAAATTGAAGCTCTTTTTGTGCTTCAACCACTACACTATCTTCCCATCGTCCTCTCTCACTCTCTCTTCTCAAGAAGCTCAGAAAACCCATTTCCCAAAACTTTTGTGCAACAAAAGCGTTCAGCTCCAATTATCTCCCAGGTAGACAATTTGCAAAGACCTGTGAAGCAGGAAGAACTTTGGCTTTTTTTCCTCAAAGCTTTTCTGCAGCAAAAAGATTTGTCAAGCTCTAGTGGAGTTTTTCCATGGATTTTACAAATTTGTTTTTCTGTTTGCTTGTTTTACTTGGACACAGCTCCCTTCAATTCTTCGATTTTGGTATCAACAGTTCCTTGTAATCCCTTGACTTGCTGTCTGATTTTGCCGAAGAATGGAGTTTTGGAAGGAGCAGAAGAGGCCAAACCCTCGTCAATTTTGGCCTTCGCATCTCCCACCAAGTTCTTGCCACTGTTGCCAAAGTTAGGTTTGGAACCGAAGGGGTTGCCGCCACTCTTCACTTTGTTGATGGCTTGATCAGCTTTCCCTTGCACATCTCCTATGGCATCACTAGGAAGAGACTGCACACAGTGCACAACAGACCATTGAATGTAAAATACAAAACACTAAGAGAGAATTTCAAGAGCATGATTCATTCTATATTCTTCCAAAAAATGTTCTTGGGGGGGGGGGTTACTACCTTAGATTGGAAGACGTTGTCGATTCTTTTCTTTGTCTTCTGCACGTTGCTAGCAACTTTGTTCCTTGCATCTTGCACTGCAGCACTCCCGCTGTTCTGCAGACCAGGAACAGCTCCAGCACCAGCTCTGCAATCGGTCCCGGATAAATCGGTCATGAACCCAGTTCACAATCAGGAATTCATAATCACCAGAGCTAGCAGCAAGCATACTAGATAGATATCTTGCAGCAAAAGCCGAGCATGTTTGTTTCCATGATCATCAGGTGTAGTTTTTGGTAGAGTTACAAAACAAAGCTGCGATTGTTGCAAGCAAGCAAGCAAGTATAATATTCTTACTGTTGAGAGAAGCGTTCAATATTCTCGGCTGCACCCTCGAGTATGCGGCCAGGACCGTAGCTTGGGGGAGAGTCGTTCTTGATCAACTTATCAGCATCCTGCAAGAGCTCACCAGCCTTGCGAGCTGTCCGCTCCGCACCGTCGTTGCCTGGACCTGACGCTGCGAAAGCAGCAGGTCCAGCACCAGCTGCTAAGTTGATTGCCACACCGGCAGCTAGCAGCGATGCCAACACTTGCCTTCTCACCTTCTTGCCATCCTACACACACACACACTCCACATGAGTTCCAGCGCCACAAAAACGTCACTATGGGTACTCTCTTCCAGCATCCAAAACGGGCCAAGATCACTTCTGAAGTACTATTCCACGTCACAAAAATGCATATCGACCGCTTTTCCTGGATTCTTACAATTTGATTAATGAGCTACTCTGCCACATGCAGAGAGATCTACAAAGCAATTATGAGCAATATTGTACCACGAGCTAGACACACCATGAAGTGAAACTAGTTCAAAGATTCGCCAAAACTCGTGTATTCCTCTTCTTCCGGGCGAGATCTAAATAGATTCCTGTCCTAAAACGTACCTCAGAAAGGTTAGCGCGCACAGCCACAACTCTGCCACTACTGCTTGCACAGCTACACTTGACGGGAGGTGCCAGCTGCTGCTGCACTGACCCACACCCATTAAACGCTGCATTCGAAGATGACAACTTCTTGGCAGCTGAAATGCTGCTGCTACTCAAAGCTGGTGCTGTCACAACAGAGCCTACACTGGCCATCGCCAAACTACAAACTGCCATATTCTCTAACTGAAACGTTCCTGAAAGGACTCTCTCCAACTTCTTCTTCGACAACTGTGTGTAGAAAATGGAAAAAAATAATCTCACAAGTGAACCGGCAAGCGGGATCTCGACGACTTCTGGTTGTGGAAACAAATTTCTACAGTAGATCTTGCTGCCGGTGCTACAGTTTGTTGGAGATATGAAATCGTTGTGCGTGCAACTGAGGAGAGTCACGTTGCTTGTTATAGTGTGTCCTTCCGGTGAGCGTCTTCGAGACCTCTCGGCGTGTCGGAGCGCGCGACGCCAACCACGGAACGCCAACCACGTTGGTACACCGCATGCATGGAAGCCCACACGTGTAAAAACTATTTCCTTTTCGTGAATGTATGCCATGTGGTGGGTCTATAGAAGCTTATTTTTTTTCCCCTTTTTTCTTTTTTTCTTTTTCCCCCTTTTTTTCTTTTTTTTTTTCTTTTTTTGTTGCTCTTTTTTTTGGGTGGGGGCGTGCAATTAAATTTGTGGATCAGAGCTTTCTTTTTCAATATTTTCAATATCCAAAATTTGGCATATTTTTCCAAAACATTAGCAAAAACATTAGTTGAATTTACACAAGAAAAACAATTTTGTCCCAAAAACTTTCCCAATTGTTTTGTCGACAACAAAAAAATAAAATAAAATAAAAAAATAACATCTCCAAAAAAATGAAATCATTGATTATTTCTGGGGAGAATATTTTAGAAAAGGAATATTATGAAAAAAAGCCGTATTATTATTATTTTCAAAAAATCGTCTAAAAACGAAAATTTTCTTAAAATATCCCAAAATTTGCCACAATTGCCTACAACATGAAAGGCCAAGTCTTAAGATTTTTTTCTACTTTCATGTTTTGAATGTTGCCAAATTTGGCTAAATACTTTAAGGGATGATCACCACTTGAGCAACATTACAAAATTAAAAAAAATAGACACTTTGCTCCCAATAATTGGTGGCTTTTAGTTTCAATTATCTCTATATATGTTATAAAAAATATTCTACATATTAACAACTTGGACTTTCCAGGGTTCAGTTATAGTTGAGTTTTTGATTCCAAACATTCTTCTTGTGTGGAGAAAACCACCGAATGTTGTTGCTTCATGCTACTTGTGATGGGTTTAGGTTGGGTTTAAGGTCTTAGGTTACTTGATTTTCTCCTCTTCGGGCTCCTCATTGTGTGTTTTTGCACTTTCGGGTGTTGTCTTTTGTTTGGACTTGGATTTTTTTTTCCCTCTTCTCTTATTTCCCCTTGTTGAGTGTTTTTCTTTTATTTATTTATTTACTTAATAATTATGCTAGTGTATCGATTTCTTGAGGGAGGCACTTTTTTTCGATCTGTGTACAAGTACAAACCCTAAACCCTAAATATCTCAAAACTGGACAATGTTGCGAGATGCTAAATACCCCCTCTTGGAATTTGGCGGGTGTCAGTGTGGCATTACTTGCATGCCAAGAACATAACATGCTGCCAAAGTGATATGTACCATAATAGGAACTCGATAAGGAGACGATTCCTAACACTCCAATCATTATCACCTTGCCAAAGGCTGAGTGGGCTCAAGCAGATAGAGCACTTTCTTATTTTTGCTCTTTTTTTTTTCTTTTCTTTTTTCCTTCTAAAATTGATATCACTTTGTCTCTTTAATGACAGAGTTTTGTGTTATAAAATATGACACATCTTCTTCATGTTTCATACCTATTTGCATAAAATGATCAACATGGCAGTTGTTTGTTGAGGACAATAATACCACAAAAATTTCAAACCAACTTGGCTATTGGTTAAATACTGGACTGTATAGTAGTCCTGGTATTATTAATTAAAATCGAAAACAAATATGGTTTAGGGTGATGAGCTACATGGTGGTTTAGATCTTCAACTAGCATGCCATCCATTCATATGTAATGGCTCTACTTTGTTATGATAATACTTGCTGGTCTTATAGTTTGAATCCAATTTGGCTTCAATAAAATTACAAACCTTTGATCTAGATACCTTAGAACTTATTCTGAAGAATCTCTTGAGCACGTTGAACTTACCAACACTGGTTCACACCAATGTTTTATGTCGGTACATATGTTGCAATCTGGATACATAGCATTGGTACATATATTGGTACCAAAAAACATACCAAATCAGGTATGAAATTGGTTATATATACCCAGGTGATACTCATGCCATACCAACCTAAGTATTGGGTTTTGCGATACTGTTGGTGATACCAATACTCATGCTTCAATGGGGTGATGGATCTAGGTATATATGAATAGTAGGGATATCAGTGCTAGTGTTTGGGGATGACTATGGAGGTAGGTGTGAAGTATGATTATGAAAGTGCTTTAGGTTTTTGTGATCCCATGTTCCAATTTGTGGCTTCTTCAATGATGAATTTTTGGTGTGGTTGCACTAGATTGTGATGATCTTCTTTGACTTGCAGATTTTCTTTTTCGTTGAGGTTGGTAAATATTTTGTCATCTCCAACAAAGAAAAACTTTGAAGCACTGGGTAAATGTGTCTAGTTGAGAGGTTTTCAGAATTGATGCATAGTGGCAATATTTAACTAGCAATCACAACTGGGTGCCAGATTTGCACATGCTACCCTTCTAAACAACCAGATGGACCAGCAATCAATGGATGTGACTGAAACGGATGATCACACAAGTGATGTTGTCAGCACTTCCTCTGCAGTAGGCTGTGTCTGTGAGCATATTGGCCACCTCTTCAGGATCCACCAGGGACTCTACCATTGACACTGCCTCCTGGTTTGACAACACATTCCATAGTCCAGCCGTTGCTAGAACCAGAAAATCATCTCCCTCCTCAATATCATACTCCTTCCATAGTCCAGCCGTTGCTAGAACCAGAAAATCATCTCCCTCCTCAATATCATACTCCTGAATCTCAGGTTCAGCCACAACATACTGCTTCAACGATCGGGCACCAAATGCACGGGATACTCTAGAGAAACCTTCTACTACAACACCTCCTGCATCCTCAATCCGTTTTCTTTCATCAGTTCGACTTGGTGTCTGATCAATTGACAGAGCAACTGCCTCACCACGTCTGCAAATGACAGCCCTAGAATCACCAATATTTGCAACTACCAAATGGTCACCCACCACAAGACATGTACAAGCTGTTGATGCAGCATCCATGTGATTGATCTCTGAGCGCAAGTATTCTTGGTCAGTCTGTTGGAAGGTCTCAGCTATGGCTAGTTTGATGTCGTCAACAAGTTTAGGATGCTGCCACAAGTTATAAAACAGGTGGTGCTTCACATACTCTGCTGCCCTTGAACCATTGTGTCCATCAAACACTCCAAACAATCCAATTGCCTGACTGTTAATCATGGGAATCTCTGTGTATAAGAAATCCTCCATAGAAGCACTTCTCCCTTGAAGCATTCCATACCCATACACAAACTTCATATTCTCACAAATACCCCCCCCACTACTGGGGTTCCCATCCCAGTCCCCAGTCCAATCGTTAGCAGAGCCCACCCAACACTTAGTCCAATCGTTATCAAAGTCCGCCTCCACAAACTTCATATTCTCACAAATACCCCCCCCACTACTGGGGTTCCCATCCCAGCCCCCAGTCCAATCGTTAGCAGAGCCACCCAAACACTCAGTCGAATCGTTATCAGAGTCCGCCACCACACACCCTAAACCCTTTTCCTCCAGGATGCTCCATCTGGAAAAGAAATTAAATGGCTGCACCAGAATCCTCTTCTTGCAAACTACCAACATTTGGCAGATTTCAGGAAACTGAGGACGCTCTCCAGGATTTGTAGCCCAACACTTATTAATAAGCCTAGATAGGTAATCAGGACAATAGTCCACATGTGGTAAAGGAGGCCTCTCCCCATTGCGAATTCTCTGAAGAAGATTTGTTTGTGGCATGCCTTGGAATGGCATTTCCCCAGTGAGGACCTCAGAGAAAATGATA
>Ga0116231_10006604_pt1 | contig 21973 bp, 14 predicted proteins | sample S1TSphgellanicum_2_FD_89695 | JGI IMG/M metagenome (GOLD analysis project Ga0116231, IMG submission 89695) | Host-associated microbial communities from peat moss isolated from Minnesota, USA - S1T2_Fd - Sphagnum magellanicum MG | ecosystem: Host-associated > Plants > Peat moss > Unclassified...
TATGCTTTTTGTGGGGGTGTGGGGGGGGGGGGGGGAGGGGTTAAGACCAATATTTAACCTATCAAACTAGGGTACTTTATGCTTGTGGGTAAGAAAAAATGAGCAAATTGGGTAATCAACACTAGGCCTAATGCATGTGCAAGTAAAGGTTATTTCTTAGTAATGTGGCAAACACCTTTTGAATTCCATTTTGTCATACATGAAGCAAACTTAGCTAAGTAGACTTTACCATTTAACATTTTGTATTACTTTTACCTTATTATTTGTTTTCTTTCATCATAAGATTTTTACATTAATCTACAAGTTTTTGTTTTTTTTTGCTAAATTACTTTGGACTTTATGACCTTTTGTGAAGCCTTTTTCATTGCATGGCCATAAAGGAGTAAACATAATAGTGTTTCCTAAAAAAATTCCTTGCTTTGTGTTAGATGTATTTGCAAGGGCTTATGTTTGAGGTTTTTAATGTTCTAACAAAAACAAGCTGCAACGTGAATGTGGCAAAGGTCTAGACATACAACTTGAGAACAACTTGTGTCATGTATGTCATAAATGAGGAGATTTTAGGGCCAATTGCAAATGGCAATCAACTAAAACACATCAAAACCATGTTTTTCAAAGTCATGAAAGGAGGAGGCAATGATAAAAAAAAAAAAGGAGGAAAAGCTAAAACAAACATTGCAATTCATACCAAGATTAGGTTGCACTAAATGATGTTTGAATAAAGATTATGAAGCTTTTGAGTTCCCACCAATAACAAGGTGTAATAGTAGTAGAAGTAGCATGATGGACAAGGACAAGCTTGTGATTCCCATTCAAAGCCATCACAAAAGGGGCGATTATGTCATCAATGTTTTTTTCAAATACCAACCCAAACTTATGTTTAATATCATTTACACATTCGCTAAAGTGCAATATATTGTTTTCCATGCCACTATCAATTCCAATGGCACTAATCTTGTTCAAATACAATGTCATCTATTATTGCAAATGGAAGATTAGGACATTTCACAACTCCTTAATCAAGGTGATAGTCCATGAACTTCTTTTGTTGATACCTATGTAAGTGGATGCAAGCTTAGAAAAAAGATATGGGTATGAAGTTTAATTGATGTAAAACACAATAATTTGAGACTAATGAGTGCATGTATGGAAATGTTGAATGGTAGGGTGAAAGCAACTACGAGGGGCCAAAAATGTTGTCACATTGTACTCTTTTCCAAGGGTGTCCATGTTTGAACTTCAACCATGGTAATATTGGAACATATTTTTCCAAATTTTTTGCATAATATGGTAGATTATAACACAAGAAATTCAATCGCAAAGAAAATTCATTTTTCCAACTTATATTGTGAGGTTCCAAAGTATATTTGTGGCAAAAAATTATATGTCACTATGTACTAAAAAATGCAAATATACTCAAAAAATGATTGAAATTATTTTTAGTCTTTATGAAATTTGTAATATCTATTAAACATTGTGATTCCATATGATTGGAATATGTTTATGAGTCATGTGAAGAGTTTGATAATTATCATATCACAAATGGGTGTTTTTGGAGGTTATGACCATAAGTATGTGGTAAATTAACATTTTGACAATCTATCACTTTCAAACGGATGATGACAAGATATGTGAGATGGGTAATTTTTTTAATTTTCATTTCAATTTTTTTTTGGTTGACTGATTCAAACCCAAAGCTAGTGTAATCCAAAAATAAAAACAGACTATATTATATTGTATATACCATAAATATACTCAATATTCCTTGAATTTAAGTTTTTACAATTTATTTCTTTTTTTCATTAGATATCATTAACTTTGTGAAAATCAAAATATCAAGCCCAAATACCAAAAGTGAAACCCAAAATTAAATGCAATACATTTTGTAAAAATATACTTTACATACATGTCGTGAATGTGCCCAAAATGGCCCCCTCGTTGTGTGCTTTCACCCAGTATGTTTAATTATGGAGGTGATTGTTATTTGGAAATGGTTTCTTAAACTTAAGCTTGTTATGTGTTCTTTTCTTTAACAAAAATATTACATTTGTCACGTCAATGCAATGGTTATATTATTGATATGGAAGTTGAAAAATGGATGAAGTTGTGTTTAAAAGTTGCCATTGATCAGAAATCTTGTGACGTAGGATTTTTTTTCCTCTATGTCATAGCACTTAATCCATTTGATATACTTTCTTGGATAGTGAACAAGAACCTTTTAAAATGTTCCTTGAAAAAATGATGTATTTATTGCAACTTTTTCATGATGCAAGGTTTGAAATTAAAACTTTGTATAAATATGATAGGGTAGGTTATCTTATGTGTCTTGAATGTTTTGAAAAAGTGATTTGTTAGTTGTAAGGTCAGATGTTGTGATTCAAGACAACAAGGTTGTTAATGTGTTTTATGTTACTAATGTTTTTGGAAATATAGTAGACACTAATGTTGTAAAAGCTCTTAGAAGGGAACTAGGACACACGACATCAAAAGTGAAGGAAACCCTAAGGTTTTGTAAAGCTCTTGCATAAGAATTGCAAGGTTTGTTTAATCTTCCATTGATGGGTTCCTTTGATCATCAAATTGGTTTTTTAGGGACTAAAAAACTTGTACTAAAGGTCTATGACATCAATAAGACTTATTGTTTAACTTAGGATATAAATTTGATGAAAAAAATTTATGGGGGAATCATGGAATTATAGTTGAACATGTTGCAATGACAATGATTTACCTCTTTTCTATTTTTTTGGAAAAGTATTTTCAATCTTTTGCAAATCACATTGCATGATACTGCATAGTTATAATGGATAATTATAATTTTTTTAATGTTTTGACTTGTAGAAAGTGGAGAATAATTTTGTTGATACATGGTCATACATGTGTGCATGAAGGTACAAGGATGTCCATGTAGTTATGATCAAGATTGTGTAGCCAAAAAGACATATCTAGGAGGCCATAATGGAGTGATTTGCACAAGTAGGAACATAGTGCAAGGCTTTGGCCAATTCAAGAATGTTCTACCCATAATGAAACAACATGGCAACCCTCTCATAAGATTTATGGTTATCAATTTATGCCTATTGTAATTAATTTATTAATTTAAGATAAATGTTGTCGATTTTAGGACATTTTGCCACTACAAGTCATCTTGAAAGCTTCATGGCAAAATACAAGGGTTTTACTTTTCATATGCACATAGATGTTTGAAAATAGTTCAATTTTTAAAAAATTAATAACACAATTTTTTTGTTGGTGGCATGTGATTCAAACTAACCAAGTCTTCATCTAACACATTTTATCCACACCTTGTGATTGAAGAAGATAAGACTAAGGCATTTGTTTATCATCTAAACTATGATTATGACCATTGGCTACAAGAATATGTGTTCCCATGAAGAGGGATCTAGAGAATCCGTGTCAAGGAGCTTTGTGAAATGTAATATGAGTCACCAAAAACACAAACATGACCTTTAAATGAACATTCCTAGCAAAGGTCAATTCCCAAACATTGCATATATATATAGTACATTTTATATAAATCGTATTTGAAGGCAACTTTTGAGTTTGGCATACAAATTCAAAATGTGAAAACTCATGAATCTAGAAGCTTAATAATGGCTAATCAAAATTCATCTCCATATTTGACAATGACAAATATTCACATGAAACAATCATAATTAACCAAGTTGTTAATGGATTTAGTGGTGAACGTTTTGTTGAATAGTGGTTGGGGTGAACTAATACCACAAATGTATAATGGCATTGGCTCAACAATTGAATAGACAAATATAAATGGTGAACATTTATCTTTGTTGGGGTTTGGATTTGATTGGTTCCTATTTCAATTCCACTGTCTTAGGGGTGCTACACACAATAGGTTGGAAGAAAATATGAAAAAAGGTCATGAAGAAAAAAAAACAAGGTGGAAAAATGAAATGCACATTTTATGAACTTTTTGTTTTTGTTTCGAATGTCAATCTCTTCCTTTAACCTACAAAAAATAAGAGGTGAACATTTTCACTAATAGTAAGTTAATATCTCATATATTTTTCCATTCTAATTTTATCAATTGTTGTCAATCTGTGGTTTATTATTTGTGACATTTGTAAATAATGTGAACTAAATTGGCCTTGCTATTGATTGACTAGTTTGCTACACTTTTTCTTTTTTCAACTATTTAGTATTGAAGCTACCAGGCTTATAGATGTGTTTTGTGAAGTGGTTTTGGATCCATGATGGCAAATTTTTTGTGTCAGATTTGAAAATTTATGAACTTGCATCCATATAAGGCATACATGATTTTTCAGCACTACAAATAATGGTTTCTTTAAGAAGTTCAAGTTGACTAATTTGTCATTTTTTAGTATGTACATGTACATTTTAACAAAGGTCAAGGACTTAAATGACACACGTATTTTTCACTAATCAATTTAACTATAATGATTCATTTAATTAAATACATACAATCAAGTTGTATAACTTTAATCAAAATGGCCAATGTTTTTAATCAAATTGAACATTTAATTAAAATGACCAATGATTTTTAGTCAAAATGACTAATGGTTTTTAATCAAGATGGTGAATCATTTTTAGTCAAATGCAACATGGTCTATTACCTTATGTATTTATCTTCTACCTATTTACTTAGCTATCTACGTAGTTATCTATTCCTCACCCACCCACCTACCTATTATTTACCTATCTTTGTATCTACTAACAAACTTTTCCTTGGGTGGTACCACTAGGAACCACCTTACCAAAATCAAATGAACATTGGACCCAATTTAAGAAATAAAATTTCATTTACTTATACATTGGGTTATTTGATTAGACTAGGTGGGCTATGTGTTCCCCACCTATGCACACATTCATGAAAAATAATGAACACTCAAAAATGTATAATATGCATAATAATTTGATTCGTGAACCATTCTTAACCCACTCCTGACCCAATTCCTGACTTTTTCTTTTTTAAGTGTCCTTACATTTACACATTATATTTTTTTCTTATTTATTTGGTACGTGCACAAGAGAATGATCCAAATTAGTCATTAAAACAACAAATGGTGAAAATAATTATCATTTATGTTCTTAATATCAATGGCCTTTTGGGTTTCATGATCTTAATTTCAAAAATTCATGACTAAATCAAAATTGATTCAATCAATTATCTATAAAAGACATCAAATAAGTTGACATTTGAAATATTTTAAAAAATTAACGTCCAAGAAAAATTCCCAACAAAATAGATTCCTTTTGTGTTCTTAATAAAAACAATCCTTCCTATGACATTCTTGAAATATTTTCCTTATGCATTCATTTTCCACATCAAAACACATTTTTTTTGTAAATTTAATTAAATTTCTGAATTGTACATGAGTTGGGTAACCTTTTGATAAATAACTTGGAATGAAAATTATTCTTTATGTGAGTCCTATGTTGTCTTGAAGTTAAAGGGGTCATAGAAATTTGAAGTGTGACATTCCTAATGATACCACCCAAGGATAATTTTATAGCTACCTATCTACCTATGCCTTCTCACCTACCTATTTATGTAATTACTTATATTTTTTCACCTTTGTAGAACCTACCTACTTAAATTTAACCACTAAGTGGAGCCATTAGGTGTAACAATTAGGTTTAACCACTAGGTTTAACATTAGGTTGAATTTAAATTGAACCATTAAATTTGGCCACTAGGTGTAGTTTAAATTTAACCACTAAGAATAGTCATTAGTTATAACCTAGGTTTAGGCATTATATTTAACCACTAGACTTACCCACTAGGTTTAACCTAAGTTTAACCATTATTAATTTTGACCACTAAATATAGCCTATGTTTAGCCACTTTGTTTAACCAAATTCTAATCATTATGTTTAAGCACTAAGTTTAGCTTAAGTTTAACCACTATGTTTAGTCAAAGTTTAATCATTATGTTTAGTCATTATATTTAGCTATTATGTTTAATCAAAATTTAACCATTAGGCATCAATTAAGTTTAACATTATGTTTAAACATGTTTCTAATCATTATGTTTAACCATTAAATTTAGCCAAATATTAAGTTTATTAACTATTTTTAACTACTAGATTTAATCATTAGGTTTAACCAATATGTTTAGTCATTACATTAAGCCACTAGGTTTAATCACTTGATTTAGCCATTATGTTTAACTTAATTTTAGATAGCAATTTTCACCTAAGTTTTGTTTTTGTTTAGCCATTACATTAAGCCACTAAATTTAGCCATTAGGTTTAGCCACTTGATTAAGCTATTATGTTTAGCCTAAGTTTATCCTCTAGTTGTCATTTAGGTTTAACCGTTATGTTTAATGATGTGAAATAAACATGGGAAATTAAAAACTTGACAAAAGTTGATCACCTTTGATGGTGTAATCCATTGGTAAAGACTTGGTTTATCATTGTGGAGGTTTGGGTTCAATTTATTATACTTCCAATCTATGTGCATGCTTAAAGAATTAAGGTAGGCAAATTAGATTAAAGTAACTCAATGAGATAAGGTTAGGTAGGCTAGGCTAGCATTTACCTACCTAAATGTTTTTTTTTGAACCTACATAGACATATTTACTACCTACCTACCTACCTACCTAACTATTAAAATAAAATAATCCAAAAATGATTTTAATTTAGGTATAAATTTGACCCATTCAAATGGTTCATTGTCTACCAATCACATAATGAATCAAAAGTCAATAATGCCATTAGTCAAATTGACAAGGTCCAAATTGACTACCCAATAATGATAGTACATCCAAATTGACTTGTTTAAATTGATAAGGTGGTTTTTTTTTTACACTTGTCATTTTGTGTATTTTATAATAAAAAATTCAATAAAAAAATCATGAATTGTAATGGTGCTTACACTAATAGGGTAGTAACCAAAATTTGGATGTTTTTGTGATTTAGGTGACCTTTAATGTTTAACCTTTATTCCAATATCATCCATGGTGGACAATAATGTTCTTTAGTTGAAATCCATCAAATTAAGTGGGATCCTTGATTGTTCATTGATTTGATGTCTAGCAACGAATTCATGAAATGTACTTTTACAAAATCATGAATTTTATAGTATTATTTTGGCATATGCACACCCCAAAATGATGTCTTTTTAAATTCTAAAAGCATTTTTCTTCCTTGCTTTATGGCCTTACCCACAAACTAAAGTTCATTATAAACAAGCCTAAGAAATGTGCATATCAATAAAATGTTTCAAATTGATAAGGTTGCATTTTCTTAAAATGTTGTATACTTAAAGAAATGGAAATTGATTTTGGGATGAAATTGGTGCATTAATGTGTTGTTTCATTTGCATTTCTTGGTTTTCCTAAATATTTTCCTACCCCTAATTTAACCTATTATTGGATTAACAAAGTTCATGAATAGATTGCATCACATATGTTGATTGATATAAAGATGTGATTCTTACCATATGCTCTCAACTTCAAGATTGTTTAATCAAATAGGATCTTATTCATATAAAGATGTGATTGTTGTTAGATGCTTTCAACTCCAAAATTGTTTGACCAAAGAGGATCACATATGTGATGATCCTTCTTTCTAACTGATATAACAATGTGATTATTGCCAAATGCTTTCAACTTAAGGATCAACATTACTCACTCAAAAATGGGATTGCCACTTTTTGTTTCGACAATGCCCATCATTGATAAAAAGTCAATGATGGCTTGTGATTTTGAGGTCAACCATGGTTATGTTACTACATCTTACATTCATTGGCAATGTTCAATCAACACTATAGTTTGGGAATATGCAATCAATCAATCAATTTCTTGTCACAATGCCAAGTTTTTATCAAATTTCACAATGCCCCCAAAAAATTGCATTGCAAATTTTGCTACATGTAAGATTTGAAAGTAACTTTTTGCATGAAAATCCAATAGAAAAAAGCTTAAACTAAATGTGGAGGTAGCAAACATGAAAGTTGAAGATTAGAATTTCCTTTGCAAGAATCACTAGAAGAAAATTGGGCTCTTGTAACCAACCAACTTGTGACTATTTGCGACTATTGTTGGTAATATCTACAACAAATTTTTCCATTTGGTCTTGCTTGCAACTACTTTGTGACTAACTTATGACTAATGGATTTTTTCATCCTTTCATTTGGATAGCTTTTGACATGGTTTCCATCCAAGAAAACCCCTCTACCTACCATTAATTGCAAATGTCACCAAATGAGTCGTAGCCCTATGGGTATTCCAAATGTATTATCAAAAATTGGATGAACAACTCATTTTTTATTTTAGACACAAACGTGGGGTGTGATATGTTATCAAGTGGGTGCATATAGAAGATTGTATAAAGAAGGGGTGACTGTTCATCGTGTTTCTCAACTCATGACCATGGGTCCAATTGCATGTTTGAAATAAGTGGATGGCTCAAAGGTATGATTTTTGTGTGTATCTCTTTATTTGTGTTGGACATTACTAAAAAAAAGGTTTGAATGTCACTTATGAACATAAATTATAGTAGGATGAAGTTGGCAAAATGGGGGAAGAAGAAACAAATTATATGGAATTTTTGGATGCATAATTGAATAGCACTAGGTCAGCCCTTGTAACATTCCTTATAACTCTAATTAGTTATCTCCGGTAACCAGCATTAACATAGAAAAAATAAAAATAAATAAATAACACATAAATCGAGGGCTATGCACTCAACCACACCAGAAGTGCAAGGTTCCTTGTTTATCTCAATCAAAAATCATGAAGACTTCCATGGGTTTTTTTTAGTGGATTTAAAGAACACACATAAAAGCTCATGAAGCAATTCGAAAAAGAAAAATGCATGTGCATATTAGCAGTTCGTTTATTTGAAGCATCTGCATTTTTTTTTTCTTTGTATTTTCAAGTCGCTCCCCAACCTGAATTTGTCATGTTTGAGTTTTAAAAACTTATTTAAGCCTTACCTAAGGCTTACCTTTATTTTATTAGATCTTCTGAAATCTGGAGGCCATTTCTGGGCTTTCTAGATCTTCCTTATTGGGCCTTTCCGATCTTTGAGGTAAATATGGTTGACATACATACATACATACATGGAGTACAATATTGTAAGGTGCAATATCATGTGCCTAAGGACCCCTATGAAATATCAAAAAGGCCATATTGGAAACAATTTTAGATTGGACCTTAGGATAGTTTTGTTTGGCTCACGGTTCAACCGTAGGACGTATTTAAAAATGTATTCATTTTATCATATGAATATAATGGAAAAGTGCTTTGTAAGACCAAAGATTGTTCATCTCAAGACATAATGAGGTGGGCTCAAGGTTAGAATCTTTAAAAAATTTGGTTTTGACTCTAAATCCTTTTTAATACTTTGGCTTATGGTTAAAATATTTTTAAAACTTTGATCTTTGGTTGAAATTTAGATCTAAGGATAAAATCTATTTGGGCCTAATGGTTAGAATTTATTTAAGCCTAAGGATTAAATTTATTATTATTATTTTGCCTTAGGCTTTTAAAAAATTACCATTTTGGTTTGGGGTTAGAATCTTTCTAACACTTGGACCTAGTATTTAGAATCTGTTTTAAGACTTTGGCTTTATGGTTTAAATATTTTTAAAACTTTGATTTGGTTGAAATTTGACCTAAATTAGTTTTTATTAATAATTTAATTTATAGTTAAAATATTTATTAATATTTTGGTTTTAAAGTAGAACATTTTTAATGTTTAAGCCTAGGGTTAGAATGTTTTTAAAATTTAAGCTTAAGGTTGAAATGTTCTTAATATTTTGGCTTAAGTTTAGAATCTTTTTAGACTTAAAGATAAATCTATTTGGACCTAAAGGTTAGAATCTATTTAGGCTTAAGGGTTAGAATCTTTTTATTATTTTGACTTAGAGTTTTAAAAAGTTACCATTTTGGCTTGGAGTTAGAATCTTCTTAGCTTGGGCCTAGCACTTATTCCTCAGATTAGAATATTTTTATTGTTTTGATTTAGGATTTTTATTTAAAAAAATAGCAATGAAGCTTATAATTAGATTTTTAAAAATATTTTGTTTAAGGTTTAAAATTGGGCATTCTAGAGAATCCTGGAAAACATTTCTCAAGATGCTTGAAAAATATTTGATTAGTTTGAGAATCTTTATTCTGCCTGATATACTTCAGGCATATTTTATTGGTTGAAAATTTTTCACTTTTACTCAAAAATTTGGGAATTCAACAAATCCTATGCTCGGAAATATTCATGAGATTTCTTTTTCTAAGATGCTTGAAAAATTTTGAGGGAATTTTGAAAATTTTAGCCTGCTTGGGAAAGTTAGACATGTTGATTTTGTTTCATTTCTGCCCAAAAAATTAGGTACTCTGAAAAATCCTGGTGCTTGAAATTTTTTGGCATTTTGGGAATTCTTATTCTGCTCAATATTTAGGGCACCTTATAAATGTTGAAGATAGTTTTCATTTATGCCAAAAAGTTTTGGGCATTCTAAAAATATCTTCATACTTCAGAAAAAAGAGGGGCAGTTTGAAAAAAAATTGCTCTATAATTTCGGGCAGATTATGAAGGCAAATGTTTTTTTGATCACTGCCCACCATCCTGGGTGCTCTCTCGCATGAATGTCAGTATGTCAGGTAGACCAACATTAGGGTAAAACTACCTATCACCGATCGATACCCTATCATCGAACATTTCTTTTAATCTTCATCATCAGTGATTCATGAGTGATTTAAAATGTTAGGGGAGTGCTACCTCAAGCTATAGAAATCATCTTTGAAATGCAAATGAGTAATGAAAAAATAGTAAGAAGAAAAATAAGCTTTCCAATTTACAAAACACATTTTTTTCTTTTCTTTTTTCTCTTTGGACCTCTCCTTTTTTCAAAGGTTCTAACTTTCTCATTTCTTATTCATTTTAAAGGATTTAAAGTGTTCTAGGAATGCCACTTCAGTTCTACAAATAATCTACAAATAATCTTTGAACTGTAATAGCAACAGAGCATCGTACAAGGAATTATTTTGGGTGTTCAAGAATTAGCTTTGTAGTGTTTTGTGGTTTGTTTTTTTAGTTTTTGACCCCCTTTACTTTGGGGGGCTGTAACTTTCTCATTTCTAATCTGTTTTTGACAATTTTTAGTGCATCAGATGCATCAAAAGCAATTGTTCAAATTTTGTTTGGACACCAGATACAACAAAACCCTCTCCTTGGATTCAGCTTGTTCTGAGTGCTTAAGTGTTTGGTTAGTCAAATGTCTTGCTTCTTGTGAGTTTTGCACTCACAAGACAAACGTCTCACACCCTTAAGACAAATGTCATGCACTATCAAAGTAAATGTCTCACACTCTTAAGTCAAATGTAATGCACTCTCTAAGTAAGTGTCTCACACTCTTAAGTCAAATGTCTTACACCTTTCGGACAATGACCTCATGTCAAATTGTAATAACCCCAAGCCATTGGATGAAGAATTTCTATATATTTGATGCAAATACACATTAAAAATAATAATACACATATATTGGTTTAATGTTACACTTCATGCCAAAAGACTATATTCCAAGATGAAATTAATTTTGCATATTAACTTAGAGTTTTAAAAAATTTGGGCATACTGGCTTAAGGTTGGAATATATTTTTGGAATATGGTCTAAAGTTAAAATTATTTTTGAAACTTTAGCCTTGGATTAGAATTTTGTTAACACATTGGCCTATGGTTGAAACGACAATTTAGCTTGAGGTTGGAGTCATGTACCCGTATGGCTCCTTTGATATTCCGTAGACCCCTCCCTCCCTCGTTCTTCTTCTTGTGCAAAGCTGATGCAGCAGCTCCATCATGAAGTCGAGCTGATCATGTTGCAAACAAACTATTATCACCTGTTAAAAATTTCCAGAACTTCAAAGCTAAAGTTTCTTCACGGCAGGAAATTTTCATGGCATCTTGAGATCCAATCCATTACAGTAGGTACTCGAGGCGATTGGAATTCATCATGATTCTTGCAGTTGAAACTGAGGAATTTCTTCCACTTGCAATGCTCGACATTCCTTCCAGAGAGTGTCTGGATCTGCCGGAGTTCCTGATGTAGTTTAAGACAGCCAACCACAAGGAAAACTGTAAATCGTGTTTGTTGTTGTGTATTGGAAAAAAAGCTTCCAGGCTATTATTATTATTGAACCATGGAATGGATCCTGGAGCATCATCATGCGTTGTTGTTGTTGTTGTTGATTATCATTTTCCTGCAGATCGGATAGTTGCTTGCCTGTTCAGAGGCTCTTTGTTGCCACACTCTGGATTTGTCACACTCATGAAGCAGTTGTTGTTGGCTCCTTCGAGGCCTTTCTTTCTTGCCGTTTGTTTTGGGAGGGAGAGTCGTCATGCCATTTTCTTTGTGTTTTGACAACAGGATTTGATGGATTCCTGATCGTGGGGTATTTCATGATGCGTAGTATAGTCTATTATTCTTAGAATGTCTTCTGCTTTTTCTGTCTGTGGAGTGTTTTTGCAACTGCAACTAATATTGGTTTGTAGAAGAAGCGTCCAAGATCTGGATGCGGATTTGCTCGTGCCATACATACGGCCGGCGTGTCGAATGGAAAACTGGCGGCTGCTGCATCGAGAGAAACTGTTACGAGCTTGTGATTAGGAGTGAGAGAGCGTGCCGTAACGACAACTGCTGCCGCCGCCCCCCGGGATTTCTCCCTAATAGCCTCCTGCTACTTACCCGACCGTCCGTGCCGCATTTCTTCAGCGTTCGAAAAATTCGTTGCGGAGCTAGCTCTAGGTTGCTGCTGTTTTCGATTCTCTCGACCGTTGCTGCGGGCGGGATGCTGCAGGTAAGTAAGTAAATGGTCGGTGTACAGGGAGGGAGCGAGCTTCCTTCCTTCCTTCGCGGGTGGAACGGTAGCGGCAGTTATCGCACACACGACGAGTGGACAGATAGATGTTTTTGCAAACCTCGTTATCGCTCTTTCAAATCTTTGTCTTCTTAACACACAGAAAGAGGGAAGGAAGGATCAAAGAAAACATGTTCATTATTATCAGAAGAGACTAAGTATGAAGAAGAAGAAGAGCTTCTTCGATTGTGGAATTAGAGGTGTGTTGATGAATTGTGGATAAGAAGGGATTAGTTCAGATCCAAGTGCAAATCGGAAGAGCAGAAGAAGAGCCAGCATTTCTCCGGAACTTTTGTCTTCTGTGTCTTTGTCAAAGTAAAAACTTATCTTGTTAGTTGCTTTATTGCGTTGGAGAGAGAGAGAGAGAGAGAGAGAGAGAGAGAGAGAGAAGCATGCGAGGAGAATGCGAGATACAGTAAACGAGAAGCGACGAGAAGAACACAGCAGACGGTGAATGACATAACGGAGTCGCGGCCATGGCTATAGCTATGGCTTTCACGCACTCCTGCTGCACGACGTCCGCGCTTGCCGCAGGTGGTGCTCCATTCTCCCTGCGATGCTGCTCCTCTCCCAGACGCGAGTTCTCTGTGGTACAGGTTGCCGCCGGTTTCTTCTCCAGAAATCTCATTCACGGCTTCCCCGTCCTGGTTCCACGTATGTCACAAAACAACTCCCACGGCGCTGTCTGTGTGCGTGCGTGCGTGCGTTCTCGTGTTCTGATTCCCGTTTGTATATATTACTATCTCGTGTTTTTCCTATGTGCAATTCTCAGAAGAAGATGAGGGAAGGGAATGGCGCATTGTTGTTGTTTTTGTAAACAAAGCCCCTGAGGAGGTGTATTTAATTTTTCTATTGTTGGAGTTTGTAGATTGCGGAGACGGCAAAAAACGACATCCTCTCCGCCGTTTCTCCTCCTCCTGCTGTCGTCGTAGCTCTCTTGTCCATTCATCGAAGACGATGGCTATGACAAGCGTGCAAAGGCGACTAATAGCGTTACTGGCCTTGGCTGGCGTATCTTTTACTTTCTTTCCCTGGACTTATTTGGATGGTTGGGCTTCTTCCTACCTGCTCTTTTTGTGGTTGCACGACTAGAATTGTAATTCATTGAAGAAGAAGCTCTGGCGACCCCTGTATATATTGCAATAAAAGAGATTCATGCCAACTCGAGGCCATTCTGAGCTCTTTCTCTGCCCACTACGATCAGGGACCTTAAAACTCTTGTTTTGGGCAATGTAAAGATGTAGCTCCTTCACTGGTATGCGGAAGCAGTGGCTTCATGCCTAATATGGTCACCACTGCATGAGAAGAATTCATGCAAAATGGCCACAGATTTCCCAATCACCACTAACTGATTCTACTCAACTGATTTATTGACAGTTGGGTGTTTGCAGGAACACAGAGCTTTTCTTTTCCTGGAGTCCAAAGTTTGTTTCAACCCAAGGCTGGCAGTAGTGACATAGAAAGGGCAGCTGCTGCAGAAGCAATGACAAGCAAAGACAATGTTGTTGAATGGGCCAAGAGTGACAACCGTCGCTTACTGCATGTTGTGTACCGAGTTGGAGACCTTGACAAAACCATCAAGTAAGGGGGGCACTTTCACCAACCCTAATGTGCTCAAATCACTAACTGTATACCCCATACAGCCCATTCATAAAGCATCTCTAAATCTCAAGTAGATTTTGGAGGCTTGTTTAATTGACTTCAGCTTTGATGCGAGAATGTCTTTTACAACTGCTTCAATTCATAGTTGTTACATACTTGAACAGTTTCTCTATGATATAGGAGACGATTGGAAGGGAGACATTTGAAATGGATATGCATACCAGCCTTACTGAATCTCAAACTTGTGTTTTCATAGGAGTTGTCTGATACCATATTTATACAATGTTGAGTTTTCTGCTTTATCCAAAACCCATTCTTATTGTGGTTATCATCTCAGATCCCCCCCCTTCTTAGCTGGGTTCTGTGTCAAGTCTTATAGTGCTTAGATGTATGTGGCTGGGATCTGCAGGTTTTACACAGAATGCTTGGGAATGAAGCTGCTGAGGAAAAGGGATATTCCAGAGGAGAAATACACGAATGCATTTCTTGGTTATGGTCCTGAGGATTCACACTTTGTTGTGGAACTGACATACAGTAAGCTGCTTAAATTTAATGCTTGAATTTTCTTTCACTCTATTCAGGCTGACATTTAGTGCTGCACATTCCAGCAGAATGCAGTACTTGTCATTGAGCTTTATCGGTGTCTTGACAGACTATGGAGTGGACAAGTATGACATTGGCACAGGATTTGGTCACTTTGGAATTGCCGTGGAGGATGTAAGTTTATCTTGAGCCCACTGGATTGCCACAATTGTTGTGTTGCCCAGTTGCCTGCCTACACATTCCATGCTTTCTGTATGTGCACAGGTGCAGAAGGTTGTGGATATTGTCAAAGCAAAAGGCGGCAAAGTTTCACGGGAGCCAGGTCCTGTGAAGGGTGGAAAGTCTATCATTGCCTTTGTTGAAGATCCTGATGGTTACAAGTTTGAGCTCATTCAGAGAGGTCCTACACCAGAACCATTTTGCCAGGTCATGCTTCGTGTTGGTGACCTTGAGCGTGCAGTTACTTTTTATGAGAAGGTATGCTGGAACATATGGCAGGGTCCTTGTCATTGCCATGCACAAATTCAAATTTGAGCTTTATTTTGGATTTTATTGTCTACAAAGCTGCTCTGCACCTGATAAGTCAATTTTGGTGTGTGTTTTCTGAGTCAGGCTTTTGGGATGAAGTTGTTGAGGATGAGGGATAATCCTGAACAGAAGGTATGTCCTATGGAGCTTAGAATGGCTTACAAGTCTCACTTGTTGCAATCCTGTACTACCAGCTCCTCTACAAGCTGGCTGCTTCAACTCCAGAGAAAGTATATAGACATGCTTTGAAGCCAGTATCAATTTTCCTTTTAAGAGACCTTATCATGGGGTGTCTGCTCAAACTGTTTCATGTTGACTCAAATTGTAAGTATGGAGAAATTATCAGTACTAATGAAGATATTCTAAGAGATTTTGTGTATGTCTCTGCAGTACACACTTGCAATGGTGGGCTATGGTGAGGAAGAGCAAAAGATAACAGTCTTGGAGCTGACTTACAACTATGGTGTTACTGAATATACGAAGGGCAATGGCTACGCACAGGTGAGATGTTGAATATGCTGCTTTTTAAGGATGGCCAGTTTATGTGAATATTTCCCTGTTGTAAATAAGTAATGAACCAGCAACAATTCTCCAGAATATCATCATTGGATCAACTGGATGGATTTAAGAGTGTGACTACTTGCATGCTTGTTTCCAGAAGTTAGGGTATCTCGTGAAGAAATTTTTCATGAGATTTTTAAGATTGTGGGACATCTTCTGTAGTTAACTGATTGAATACTAGGATATGGTCTTTTTGGACTGTGGTCAAACCCATGTTCTGGACATGAGGGCAAGTTGATACATAACAGATGTATTCTGGGTTTTCAGAGGTGGGATTGTTGCTCTTCTTTTGATTTGCTACCTGTATGATGAATATCAGGGAGATAATGTCCTCATTAAATCAGTTAGTTTTGTTTCACAGATTGCTGTTGGCACTGATGATGTATATAAGACAGCAGCTGCTGTCAGGGAGGCAGGGGGAACAATAGTCCGTGAACCTGGTCCCCTTCCCATCCTCAACACTAAAATCACAGCTTGCCTTGACCCAGATGGTTGGAAATCAGTAAGTGGAATCTTTCACATACATGGAAAGGCCTTGTTGTTTCTTCTTTCTTCTGACTGGTTCTTGTCATTCTCTTTGAATGGACGATTTCATCTCCACATATTGAATAGCTGGCAATGGTGACACTAGAACAAGTTTCATGGGAACCCTAGGGCATTGCATCTCAAATCAGTACATTGTAGGACTCAACAAAGGGCTTCGGGAGTCAAGGAATGAGCCCCTTAGTCAAACCTTACATTTAGTCTTGTTATGGTCCTCTAAAGCAGAACATTTGTGGTACATAAAAGTTCTTCATAAATGTCAAGAACTGCGCAACACTGGTTGAAACAACAGCTGACTAACTGATTTTGTTTTGATCAGTGAGAGTTGTCATGAGAAATAGTGGTGAAGTGTGGTTTTTGTATGAATATGCTCATGAACCTTGGATACCTGGCATGTGCAGGTTTTTGTTGATAATGTTGACCTTGCTAAAGAGCTGGAGTAAGAAGATTCTCAGATTTGAGCTAAAATTCAGCTCTTTGATCTTGAAGTTGACTGTCATTGAGTTGGGATCTCCAAACCATGTATTTGTGTGAGCAAAAACCATACCCTTGTGTCCATCTGCAATTTCTTGAAATGCGTTCCAACAAGGAACTGTGAAGTTCATGTTAGAACTTTAAGAGAGATTGCATGATGCTAGTTCAGCAGGACTAGTGTGGATGTAAGCTATGGTTAAATCTTCTGTAGTGTTCTTTAACCTTGTGTACATCATATCATCATTAATTCTTTTTTAGTGACTTGATAGCTTATTTCTGAAGGAATGTGGATATTCGTGCATTGACTTGATTGCTGGTTGGTTTTGTGTTATTTTCCCATTGATGTGAGTTTCCAATCCATGTGTTCTTTCAATTCTATCTGTTTGCAATTTGCTGTTACTGAATCATCTCTTGGGAGAATCTCAATGCTCTGATTGCCTGTCAAGTCACAAGTTACACAACCCATAACCTTCCATCTTTCTCTTTTTTCTTCCTTTCGCCCTTGGCTGGGTGATTTGTTTAATGGAGCTTGCCAGGGTTTCATCATCATCATCATCATCATCTTCTTCTTCTTCTATTTTTGGTGGTAATTTGTTAGCTGTTTGGAGGAACCCGGACAAATGTAAGATTCATTACCCAGAATGAAAGGTATCTTCTATTTTGGAGGAAAAGTTCAATGTTTGTCCATACAAAACAGACATTTAACAGTAGTGCTTTAGGGTGGGTAATGCCCTTGGGCAAGGCAGTGAATTTGTGTCCCCTGTGTGGCTGCTGCCTTGGGCAGGTTCTCACACCTGTAAGTAGCCCTAATTTCCCTCTTATGCTGGATTCACACCAAACCTCAGTAAGGATAATTTTATTCCATTTAACCCTCTTCTGATTTGGGGGTAAAAATGACCAAAATATAAGGAGTAAACCAGTGTTTTGTGTGTAAATGATTTGGGGCTTACACTCTGTGTAAGTGTAAAAATAAATATATTATATAATTTTACACAGTCCAATAAAACCATATATATATGATTTTACATGGCAATGTAAAACAATGTAAATAATGTGATTTTTACTTGAGGAGAGGAGATTTCATAATGTTTTTGATGATAAGCCAGCTAAATGGCCCATTGCAAAAAAAAACTATCAAGATATACACCCACAACTAAATCATATGACTTTGCAAGAAAGCATGGTCATTAAAGATATATAATAAATTTATCTATAAAGTACGGAAAACAACACTAGAACCCTGAGTTTGATCATAAATAGGGTGAAATTTTTTAAAATTAAAACCTACCCCAAAAAAAGAAAAACATTAGCATTCAAGGGTGGGGACCTCAGTTTTTGTTGTGAACCAGTTTCACCCTGCCTTTCCTTTTTCTGTAGCGCCTCCACTGTTGCTGCATATGTTTTCATTGCTCCTACTTGTAAAACTACTATAAATGGTCTTGACCTTGTGCATTAAATGCTGATTTTCAGCATTCCATTCCCAGCTTTAATAAAATTTTCTTACTTTATGGAGGGTTTGGGGTGAAAAGGAGGCCCAAAGACATAAATATGAACATATTTGAAGAAATTTTAAGCTTGAACTTTTTCTTTTTTTTTGATCTCGACAAACTTTGTATTGCATTTAAGGTTGGGTTTTCACATAAGGTTTGTTTCTTACCTTGGTGTGATCTTTTCAACCAAATTTTTTCAATTTCTTTGTAGAAGATATAAAATGAAATTGTATTGTTTCACATATGTCTAAACCTTAAAAATTTCCTCCCAATTTAATGTAAAATATTTCTAATAATTAATGAATTATCAACAAATTTTGTCATATAATTAAATAATTAATAGATCAATATTTCAGATAATTTAAATGATTAATTATCAAGAATTAGATAATCATTTATTTATTTTAATTAATTAATTAATCATTTGGTTTAACTATATTTATTTGGATAATAAAAAGTTAGATTTAAAAATCAGATTGATTAATTTGATATTTGATTGATTAACTTAATTATATTTTTATTTTAAGAAGTTATTGAAATCACTATTTAAGATAATTATTCCACAGTATAGATTGCAAGTTTAACTTTTCCATGAAAAATTCTTACACCAATATAAGTTTGATCACAATTGTCATTGTGCTATTTATTCCACAAACAATATAATTTTTTTTCAAATTCAATGAAACAAAGTAAGAATCATGGAAATTCTAATCAACAACCCCAACCTCTATACACACCTTTGTTAACATAATATTTTGAAATTAACTAATTATTTTGGAATGACCCAACATGTAGGTATTGCATTTAAGGTAGGATCTTCATTTAAAATGGCTTAAACCCCACATGCGTAATTTTGGAATGACTTTGAATGTGAGTATTGCACATAGGGTTGGGTCATTTCAAAATGACTTTACATGTGAATATTGTGTTTAGGGCTAGGTTTTCACTTAAGCATATCCAAACCATCTAGATGGGGTTTTTTGAAGTGTGGGTATTACATTTAGAGTTGATTTTTCATTTAAACTTATAATACCCGGACTTATACTTACTTGTACCAACTTGAATTTTGGGATTTCGTTGCAATACTTACATTCGTACTTATTTTTACTAATTGGAATTTTGGGGCTTCATTGTAATACCTACACCCGTACTTGCTTTTACTAATTAAAATTTTGGGGCTTTGTTGCAATACCTACACCCGTACTTACCTTTACCAACTGCAATTTTAGGGCCTAATTGCAATACTTGCACTTGTACTTACTTCTACCAACTAAGATTTTGGGGCCTAGTTATAATACTTGCATTTAACACTAATATTATCACTATCCTTGTGTTTTTGCATTTCACATTTTTTGTGCTTATTACTTGGAAACAATAATAACCTATGTGCCATATTAAACTTCATATGTGTTGAATACATGATGTTCAAAAAAATTGGGCTATGGTATCTTTCGTGCAAAATTGACTATAAAACAAAATTCTTAGTGCCAATGGCAACAATTTTGATTGGTAATTGAGACATTTATTCATGACATTGTTTAATATGTACATTTGTGTGATTGAGCATTATTTCATGTTAATGTTTGAACCATTTGACACTGTTTCCCAATCCATCTTCTATGTGGTGTAACACTAATTTTGGTTGTGAAACTACATTTGTTTTTGTGAGGCGTATGTTATGAATATTACATGCCAATATTCTCATGTGTGAAGTGGCATGTTCATAAAGTGTCACATCGCCTTTTTTACATTCATTTGTGATCTCTTGCATTGTAGTGACCAATTGTGCAAGAGCCTTTTCCATTGGGGTTGATGAATTTATTATGTCATTAGACCCTACAATGGCACCCACATGGAGATTACTTTGCTCCATGTTCATGAGCCCATCATCACCTTCAAGATGTTCATCTTCGTCAGCATCATTGGACTCCATATCATCTGGAATATGTCATGGGTCTACAAACATGTGACCCAACCCTCCACGATGTGATCCATACCATGTTCCACAATAATGAATTATATCCTCTTGAAAAATGTCTATGCATGTGAGAATGACCACAATTTGGTGTTTCCACATGTTCCTTTGCAATGCCCATTCACATGTGCAACAAAAAATTTCGTTGAATGGGAATTTCACTGCATAAATAACATTGGGAAGGTGTTGGCTTCGTATGCCCCAAGCTCCATCACTTTTAAAGGTTGGTTGATACAAATGGGTGAGTGGAATAAGGGTTGCATTTTTCACATTTTGTGTAATAATGGCCTCCATAACCTTGTTTTTTATGAAACCTCTTTTTTTCATTTCCAATGTGTGCATGTAGTGGCATGTAATGGTTGTTGTTAATTGCCACACCAGCTAGTCAATCTTATGCCCTCTAAGGCCTTTTGTGTCAAAAGCAATCCAATGTTTCAATGCACCATGATATGATTCAATGTTTGTTTGGGTGTCTTGGTTGGAATGGGACACTCTTTGAACACCCACCATCCATAATTCTACAAACATAACCACAATGCACAAGGATGAATAACATTATTACAAAAGAATTTTGAATATTAAACCATGATAAATATTATCACTTACCAAATTGATGGTAATAAGTCCAGAAATAATTTGTCCACGCTTATGTTTATGAAGGCTTTCTCTCACAACAACCGGCCTCCCACGTTCTTTGAAGTCATTAATTGTTTCTCCATGATTGATGGACATGTACATCACATCATGAAGGTTTTGAAAGATTCCACCTCGCACTTCCACATCTTTGATTTTTTCAGTACCACATAAGTGCCATGCTTTGAAAACATGCCAACAACAAAGGTAGATGGGAACCTTATCCATACCCCATCAACCCTAATAAGGACACATATGCAATAAAATTTCCATGAGTGGATGGGGTTAGTACAACATAAAATCCATTTGAAGTAATCAAGAATTTTATGAAAGATACTAAAAAAACATCTAAGGAAATAAACACAAAGTAGGTACTAGGTATAGAACTAACTATAATGCCTTCAATTCTTGAGGTGCATCATCAACAAAAATACATGATGGTTTCCAATGTGGCATGTGTGATAACATCTTATCTTTCAATGGTTTCAACCATTCGATCAAGTCCTCAATTGTTTGCTTACTTGTAATGATTCAAGTTAAAGGGACACCCGTGTGATGATCTTCAAACCCCATGAAGGAGAATTGATGGAATTTCATGTCATTTGTGCCAAATGTGGCATCCATAGAAATGGCACCACTGTGACCATATAATAGCATGGACTCACATTGAGTTGGTGTTTGAATACCTATGGTGAATGGGACTTGAGTCCCATTGATTTCACCAACATCTTGGAAAAAAAACACATCTTTCGAATGTTGGA
>Ga0116231_10006605_pt1 | contig 21970 bp, 6 predicted proteins | sample S1TSphgellanicum_2_FD_89695 | JGI IMG/M metagenome (GOLD analysis project Ga0116231, IMG submission 89695) | Host-associated microbial communities from peat moss isolated from Minnesota, USA - S1T2_Fd - Sphagnum magellanicum MG | ecosystem: Host-associated > Plants > Peat moss > Unclassified...
TAATCGAATAAATGGGGAATATGCCTGGGAAAATGAATTGGGAATTTGGTTTAAATCCCCAACCCCCAGTTTGGCCAAAATTTCCCAAAATTTTTTTCCTAGCAAAGGGGGTGGGGTAGGGTTTTTTTTTTTTTTTTTTTTTTTTCTTTCCAATTTTGTGGCCATCATTCACAAGAGGAATTAGCCAAAGTCAGACAGGAAAGTAGAAAATTTTAAGAATATGGCTATATTATTTTGGTGACCTCTGAAAATAATCAAACCATTGCCATAATGAATTTCTATGTTCTGTGTTCATCCTTGCTTAAAGTCGCTTGGGAGATTAGATTTGGTTCTATTGCTTCCAAGTTCCAACCTTCAAATTTCATGGATGAATCATATCTCCTCCCCCACATTTTTATAATGAACATTTTCTTGCTTGAGGAGATGCCTATATTTAACATTCACATTTACCCCTATTCTGTTTACCACATGAGTTTATTGAGGGACACTTTCAAGTTCCATGATGCAACCCAAAGTTGCCCCTCCAATTATTGGCCTTTGACCCCATTACATATTGTGCTCAAATAAGCAAGATGTCTCCAACTAGTGTACCTGTAGCACCAAATTTAGTTGCTTGAGGTAGACACTATAAATAAGATTGATTCTTATCTAGGGTAGAAATATGAGTATATATGATACATAGATAATAAACCTTATAGGCCCTAGTACTGTTTTTCTAAAGCCTTCAGTTCTGATCATTTTCATAAAGAACTTCGAGTCGATTCTCTTTAAGACAAGGTTCTATTCTATTTCCATTGCACACAACTAAAGCCCTCCCAAAAAAAGTAAAAATTAGTTTGTTCAACTAATACACATACTCCAATTTTTTTTAAAGTGATATTAATTATGTACAACCAATTAAATGCAATAACTTGTTTAAAATGTAAGGTCAAGTTTATATATTTTAAAATAAAATTATACTTATGTACATAGAGAACCTAAACTTTAAAAAAATATGGCAAAACCCTTGGTTCCTGTTATAATTCAATTTTTAAAATAGGGTTAGGTTCCAATGGTGGTTCCAACTGAACCTTAGAACTTTCAATCCAAAGACCCTCTCACCTTACTTGAACCTGCTAAAATCCAAGAACCAACCAACACTACTTTGAACCTCTTTGACATAATGAATTTTTTTTCAACATTTTATATTGCATCTTTTTGCAAAGATGGGGAGACGTAATGTTCCACCAAATTATATCACAAAAAAAAGTCTATTATTGAATTTTTTTTTTACAAATGGATTGGCCTAAAGCAATAGGCTCTTAGGCTTCCACCAATCTTTGTATTTTGCCTTCCCTTATAATTTGATTAAATTTCAGCATTTCAAACATATAATTTCTAGAAAATTCAGCATTAAAAAATAATTAATTATTGCCGAATGTGAAAAGGCATTACAGTAATATATAAAAGGACTTGAATAGGCTGGCATGCAAGAGTGAAAAATATATGTTATGGCCAATGAAATTGTTGGATTTGATAATTTGAAATTTTTCCCTTATTTATCTTGAATGAATTGAAATTTGCATGTGTAATAAAGTTGTGTAGGTTTGTGAGAATATCAAAAGGCCAATTGAAATGGTAGAAAGGGATCATTATTTTAAATGTTGAAAAAAATAAAATTTGTGTGTAGGTTGGAAGATTCTATTTCAAGCCAACAAGATTGTTGGATTTGGTGGTTTGAATTTGTTTTCTTAGTTAACTTGAGTAAATTAACAATTCAATGTGTAATAACTATTTACAAACATGATTTTTGCAGATTACTTGTGCACTTTGTTTCAATTTTGGGATATTGCCAAATTGATGATCATTGACAAGGTTTAACTATAGAGTAGATTTAACAGTATTTTTTTTTTAAAAACTTTTATGTTGTGGCTATGTGTCCAGCCCATGGTAAAAATCTAACATTTTTTTGAATTAAAAAACATTCTAGTGAATTTAGGCCCTTTTTGGGAAAGAAAAAACTTTATCAATGCTGGTGGGCCTTTTTTCACAAAATGGCAAAAAATTCACCACATAAAAAAACATTGGGCCCTAGCTACTTGGATTTTTTGGGATTCGTATGTGGGTCAGTTAACAATTTTGGGTTAGTCATAAATAAAAGTCAATTATTTTGACCTTACATGACACAAAACATTAAAGATATCGAATAATATAAAATTTGATCCATGAAAAAGATAAATATTTTAAAAGACTATTTCATGGCATAATATTATTGATCTAAAAAATAATGAATGATAATATTTATCAAACCTAAATGGAAAATGCAGATGATTCATCCAATATTCTCCCTTCATGTATTTAAGGTGTTATGGGTGTAGCTTTGGGTTCGTTCTCCATTTTCATTACCATTTTTTCATGTTGTGATTAAAAACATTGTGTTGGGACTTTTATGTAATCAACCTATGATACAAAAAACCAACATATTGTTTTGATTTGAAATCAATTCACAAGGGAAAGCTTATGTGTATTTGGTCTTGATAAGGCAAGGTCTTTAAAGATATGTGGTGTGCTCCTCTTTGGATGTAGCCCACATAAAGACTAATATCTAAACCTCTGAGCGATCCTAATCAATGTTGGGCAATTTTTGTTTATATATATATATATATATATATATATATATATATAATGGATTCCAATTTTCAAACAAGCTTTTAAGAATCAACTTGGTTTTTTTTTTAAATTAAGAAAAATGACTAAAATATCAAAATTTTGAAAAAAAAAAGATTTTTTTCAAAATGTCCATTTTCACAAATTTAATAACAATTAGTTCTCAAAGGCAATTATAACAAGTTGGTTGCTAAAGGTAAAAAATATGGCAAAAAACACACAAATAGTTTTCTAAATGATGAAAACAAAAAGAAAATTATAATTATAAAATCTTATATCATTTTGTTTGAATGAACCTTCAAATTCTTTTCAATTTGCATCCATTTCAATTAATTCCATGAAATCAGATGGTGATTTGCAACCAACCTTAAGGTTCATTAGGCCATTTTTTTTTCACAAGTATCAACTTTTCTAAATTATATGATTATAAACGACATCTCCTTAGATTATTGAATATGTGTGTGTATATATATTTTTATTTTATTTTTTAAAATTTGTGATCCCCACGACTTTTAATATTTGGCAAACAAGAAAACCAATAGTAGAAAACATGTACTCATGTTTCTTTCACCATTGAGAATGACATTTGATATCCTTGACATCTACTATGTATTGTCTAAAATCATAAGTTTTTTGTTGGTTTTTTTTCAGTATTTCATTTATGTTGGCAATCTATTTGAATATATCCATGTTGTAATCCTCATCAATTCCTTGGTCTACAAAATCATTTCATAAATTTTTTATGGATATAATGGTGATGACATTTCAATAGTATAGTATATAAAGTTTTCCTATCATATTTTTCAACAATAGTCACAACTTGCTTACTCATGGCCAATAAAATAAGTTACTAAACAAAGGTTTTTTAAACTAGGGTCAATATCAAAGAGAACATGTTATTTGCAATTCTTCCTTCATATTTATTTTTAAATGAACAGAAAGAATTTAAAACAACACAAACTTCCTTCTTGATGTTAAAAATAAGGAGAATTCAAGAACAATTCCAACATCACCATCCATCATATTATCCAAGGCTAGTGGGATTTCATTTTTCTCATTAAGTTTCAAGCTCATTGTTAAGGCAAAATGCAATGCATTGCTAAAAAACCAATGAATGTGATATCTAGTTCAAACATGAACAAAAACAACAATGAAAAGGCAACCAACAATTATTTGAAAAATGTGCCATGTAAAATGAAGTGGCACTTGATATGTCATTTTCATATCAATCCAATTGTTGTAACAAAGGATAATAACATTTTGAAATTGAAAAGCTTTTTGAAACATAATAATTTTCTTAGTAGACATGCATATAAATTCGAACTATAGTTCAAAAAAATCCAATTATAAAAATGTCTTCAAGTCTTGGATTAAAATGCACCTTGTTTTAATTGAAGTGCTCAATTTTCTTGGGTGGAGAGTATAATCAATGCATTATTTATTCCATTCTTATTTGCCTTTTCCTTAAAAAAATGGTGAAGTTATGCACTTTTACAAATCTGATTATGTAGAAATTAGTTGAAACATACTTGAAATGTTTGTAAACTTTTTCATTATTGTAACATATTTACATCCCTTAAAGAAAACATGGCCAAAACAAGTCCTTTCAAAGCTTTTCTCCAAACCCAAATTTTCACAATTCATAACCCATATTGATCCAACAATTGAGTTGAATTCCTTGCCAAAGCTTGATTTCTTGTTTTTGTTGTAGGCCTCAAATAAATTGATGGTGATGTGTTTTGGTTATAATTAACTCTTTAAAAAGTAATAACAAGAACAAACACATCATAGATTCACTTAAACATCCATAAGTCAAAACTTGTTACAAAATTACATTCTAGTAAGGTTGATAATAAATATAGTTGTTTGCATGTTTACACCAATTTAGACAACACTTCTTATGAAACAACTTTCTAAAAGGGAACACTACTCAAGGACATAACATAACAAGATGCTTCAACATTTTGCAAATTACATAAGTAAATGATTTTTCATAATCAACAAGCCAAGATCTTCCAAATATTCCTTTTGTTGCACATCATTTTCTTTAAAATGTTCTTTTGCACCAAAACAAATTTGAAGTTGAACTGCTAGAAAGATTAGGCCTTTATTTTCCAAATGCATTTCTAGTGCATAGCAAGGAGGCAATCAAAAGCACAACAAGGAAGTGACAAAGAACACCAAATAGGGTCAAAATGGTACATGAGATGGAGTTGTCAAAGAGTTCCACAAGTGCACAACAAGAGGTGATGCACATCAATGAAACAACACATAATTCACCAAAAGCTCATAGCAAGGAGGCAAGGCACGACAAGGGAACAACAAAGCTCACTAAGAGTGCATAGCAAGGAAGTGATAAAGCTCACAAGAGGTGATGCATAACATGGAGGCAATGAAACTCACCATGAACACATAACAAAGACGCAACAAAACTCATCAAAAGGGCACACCAAAAAAATGATGCATAGCAAAGAGGTGACAAAGTTCACTAGGAGCGCACAATAAAAAAATCAAGATGTGACAAAGTTCAGGAAACTAAATCAAATAACTAATCAAAACACTAATCCTCATTAAGAAATAAAAAAATAAGCACAAAAACTAAACAATAAACATCTTTTTAATTCTTGAAGGAGGAAGCCATCCAACAACTTTGCAACACCTCTTTCAATAACCTTTTTTTCTAAACCCTACCAACCACCCTAAACCTCCTTCTCACTAATTTTGGAATTGGGTTCATCACCAATTTTGGCCTTGGCTAATGTCTAGGGCATACAAAGTGGAGGACTAGAAACCAAAAAGCCTGATACGAGGAGCCCATAACCGACAGAATGGAATATTCCTATTCTATCTATATCCAAAGGACAAAAGCCCTGGACCCTTGGTTACTAAGAATATTCTTAAATAATCCCATGCTCCTTATCAGTGGACATAACAATATTTAGAAATCCCTAGGTAGGATTTCTTTTGTGGATTTTGTGATATAGGTAGCCAAAAGTGCCAATCATCCAGAAAATATTTTAGCCAAATTTGGCTACATACTAGATATTAAAGTGGAAAAAAACAGAATCCTTCTTTATTCTTGGCTACCTACTGGAACTTATCATTAAAATCTGGTGATTTGAAGAAAAAAAAATGTCTTCAAAATCTGGCAAATTTGGGTCATTTTCTCCATGAGAAAGCCTTTATTTGTATAGGATGAAATCATAGTTTTCAGGTCGAAATTCGGCTAAATTTTCCAGTAAATGAATCACTGCCCCTAGGCTCTTTGGACCTGGCCATGAGTCCAGTCACCTGGCCAGGGGTCATATAGCCCAGGCTTTTGAAAAGAAATTCTTCATAACTAGGACCCCTGGTTGTGAAGAATATTTCCAAATGTCCAAGCTAGCTGACCAATGGTCATGAATAATATTTCCAAAAGCCCAAGCTACCTGAAAGACCCTTGGTGATGGAAGATAAGAATATACCCCCCCCCCCATTCACAGGGTCCAACACCCAAGGGTCTTTAAGGATACCCTGATTTGTGGGCAGTGGTAAAAGCCTTCTTTCCTATTTCCATAGGGACACACAATCAACATGGTTGACAACAAAAACTATTTCATACATTCATGGAGCCTCAAACCAGGGCTTCTTTTCTTTTTTTTCTTTTGGCAATTTTAGGATATAAAAAATTTGGCAATTTTTTTCCCCCGATATGGTGAAATTAGGGGAAATTACACTTGAACAAAAATTTCCCTTTCTTTTTGGCAAGAGGGAAAAAAAAAAAAAACTCTTCTCAAGGCCTTTTGTGTCCTAGAAAGCAAGCAGAGTTTGGTTAAGTCTGGCTCCTCAGAGACCAACTAGTTAGCTAGGAGCCAACATTGGCCAAACCCTGCACACTCCCCTGTGGTTAACAGCTATTAGGTCTTATAACACATTTGAAAGGTCGGTGTTTGTATGTTTGTTTGTAAAATGTGACCATGTTGTAACCCTTGCAACAAACCATGGGGCCCCCCATTCCACTTTCAGTACCATCAGAAATGCCCTTTATAAGACCGTGCATGTTTGTAGTTTCACAAGTTTGAAAACACTGGAGCAAAGCTTATTGAATTTAGAATCACTTTTGTTGTTGGAAAAGGTTCCATATAAGAACTTTGAAGTTAAACCCACATCAACCATAATACTATTGGGATCGGTGACTTAACGTGAGATTTAATATACTTGGGCCAATGACAAAAAGGCCCACTAGTAGCAATGGAAATGACTCCATAGGTGGAGAGAAGATTAAACATTTCATGATCTGATATCAACATTTATTTTGATATTAACTGATGTCCTGTAATTTTAATGCTTAATTAGTAGTAAAGTCCAAAGAATTCATTTTGTTTGATGGGTCTGAGAAAAAAAATCCATGTTGTAATAGACTTTGTGTAATCCTTAGAAAAACAATGGTCATATTACATATATCTATTCGTATACAATCATATATGTAATATGACCATTGTTTTGGCAATATATATGATGATAATATTATGCACATGATCATATATGTAATATAAATCATATATAATGCCATGGAAACAAAATTGAATGGGTGATTGAAGACTCTTCCTTCTATGGAATTTAACCCACTCGTCAAAGTAGGTAAAATAAAACCTATTGCAACCAATGACCTTTTGAACCAAACAATGGAAATATATATACAATTTCATTCCAATATTTCATGTGTGCACTTGCCTTCAATTTTTATATTCAATTTACACCACACAATTTGGTTCATTTATTAAAACCTAATTTAACCACTTTTTTCCCTTGTGCTTATTTGTTTGGATTTTTAGTCTTTTCCCCCTTTCCATGTTAATGGGTAATTTTTTACATGATAAACAAATTGATTATTCAGTTGGTTCTTTGCAAAGTTGTGAAAATTGTGTTTAGAAACATGATTACATGATTGTTGCAACACCACATGGAAGCTATGATTGGTGTAGCTTACCAACTATGCATGAAACAATAGTCAATATGCAAATTCAAAATCCAACATTCCTTGCCCATAGCATTATTATTGTCATGTAAAATAGGACTTGTTCGCAATAAGGGGCTTTTCAATATGGATAATGATAATAAGAAATTTTCTTTTGACTACCTTCTTGGTGACAAAAAATTACCATTATTTATTTCAATAATGACACTTTGCAAATAAAGAAAACAACATTTTATTCTTGAACCATTATACCAAAAAAACACAAACATGGCCATTCAGTTGTAGAAAATGCATTTTGAATTTTAAAGAAGAGCTTTAAGGAGATATTGTAATGCAAGTCATACTTTATTGTCACCTTGATTTCAAATGTTTTCACATGTTTTCTTCACAACCTCATTATTGGTTGAAAATATGTAAACACTTAAAATGTTTTTTCATTTTTTAAAGTTGGAATCAATAGAAGACATGTGTAAAGGTGGAATATCTATGCATTATTTATTAATTCAAAGGTGCATGTGTGGATGGAAGGATAAAAACATTCACGTGAAAAACATCAAATAAATTTGAAATTCATCATGTAGCACAACATAATATGGTCTAATATGTGCACCATGTGAATTTTATAGGTATGAATAATGAATTTTCAATTTGCTATGAAAACAAAAATATTTTGTCTTGTGTTTGGGCATATTCACAATCAGGGCACTATGTTTTTGCCACAGGATTCAAGGACTTTGTTTTTGCTATCTTCCAAATACAAAATCTAAATGGAATAAATTTAAATGAGAGATATTGAATAATTCAAATTATGATAATTTTCATGGTAGTGGTGGTTTTTCACATCCATATGTAATTATGCATAAATATTTTGTTAAAAAATCATAAATGCAAAAAATGAATACATATTTTTTATATATAACTTAACATGTTTCCTTGCATGAAAATTTCTTGCACATTTTTTCGGCATTTGGGGCCACAAATTCTAAGCTTAATGAATAGAAAAAATCAACCAAATGGGAAAAAGAAGGAATCATTTTACTTGTAGCCCTTTTAGAATGGATTCTGTAACCTTCAAAATTCTTATATCCTACACTATTTAATCAAATGCATTATGAACATTGTTAAACATAGATGCATGCATTACTTATCCATGAAAGAAAATTGAAGTCAATTGCATCGTTTAACACATTCCTTTTGATTCCATTAAGACGAAAATTATAATGAAAACAAATACTCAATTTGTTTAAAATGACTCAAAAAGACATCAATATTCCAATCTATTATTGAATTTTTTTATTAGATTAACATGACATCATTATAGTTATAGTCATATACCAATCCACTATAACCATGAAATAGTAAATATAATAAAAATCCAAAATAGTCCTTTGCAATCTTTTTTCCATTAGACCATCCTTTTGGGTACCCTAATTGTGAAGATGCCCATTTGTCAATGTATTCTTGGGAATGTTCACAATTTTTGGCTTTCAAATGTTTTTGACTAATTAGTAAATGAATTTACCCAAAATGTTTTCCTATGCTTTCAATAGTCTAATATTATCACAAAGGCAAAAATGCAATTTTCTAATATATGGAGAGGATGAAATTGCAATGCACCCCTTTGCTACCTTCAAATTTTTTTACCATTTATGTGCAACCAAACCATGGTCATAAGTTTCAAATAGCTTATCTTTTCACTTTACCACATTTTGGTGAATCCAACTTCCAATCCATGCATGTTAACTTCATACACAATATCATATTGTTTTCTTGTTCTACCACACAATTATGAGTTTGACTTCATGTCTTCAAAATTAGTAATTTAGAAATTTTTCATAGTGAAATCACATGCTCAAGTACATTAATCAATTCAATGACAAGAACAAAAAAATATAAATTGAGAAACAAACTTCACTATTTTTATTCCCACCCTTTCATATGTCCTTTTTAGTGTAATTGTCTAACTCCTTCGCTATTTTTCATATTTGAATGAACAATCACATTGTAGTTCAATCTTAAATTCTTAAAAGTCATGAAAGAAAATACCTACTTGGATTGATTAGATGTCATATTTGTGTCTAGGGTCAATCAAATATCAAATCATTAATTCAAAATAGATGATTATGTCCTAGCTCCCCAAGTGAAATCAACTCCTTTAGTTGATACACAAGAATTCTATTTGAACCACTCAAGAATGCAAAAGACAAACAACTACAAACAAAGATGTTTGGAAGCTTACATACATGAAGCCAAAATAATGTTTTACACACATGTGCTGAAAAGGAAGTTGTGCATACTAAAACCTTTGGTTGCCACACCATCTTTCCTTATAACAACTCTACCTCCTCAACCTAAACCAAAATGAAAATTTCAAGTTGAATCCCTAAGCATACAAGGCTAAACAAAATCTATATATAAGTGAACACTAACACACCAAACATGTACATAGGAATGTTCATGACATGAATACATTTTAATATTAATCTTGTGCTATAGACACACGCATGAGATGATTGCAAGGGATTATTGCATTCACCCATAGGATATTTTTATTTTTGTAAATTTTGATTTGTAGCCACAACCATTTTTTCCACTTTTCACATGGGAAAAAGTATAACAATTGATTATAGTGATTATTTTAGAAATTTTTTAATGTAGCCGAAGTGGCTATCATACATAACCAAATGGAGGTGATTATTCTAAGAAAATTTAACCAATTCTAACTATAAACAAGATATGATACAAAAAATCTTTAATTATCCCTCTTTTTCTAATATATACACTCAAAACCAAATCTAAAATTATATAATGATATTTACATTTTATTTCAACCTTTTTGACAACTAGAACCTTAAAAAATCGCTTCATTTTTAGTTATATTTTTTTCTCATAGAGCAATAAGGTTATAGTAAAAAAACATTAATTGATTATTAACAATAAAGAAGATTGAAATGATTTACACAATAAAATTGATAGAAATTTCAAAAATCAACAAAATTTGGGCAAAAGATATTTGGATGTAGCCTAATTAATAATCATTTGTCCATGTGAGTAAATGATGCTCACAAATAATGTAGGCCCACTTGGATTTGAATGGTTATAATCACCATGACAACAAACTTTAGACACCAAAAGCCCTAAACCAATCATATGTTCCCACTTGCATGAATAGTTATATAGTTTACCTTACCATATGACCATGCAAACTTTAACCCCTAATATACATACCAAAACCTTAAACATGCTCCAAAATCCAAAACACTATACCTTAAACCTAAAGAAAAGTTACAAGAGAAGAACATTTATTTTTGTACTTGTGAAATGAAAGTTGGTTATAGAAATTAAGTGGTCATTGCTCAAGTACTATAATGTAAGACCACATTGATGAAAAGTTATAATCCACGAAATTACCATATGACCATGAAAACCTTAACCTTATACACATCAAAAACCTTAATATTATACATTCCAAAAACCCTAAACCCTAAACCATGGACACTCAAAACCCATAAACATTAAACCCTAAACCCTTATATTCATTTTTTTTACAATGTACAAATCAAAAGTAATTATAAAATCTTTGACTTGACATTATGTAACCTTGGATTAATCCAAAGCCTTTTTCCACAACCATAAGGTTCTAGTTATATTCATCAATTATTATTATAAGCCTTAATTATTTCATTCTCTCCCTTCATGGATAAGAAAAAACACAATAAAACCTTTTTCCATGACTGCCACGTCATTCCAATATATGGATGTGAAACAAAAGTTGTAGGAATTTATGATTTTTCAAAGCTAATTTTTCACCAAATAATGTGAAATTTTTGTATTTTAAATGGATGGAAGTAGTTGATTATTCAACATGGTTTATCAAGTATGCGGGCCCACTTGGATCAATGTTGGATTTATTATTACTTTTGTACTTCCAACATGAATGTTTATAATTTTATGGATACCATACGACCAAAAACCTTAAAAAATCCAAAAACTTTGACCTTTAACCATAAACCATGGACACACTGAAAAACCTTAATCCTTAAACACACCAAAACCCTAAATCCTAATAACAAGTTGTTGGGGAAGAGCATTTGCTTTTGTGTTTGTGGGATGAAGGCCAGTGATGTAAAGTGGTTAATTTACAAATATTGTGGTACCACAAGTTGGATGAAAGTCCACCAAGCTAACACATGTCCGTGAAAACCTTAAACCTTAAGGACTCCAAAATATTAAACATTAAACCTTAGACACACCAAAACCCACAACCCTATGAAAAAGTTATGAATTTTTTTTATGCTTGTGCTATGAAGGTCGGTGATGAATAATGGTTGTTCAAGTAATGAAACCACAAGTTGGATGAATGTTTATATTCCACCATGCTACCATATGACCATGAAAACTTTAAACCCTATGCACACCAACTTTAAATGTTAGACTCCAAAACACTAAACCATATTACATGGTCATGTACTTTGGCTTAAACCAAAGTAATTCATTTCAAGGTGTACAATTTATTTTTTATATACATTTGCTCTATAGCTAAGCCTTACACAATTATAAAGACCTTAGATATATATGAATAGTTAGGAGGAAACAAAAATCACATGGGGTACATGGAGGATTCTTGACCAAGAGCAATGCATAATCAATACCCATTTTGATGGAATTGACACTTGAAAAAGAAATTTCCATAAAAATATGTCAAATTTCTTTACTTGGTGTCTTGTTGTTCAATTTGGGATTACTTTGTCAGTAGATGTTACTCCACACACCAACATAGTGAATCCTCTTTGTAATGCCATCTTCCTTGAATCTTGGGACATGTCTAGTACATATGACAATTACTTGCTAAGGACATTTCTCCCATATTTGGAATATCTAGATTCCTCCAAATTGAATGATTTTAATTTTGTAAATCTATTTCTTTCAATACCATTAGATCTCCTAATTGTTACAAACCTTTCTACATAAGACTATATCATAATTGCACCCCAACATGTGATATGTCTTTATGTAGATGGGCTTTTTATTCACAAAGGTGCAAAAACAAACTAAATACTTGTAATGTAATTTTTTAATGATATATTCGATTTTTATTGCATGGTTCTTCAATCTTGAAAATTGATAATGTCAATGTCTATGGAGTCCTTGTGTTGTCATAAGAAATGTGAGTTTCCACATGAAAAGTTCATAGTAAATATGCTTCCAAAAATGATTCACTTTTTGTTATGCAAAAAATTTGTACTATTTTTTTATTAGTTTTCTTCTAAGTATTTATTGGCCATCATCAGTTTGTTTAATGTCACCTAGTTTTTGTATGTTGTATCCTCATTAGAGAGGAAAGATATCTCCAACACACAAATTTTTCTTGATGCACCTATAGTTAGTGCACATGAAATGTCTATTGGAATATGCATCTTGTGCCTTCAATTGAAATCAAAGAGAATGCCATGATATTTTTCCATCATACATCATGTTTAAGTGTGGTCAAGAAGGCAACAACTTCTAGTATTGGACATTCATCCAAGGTGAGCTTGCATCTGATTTTGGACTTGAATGGTGTTCTTCTCAAAATGAAATTCAACATACAACATAGTTGTGTTTCTCAAAATCAAAGGTTCCACCTCATTTTGTCTAGTTGAAGCCCAATTTTAAAAAATTCCTCACATGGTGTAAAGGTCATTTTGTTGTTTATATTTGGTCATCAACTGAATGTCATAATATTGTACACTAATTAGAAAGGATAAGAAATGAAATTCATATTGAGTTTAATGTTGAAAATGTCCTTGACTAATATTTTGCATTTAAAAAAACCATATTCTAGATGGCAATTAACTCATGTTCCAAAAAATCTTGGGAAATTTCTTTTCACAATATTAGGATGGCAATCTTGATAGTTACACTATCATCATAGATGATTCCTTCCAAAACATTATTCATAACTTTCCTCATAATGACATTTTCCTCAAGAAACATCCAAACCTTTTAAGATGATAATTATTTGTTAGTTAATGTTACCCCTACATGTAAATGTTTCATTTCTTTAGAAAGACAACTCTAGATTTTGTGAAATTTATTTATTTTGGTAACATTAAGAAAATTGATTTTGTTGATCCCTATTATGGCAGGTTACTTTAACTTGCACCAATGAGTGTGTTGTAAATTTGTGAAAGACAAATCATTAACAAAAAGGAGATGATAACATTATTTTGGATTAAGTATGTTTTATTCTTTTATTACTTTGTAACATTTCTTTTTTCTACCATGGTTTTGCATTTCAATGAATATCAAGTCAATTTTGTTGCTTTCAAGATGCTATATAATGGTTTGCCAATTCCTTAACTTCTAGTGGTTTTTGTAGGTTATTATTTATGCCAACCTTCGTGTTCAAAGGTTATTGCTTGAGTTTTTTTAAAGCCTTTTAGTTGATCCAAAAAATTAATTATTTTCCATTTTAATGGTGTTTTATATTATTTATCCATATGTTTTGTTTTGCAAAGGTGTTTATATTTAGTAGGTTGGAACATAGGCACCAAAAAGGTTGAAAAGAGACACGGGTTTTTACATTTCCTTGCATTAGTTTTTAGCAAATTCCATGTTATAATTTGGTTGTGCATTTTGTTGAAGGACGTTTTGAAACTTTTTCATTTGCTCCGTGGCCAATGCCTCATATGCACATTCATTATTATTTGGGGGAAAGATAAATGTTGTCAAATGTTGGGTAAAATCACACCAACTTTAAGTTAAATACTATAGTTAAAGGTAGTTAAAGGCAATGTTGTCCTTATTAAACAAACTAAACAAAAGTTAGTATCAAATGTTTAACATGGTGGATAGAGGAGTAACAAAACAAAGTAGGTTTGAATTGATTAAGATTCATGAGGAGTTTGAATTGAGGCTTATGAAAAGAACTTGAAAAGGAGTTTTAGAGGAGTTCTGAAGATGGCAAACATTATTATCATGATGAGAACATTGAGTAATTTTGACGGAGGATAGAGTTGAGGAGCAGTTTTGATTAAGAACATTGATATTACAATGTATTTTTATTTCATGTTTTTCATGTTTTCAATACAATGTGGTTTGATTCTGTTTTCAAATCACTATAGAGGTAATAATTGTATAAATATGAACTTTGGAATGTATTATGTGTTGGGTTTTACTTTTGATTTCTGTGGTTGTTGTTATACAAACTTTTTTATGTTTGAAAATAATATGTTAAGTATAGAATTTTAGTGTCAAAGCATTAATATTACCATTTGGTGACCATCCTTGATAATGAATGCGGGTTAAAAAATTCAAGAATCTATGAATTGTTTTTGTTTTGGTTTTTTAAATGATAAACATTAAAAGGTTATCATGAGAAAAAAAAATTCTCTAGTTTTATAGATTCAAAATTGGTTAAGAAGTTGTCAAGATTCACATATGAGCAAAACAATTGTTGTAAGGATTTCAATTTGTAGCAATTTTTTTCCCAAACAAGAGTGGTAGAACGAGGACAAACATGGTGACCCGAAATCTACAAAGACAACTAAATCAAGTTGCAATTCGATAGAATGAAAAATAATATGTTGAAAAAAAAAATGGAGTAGAAAAATAATTGCAATTATTGAATGATGTAGCATAGTTTCACACTCCATAAAAAGTATAATATACCACGTCAAAAATTCCTAGGATAGAAGAGCAACTTGTAGGGTACAAGACACTATCTACAATAATTATAAAGTTTTGGGAAACATTTATCGGTAGAGTGATGAGGTGACCCAATATTTTAAAAAGGCTATCGATGAAAGTAGCACCTCCAAAGGTTGAACTATCTATGGGGAGACAATGTAAACAAGGTTACCCCTGCAAATATGCAACGAAAGGTATATAAAAAAATGGAAATGAATTTGTCATCTCAAAAATGTATGGTAATTTGTACAAATATGAAAAGATACTACATGTCCATGAAAAAATGCAATAAGGGTTGGAAATAAGATTCACAAACAAAGGTTTTATTTGGTAACCTACTTCACCTCAATATTATTACTCATGAGGAGTGGGACAAAGACGTGGACAATGATGAAGTTGAACATGTAATATTATAATATGCCAAAATTGTATTTTAAGCATAATATCTAGAGGAGTAGGTTTTGGCAACTAAAGCAATATATCAATCAAAGATGGAAAATAGAGCTTAGCATAACACTCCACTAATAACAATAATTAATACAAATGAAAATAACAATTAATGCCAATGTCTTGCAAACCAGTGAATCCAAGGTTAGGTAAAGTTAATAAAAAATACTTCATGAACCTACACCTACACCTAATCATTTTAGTTTTTGTAAACATGAAGGCCATGCTCTTACATACTATCCTTTTATTGAAAAACATGTATGAGATACAATGATCAATCATTTCCAAACCAAAGTGTAAACTGAATTGAACTTAGAGGAATAACATAGTATGATGATCATGCAACAAAATGATGTGAACCAGATACAACCACATAATTACAAAGAAACATATCACTTTATAACGAGGTGTGAAGTATGGAGGATTCCCTTTGATGTTAGGGCAGCTTCACCCATCAAACAATCACATTCTATTTCGAAAATAATTAGGATGATTACAACCCGTCCTGTTCTAAGTGGTCAAATAGCTACAACTTTTAGATATAATTGATATGTGCTTAAAATGTGGAACAAATGTGTGGTAAACATTGCAACTAAATAGTACAATAATGTATCATTTCATGGAGTAGTTGATATAATTCCATATTTTTTCACAACAACTAACAACATGGTGCATGGTACAACTACAACAACTAAATATTAGAACATGTATGAATGAAAAAAGGTGTCAAGTATCCATAGGGAATCAGGGAATTTTTGCAATATTGATGGAGAATTATCTTTTGCATAATTTGGGATATACTGAACCTATTGTGACCACACAAGGGAATTATTCACATGGTCCTAAAGTAGGATAGGGGTTGTTTGATGAACATAGAGTAGATGAAGCAAGTTATAGAAGGAAGCTAGAGGCATAAACAAAATCTTACTAAACATTTGTATATGTATCACCTTCTATAACTCCAAAAAATAGCTTTGCAACAAAGACATAGACCAATTTGAAATAGGTACAAGAGGAAAAACACCTCAAGTGCTATCAATAGTACATGAAGAAATGAAAGGAGGAGCTACCAAGGAGGAGGTTCTTATTGAGCAAGAAGATGTTCACCTAATAGAACAAACAAGGGTAATATCTACAAACATACATGAACAATCATAGCAACAAATATCTATAACTACAAAGTCAACTAAATATATGATAACACCCATTGTATTTCAATCAATAATGTTTGGTAATGTTGTTTACATTGTGCATGTTGTAATATAGGAAATTAGAGTAGTGAATCAAGAACATTTAATCCATCTAGAATAGTAAAATGAGTTTGTGATTGTTTTTGTTAGTACAACATTATGTTTTACTATTCAAAGTATTTGAAAGATGGAATTTAAAGTAAGGGGGGTTAATGTTAAGGGTAGAACTTTGTAATCCTTATTAGACAAAACACTAGTATAGACAAAATTGTAATGTCAATGTTTGACAAGGTGGATAGAAGAGTAGCAAAACAAAGTAGGTTGAATTGATTAAGACTTATGAGGAGTTTGAATTGAAGCTTATGGCAAGAAATTGAAAAGAATTTTTAGAGGAGATTTGAAGATGGTGGACATTATTATCATGATGAAAACACATAGTAATTTTGAGAGAAATAGAAAAAAGTTCATATAGAGTTAAGGAATAGTTTTAATGAAAAAAAACTTTGATATTAAAGTGTATTTTTGTTTCATGTTTTTTTTTTTTCAACATGATATGGTTTGATTCTATTTTTTGATCATTACATAAGTAATAATTCTGCATATATTAGTTATGGAATGTATTTTGTGTTGGGTTTTATTTTTGATTTTTGTAATTGTTTTTTTACAAACTTTGTATGTTTGAAAATAATATGTTAAGTATAGAATTATAGAATTAAAAATGTCAAAACATTAACATTTACCAACTATTTTAAGTATTTGAAGACAATTTATTATATTTTGCATCAAGGGTTTGTCACCAAATGGAAACCATACATTGTTCATTGATGATAAACCTAGTAAGGCTATTTGCAATTCCTATTACAATTGTGTCTTCTTTTAATCCTTTGAAGGATGAATGTTGAAAGTTAATATACATCATGGACCTTCACCTCCATCTATTACCACTCCTTAGAGGTCTACCTTGTGCTTTGATTGTGAAGGAACATTGTCCATACATTCAAAAAATATTTTGCCTTCCCTTGCATATTTTGGGAGCCAAATTATTATTGGTTCATTTAATACAAAAGGATCAACAATGGAGATCCTCTAGTTGTGTATACATTGTTTGTTGAGTCTCCTTTATTTTTGGATTTAATTGTTTTTGGTGTTTGCGTTATTTGTGTTGTTTTTCATCTACTAATCTTTTATAGTTTTGGTTGCAATGTTTCAAGCAAGTTTGTTTGGGTGACAAACAAAGCACAAATCTATTCATGTCAAATAACATTCCATTTTTGGGTTCTATTTGTTCTAAATTTAAGGATCCTTAGCGAATTTTAGCTTGATGTTCATGCATTTTCAACTCTTTTTTATATTCTCGTATATTAAATTTGTTACTATTTTTTAGTTAAATGACATAATAGTGGTACATATTTCAAATTATTTTACTTCAATAATTTTGATTTCAATAATTTTAGGATTAAATTTGTTCATAATCCTTCTTATTAAAGTGATATTAGTGGCCATTAGGTACCAATGGTGGTGTTGTGATTAGGATTGTTGTTATGATTATTGTTATGAAATGTAACAATGACAAAAAATTTCCATGCAAAAATAATGTAAAAGCATCCTTTGCATTATGGTTAGTGGGGTGGCCATTACTTTAAGGGGAGACAATTATGGTGTTAAATTATGACCAAGTTATTTGGAGATTTTTTCAAATGTTAGTTAACATTGTTGTTTCATCATGAATATACACTTTAATTGAATTACATGGTTACATGGGGGGGGGGGTGAAGGTTTAAGTCTTTGTGAAATTATTATTTATGTCCTACACTTTGAAATGTTTTGAGACCTATGTACCTATTATATATCAATTTTCTTGTTGAAGCAATAACACCTTCAATTACCCATTTTCATGGTATATATATATATATCCACTTGTTATTTCAATTGATGCATCGCCTAATAACCACCTAATATAATGTTAATGCATGTTTTTGTAAGTAAAACTTATCCACCCAAAAAAATTGGATTCCATGTGCACTTTTCGCAATTACCATTTCATTTTTGTTGAATTCAATTAAAATGAAAGTTAAAAATGAACCTAAAATTGGAGAAATGTAGCCAAATGAAAAGTGACAATTCAAAATATTTGATGTTTAAGAGTTTAGGAACCTATTGAAACAAAACATGGAAGGGTATAAGTTGGTTTTTGGATCTCATCAAAGTAATACTTGACATATAAAACACTACAACACATTTTGTCCTTTTAAATTGGACCAAAAAATGATTGTTGTTTCTTCCAACTACATCTATAATTACTTGGTTACATAATCACTAAGTAGTGGCAAAAATGTCAAATGTTATGTGACATCATGGTTTTGTGACTATAGTCAATATGGTAACTTCTTATTATTTGGGGTAAAATAGCCCCTTATTTTTCAATTTATGTTAATATATATTTGTGATGTGTTAGTAAAAAATACCATTCACCTTTGCAACTAACAACTCAACCTCCCATGATGATGACATAACATGCTAGATAGAAATGAGGTGTTGTGATTATAATAAACATCATGATTCATGATATTATATTTTATGAAATTCTATTTATTAGTTGATAAAAAATACCATTGATCTTTTTGATTTACAACTTAAATATTTCATTATGATGACATGGCATGCCATGTGACAACAAGGTGTTGTGATTATAATCAATTTCATGATTCATGGGTGCATCAAAACATAATACATGGAATTGTTAAATGAATGTTGCAACTTTAAGTTTGTAGTTATCAAATAATAGATTGACACATGACATCACTAGAAAAATTACAAAACCAAAAAATGTGTTGTTGTGTCCAATATAATTGGGACAAAGGGCAACAAAGACTAGTCCCCATTACATGATTAATAGGGAATGTATTGCATGTCCAAGTGAAGCAATATCAAATATAAATTTGGCACATAGGTGGAACATAATATAATACATATGACTATTAGAAAATGTTGCAATTACAAGTCCCTAATTATCAAATAATAGATTAACACATGGCATCACAATATAAGTCACAAAAACCAGAGATGTATTGTTGTGACCAATATAATCATGACAAATGCCAATAACAACTAGTTGGCATTGTGCAACTAACAATGAATGTTTGCATCTCCAAATGAAAAAATATTAAATAAAACTTTGAACCATGGCTGCAATAGAACACAATACATGCAACCAATATATGAACATTGAATTGTATGTCACTAGTTGTTTAATTGTAGACTCACACATGGCATCATAAATATTGCAAATGGAAGTGCAACCTAGACAACTCCTAGATAGGCTTCTAGGTAAGCCAAACAATTTCTAGGCAACTTAGCCTAGCCTAAATAACCCATAGTAGCCTAGGTAGTTTAGGTAGTCCCTAAGTAGACTTTTAAAATAAGTCCTTACATAGATTAGGTAGCTCCTTGTTAGACTTTTAGGTAGGTCCTTATGTAGCATAAGTAACCCCTAAGTAAACCCCTCTAGATAAGCCCTTATGTAGTTTACATCTAAGCAACCTCTCAGTAGGTGCTTAAATAGCTTAAGTAACCTGTGACAAATTGAGTGAACCTCTTAGGTACGTTAAAAAGAAGTTTATTAAAATGTGATTACATTTTATGTTAGATAAAAAAAAGTTAATGTAATGATAAGGACTTTGTTCATGAATGTGAAAATGAGAGCTTCAAATCTTTATTCTTACAACTTATCTACCTTTGTTGATACGAAACTATTTTCTCAATAGCCAGCCAATCCTACTATTCACATAGTAGATAATGGTGCCAAATGCTACATGTGTGAGCTTTGGGTTAATTTTAATCTTTACTAGGGTCAAGTTACATTCAATTTAGCTTTTAAGCTTAATGCTTGCAAGGCTTTAGATTGCTGGCTAAAAACAAAACCCTTGCAAAAGACTCAACTCTTGTATATTGGATAGGAAAATCATCAATAGGTGGTGTGGCCCAGGTGGTGGATGCACATGATGTCACATGCACTCTCAAAATTTTAAAAAACACCCTGGGCTGAAAATTGGCTAGTACCAGGTTGCATGATCCCCAGCGACTAGCACACATGGTGAAGTCATAGAATTTACATAGAGCCCACCCACCTCAAAATCCTAGAGATGTACTTGGGAGGCAGATTGTGGAGGCAAAATGTGTGGTATGGGGCACATTCCCCAGTGTGAATGTCTGTAGGTAAGTCATAAAGTAACATTACACAAGTCATCATACTACAATAAGTAAGTGGGAAATTGTGATTTAATGAAAGGGTGTGAAAAGGGTCCTACAGGGTGGGGAGGAGTTTTTGGTCATCATCCATCCCATTGGGGCTAATTTCAAATTTAAGTGTAGGGTAAAGCCATATGGTGTGGAGGCATCCCCAGAATAAAGGGCATGGGATGAGGCGGTAGCCAAGTCCCACCCTTGCAATTTGGGAATGCCCACCACCCATTGGCTTTGTCAATCATAAAGCACAAGGAGTATATTATCATCAACCTGAACATTTGAAGGTCACAAGGAATAGAAGGGGAGAGTTCTTATATGACATTATGCCTACTCCTTAAGAGTGAGATGGATCTTACACCTCATAAGTAGACCTAAGATTATTAGGCATAAGATCCCTTCAACTCTCAAGGAGTGAGCAACATATCCCTCTTCTTTTTCTAGTAGGGATATTCGTGGATATATCATGCCTTCATATATGCACTACAAAATATCTTGGCTAGGGCTTTTAAAAAAGAAAGAAAGAAGCAAAGGTACATCTATCTATGAAGGAAGGTAGTTTGTTTTGTTTTGTAGTTATGAGATCCACCAAACTGGGATGCTTCAGATTGTGTTCTTGGTGTCTTTGGAAAGCTTTCAACGAGGAGGGGTGCATTGGCTTGGTTCCATGATGTTTGGACTTGTGGTGCAAAAGTTCTTGAATATTGAATGATTTCTTCACTGAAAATTAAATTAAATTGTAGCTGAAAATTTCGGAGGAATTGGAATGTGCCTTTGGTGTTGTTGGAAAGATCTTGATGAGCAGGATTTAATGGAA
>Ga0116231_10006606_pt1 | contig 21968 bp, 21 predicted proteins | sample S1TSphgellanicum_2_FD_89695 | JGI IMG/M metagenome (GOLD analysis project Ga0116231, IMG submission 89695) | Host-associated microbial communities from peat moss isolated from Minnesota, USA - S1T2_Fd - Sphagnum magellanicum MG | ecosystem: Host-associated > Plants > Peat moss > Unclassified...
AAACCTTAAATCTATAAAAAAATAAAAATTCAAAAAAAATTAAAAAAAAAATTTAAAAAAAAATTATTTCCCCCCCCCCCCCCCCAAACTAAGAAATATTTATCATATAATATTGTTAGTAATTGCATGCTTTTGAAGATGGAAAATATTTGCAAGAGAACATTCCAATCTTTTAATGTACCAAAATGTGCCAATACATTATGAACTAGTATGGTTGAAAATTTGTTTAACATGGTAGAACATCTAATGTTTATGGTCAACTATGTAATGCCATGTGTCATGGCAAATATCTTTTAGACATGAAAAAGAAAATGTTGTAATATACAACATATACATGAAAAAAAACCTTCAAGATGAACATGGGCATCAATACATACTTCATGTCTTTTGAGAATGTGAAGAGTATACTCATTCCAAGATTCAAAGTTCTCATTTGGAATAAGATCTCTTTGGATCATGGAATGAGTATACTCTTTTTCCAACCTTTCCCATGACATAGTACCTTGGTGGCTTCGGCGCATGTCTGTTGAATAATTAATTGATTGATTTGGAGGATTACAATAAAATGTTCTAATTTTTAGATTGAAATAGATTTTAAGAATAGAATATTTCTTAGTATTTCAAAATCTTCTTTGTTTCTTTTTTTTTTAAAAAAAATCTTTGCAAAAAACATATTTTTTGAAAATTTCAGCATTTCTAAAAGTAATATAACTTGTGCCAAAGCTGCCAAGGTGGTAGTACGGGTATCCAAATGATTTATGCCCTTGTTTTTAGTCTCCATTAAAGGTCCCATAGGATTGAAAGAATTTTACACCATTGAAATGCCATTATTTAGTACAAATTGAGTGATTGTGTATATTATAAGATTGGCTTTCCACTCACATGGCTTACCTTATCACAAATGCCCTCATGGATGCTTGGAATGAGCATGGGTGACCCACAAAGATACCCACATGGCACACATGAATATTATGATCATCCCCAACAAATGGATATGATGTGCTATGTATTATTCAGATACATGACCATAGGGGAGTTGTAGAACGTTTGAACATGATACTTGACACACAAGTCTATTAAAGATATTTCTTTGCCCTTTTGGAAGGTTCGAACATGATACTCGACACAAGTCTATTGAAGATATTTTTTTGCCCTTTTGGAAGGTTTGAACATGATACTCGACACAAGTCTAATGACAACATTTCTTTGCCCTTTCAGAATGTTTGAACATGATACTCAACATAAGTCTATTGAAGACATTTCTTTGCCCTTTCGGGTGTTGTCTTTTGTTTGGACTTTGGTCCTTTCTTTCTTTTTCTTCTCTTGTTCTCTTGCTGGGTGTTTTTCTTTTATTTATTTATTTATTTATTGATGGCAAGTCTCACAAGAAAGTTGGTTCAAATCAAACTCCTATTGTATTTTATTTTATTGGCAAAAGACTGGGGCAAAGAATGAAGGGAATGTAGACTAAAAGGCCCATCCAACAAGGCATAACTAAATCACTTTTTCAGTGATTAGTCATTACCTGTGCTGTTAATGTGTACAACTCTATTAGGTAGCCCCTATTACTTTGGTATGTTTATGTTTGATTTTGCACTTTCCTTGGACAATTTCAAAAAACATTTTCAAATATAACTATTTCATTCCAAAGCTTAACTACCTCTTATTCTTCAATTACCTCACTTTTTTTTTCGTAATAACTAATTCTTCTCTTTAAAACTATTTCATCCCATTCCTTACTCACCAACATGAATATGAAAAAGTACATTAACATGTGCCTTTTCATGTCCGTGACATTTATATTAATTAAAATTAAATTTGACATTGATTTAAATAATGATGAATTATTGATATAATCATATGGGAACATAATAAGAAGGAAAGTTGTTGCTGATAGTGTGTAGCAATGTGGAGGAGCCCAAGTAGATATATATACATATCTTAGGTACCATTGTGTTGCTAGTGATGACTTCATCACAAAGGACACCGGTGTGACACTCGATTGAATCTGACTAGCTTACACATTCAGTTGTTTCAAAGTTTGAGGGCCTTCTTTTTGCCACCTACTAGTTGGGAGGCTTCTCAAGCATTTTCAAAATGGGTAGGCAAAAACGTGGCAAACTTATATTACACACTCTATCAAGTTCAAATCTTTCCATAAGGGGACTACATACAACTTTATTGCTACTTTGCTCATGAGCCGGCAACAGCAATTTCTTTTATCGGATTAAGTTACCTAGGTGTTCACATGGATTGACAATTTTTTAAAGAAAAAACAAGCCACCCAGCCATTGGGGAGGAAGTACCTAAAGTGGTCAACTCTTTTTCTTCACTCCATGTCAGTTCCCTAACAACATGACAAAATTATTAACTTGTGAAAATATCGTTAGAAGCACAATTAAAGTACTTTTACAAAATGAGAGTGTCCAAAATATTTTCACCCACATGGCCAAATGCCCCCAAAAACCCACGGATTGCGGATGTTGTGAATAATATCGAGAAGGAAACATGGAAGGAAACCTGGAGAGAAATTGTGGATGCAACTTCGCCATTCTATCTAGACACCTGGTTGTAGTAGTGTAATGTTTAAGCAACATCAAACCAATGGGCCTTATTAGATTTGCCTTCAAATCCATGATCCAAGGTGAATAATGTGAACAAGGTTTGGATTCAAGACAATTAATTACCTGGCAAGTTTTCTTTAATAGATTGAAATGACACATTGCAATCTGCTAAGGGGTGGTTTTTATTTTTTTAAAATTGTGATATAAAAAAATTGGCAAATTTTTCATATTTGTCTTATAGCCGAATTTGGCTAAATCTTATTAATGGATGATCACCAAAGCCGTTACATCACAAAATTGAGGAAAAAAAAAAAGGCACTTGATAAAACACCAAAATAGTTGTGCGACCACTCGTCTGCAACTCTTTCATGCAATGACCCAAAAACCATGGATTCAGGACAATGATGATAGGGCGTCAGAATGGCTGAAATGGTCATTCTGACTACAAAAATAACTCACTTGACGTCTTTTAAGGACAAAGGTGGCCCTGACGCTCAAGAATCCGTTGGGAAGCAAAAAGATCTGAAATAGGGATCTGAAAATTACTCTGTACTTTTGTACACACTTTTTGGGTCCATTCAATAATGCTTATTGTGAAGAGATTGCCTATCTTTTTTTCTTTTTGTTTTTTGCAACGAGCCAATTTGATTGGCCCATTACTCAAAAGAAAGAAAAAGAAACTATTGAGGCTCCCTGCTATTTTGAAGTATAGAGTTCCTCCCCTTTGGCCCACCTATATATAGTAAACTCTCTCAAAATTAATATCCTTGGGATCGGCCGGAAGATATTAGTTTATGGAGGATATTAGTTTATACAAATTATATGGGGGCTAACAAAAATCATTCTGGAGCCTGCCAGAGCAGCATGGAAGGTCATGGAGGTTAGTAAAAGGTCGTGGATCATAGGGGAAAGTAACAGAACCTTGTGGAGCTTGGTGGAGGATCACATAAGCACGTAGAAAATCATATGACATGAGTGGTAAAAATCTTGGCAGAAAGTGAGGTTGTGGAATATTGATAGCTTCTTCCAGTGCATCTAGCTCTGTACTTTCGAAGGTGTTTCCTTTTTTGGTGCCATATGTATGATGTATTAATTTATAAAATGCTATGGGATTGAAAAAAAATATTGAATATCAGTTTATAGAGAAATATTAGATTAAGTATGAGGCCTGCCACGGGCCTGTGCCCGCATATTAGTTTAGAGAGAATATTAATTTACACAGTATTAATTTAGAGAGAGTTTACTGTAGGTGAAAAGAGGACAACATTTGCTATGGAGAACATGTTAGGAAACACATTGGGAACTTAAAGGGAACACAATGGGAACCAGAGAAAAATGAAAAAAATTCTTGCCCCACCCCTCCCTCCCAAAACTTAAAACGCAAAAAAAGGAAGGCACCTTGAGTGCATTCTTGGGCCTTCCCATTGGCTGGCATGAAATTTCTTTTCTCAAAAGAGTTGGTCACCGTTTTTGGTCTGGGCTAACAATACCCCTTGCAAAGAACACCATACCTATTGACCTCTCCTCCCCTGTTTAGCTCCTATTAGATGGGCTGCCTCCCAAGTTCTGATTTTTATTTTATTTTTGCAGTGGAAAACTTTGATTGGCCCATCATCAAAAGAATACTGAAACTCAGTAGGCTCACTCAAAAGAAGTAGTTTCTACGTGAGAATAGAGTGCCTTTTCTTTTGTTCAACTACATATAGGTGAGAAAGGGGGAAAACTTTGGGTGAAAGATATGGGATAAAGTGAGGTGCTATTGGGAATAGCCTTGGGGAACACAAGAATGAAATCATCATTACCCTGCTCCCCCCTTCCCAATACACAAAATAGAAAATTTTAAACATCCTTCTATATTTTTGGCTACCTACTCAAACCATATATAGAAACCCACCTTATTTTTCCCTCAAATATTGGCATTTGAAAAACCCACAAAACACTTGATTTTTTTGGTTTTAAACATTTAGTTTCACATATATTCACCGCCCCCAATTCTTGATTGACAAGTTATTATTAGTAGAACCGTAGCAAAATTCTTCAGCTCACTCTCCATAGAAGGTTCTATTGATTGAACTAGCCGACAAGAACAATTACTCATTACTTACTCAACCCCCCCACCCATGACACTCACTCCCAACCTCCTTTCTGCGAAGCAAGCAATCAAGCAAGCACATAAGGATCATAACAGACCACAAATACTTCATCCTGTATTTGCAGGTATCTGAGCACCAATACAAGGCATGGTCCACTCCACCGCCCAAAAGAACCCAGACACAAAGGGGCTGGGGCCACTTAAGAGCTCCTAGGAAATGAATGAATTAGCATGTCCAATAATCCAAAGCAGTCATTTTCTTTTGTTGGCCCTCTTTACTTTTGCTGTATCCTGGGCATATGTACAGGTCCCCTTTGAGTTTCACTCTATATAAATGCTATACTTCATCCAAAATAGTGTGTATTGTTGCTGTGGGCAGAGATGCTTGGAACTCCATATAGATTCCATTCTTCTCCATTCTTCTCACTAAGCTTCATTGGGGTGATTTGAAATCCATTCATCCATCCATTCATCCATCCATCCCCTAGTTAAAACATCATGAGGTCTAGCAAACAGTCTACAAAGTTCTTACTGATGTGGCAGAATCTCTTCCCAGTGGCCTAGCACATGATGGCCATTAGTCAGACCTGACTCACAACTACCCTTGAGTCTGCTAGGCCACATCCTTCCAATGGCTATCTCCTATAGAAGAAGATGGGGAATTTTCAACAGAGCGTATGATTAAAACCCACATTTCACTGCAAACGAACTGGACAATTGCAATGAGTTTTCTATGGAAAGTATAGGCAATATGTGCAAACTTAGCACTGCCAAGGTTTTTTTTCCTTTGTATTCCAAAAGCACCTCTCTGCATGGAAGGATCATTTCCATAATTGAACTGACCTTCCACATGCTAAAGGTGATGCTTCGGCCACATATCACAAGATAAGCTAGACTAAAACGTTGTCTGACTTCAACCTTTTCTTGGCAACAGACAACAAACATTCATGTGCAGAGCCAAACCCTAAAAGGATTAAAAAGTAAAACATGGTACAAGCCTACCCTTGGGGGCTACGGGAGCAGGCCTTCTTCCCCTATACTGATTGCAGTCCTTGGATTAGCCAATGATACAAGCAAATGAAGATTGAATCCAGACATCCATCCAGTAATCACAAGGCCAACTCTTGTGTTTTCCAGTATAGCAGCAACGTCTTGTATTTATTCATGCTTCTATCGTTCACCTCTCCTATTAATTAATTGCATGAGGTGCCATCCAAGTTCAATTTTTTTTTCTTTTTTTTGATTGGCCCATTACTCAAAAAAAAAAAACAAAACTATGAAGGCTCCCCAAAATAGAAGGTTTTTTTAAAAGTGTAGAGTTCCTTCCCTTTTGCCCACCTATATAGGTGGAAGGAGGACAACATTTGCTAAAAAGTGAATGGGATAAAAGTGAGGTGCTATTGAGAACACATTGGGAGCTTGGGGAGCATATTTGAACCTGATGAGAACACATTGAGAACTTAAAAAGAACATAGTGGGAACACATTGGGAACCAGGGAAAAGTGAAAAAAAAAATCCTTCGCCCCCACACCCTCTCCCCCAAAACTTTAAGGAAAAAAAAACAAGGCACCTTGAGTGCTTGCTTGGGCCTTCCCATTGGCTGCATGAAATTTCTCTTCCCAAAAGAGTTGGTCAGCATTTTTGGCCTGGGCTAATACCATGTTGGGCGGTTCTCGGACGCCCACCCGGTTTTCATCCCGGTTCTCAAAATGAGAACCGACCTCAGGTTCTCACATGAATGAGAACCGGTTCAAATTCATAAATACAATATTTTTTGAAGAACGGATAGGTTCTCTCGTAGAACTTAGATCCGGTTCTTAGAGTCCATGCACCGCTCGGTGCTCTGCACGTGGGGCTGCTGCTCTTCCCCTCCTGCATTTACCTTTCTCCCCTTACGGCCATTACCCTTCTTCCTTTAATGCTATTACTCTTCTCCCCTTATTGCTCTTCTCCCATTGCTGTTATTTTTTTCCTGTTGCTGCTACTCTTCTCACAGTGCTGCTCTTTCCACGTAATGAATTAATTAAATTATTAAATATTAAATTATTAAAATTGAATTTAATGAATGAAAAAAAAAATTGGAATGTGAAAATTGGATGTTAGGACCGCTTGTTATAGTATATGTGAGAATCGCCCTATCTAAGAATTGAGTGAGTTAAAAAAAAATTAAAAACTTGATAACCTGACTAGTTTTCACCCGCCCAATATATATAGATTTAAAAAAACTGATCAGGTTCTCATAACATGATATAAGAACCAGAATCGGCCGGTTCTCACAAAAGTGAGAACCGCTCAACACTGGCTAATACCCCTGGCAGAGAACACCCTACCTATTTACACACAAGAATTGGCTTGGGTGGAGCTAATGCGACGTGGTTAATAGATTCGAATTAGCATTTGAGAGGCCAATTTTGCTATGTACCAATTGACTAATGACATGTGTTCGCTAAAGTAGGCAGCCACTAAGTAATAAATACCTAGATGTATGTAGTTGGTTTTACACTGTAATGTCATTTCAGGTTCTATGAGAATTATATTATTGTTTAGAAAATTTGTCAATTTTTTGAAAAAATTACCAAGTTCTAATGTTGAAAGTTAAAAAAATTCTTTTGGTCGATATCAAAATTTTGGGAACGTAAGATAGTCACATAGGATGTATTTAAGATCTATTGTTTTCTTTGTTTTTTCTATTACTGGGTATTTACTAAATAGATGATTTATTAATCAGATTTGCTTAGAGGAGGCCCAATATTGATTGCAACTCATCTAAGTTGTTTGAATATAAAATGAATGTTTTGGAAAAAAAGATATGAAATTTTCCTTTTGGAGAGCTTTGGAGATGGGGGGTGTGGAATATGAGAAAGAGATTGATTTTCAACTAATCAAAGCAATTGCAATAGCTGCACACTTTATCCCGTATGCCCTAAGGTTTTTACTCTTGTAACTTACTTAAGCATAACAAAGGAGGGGATCAGCCTATTACAACATATTTGATTTGGGACTGCCTAAAGCTTGGTTAATTAATTTGTCTTGGGATTGACCTATCAAAGATGCCCATCACAAAAGGAAAACAATTGAAGTTTGGGCACCCTCACAACTAATTAATATGAGTCACAATACCTATACCACTGTAGTAATATAATAGGGATAGGGTTGCCATATTGCTAGGACAAAACTTAGCACAATACTAGCACATTCTAGCACAATACTTCGTTATACCTTATAAAGAGAGACAAACTCCATTAAAGGTTTTTTAGTCTCCCAATACTCTGACGTTTTGCCAATTGGGAATATGGCTAAAAAAATTCAAACCTTTTTCTTTTAATAAAATTTGGCAAAAAAATCTTCAAAAAACATGGAAGATGTGAGAGTCTAGAGACATAATAATTATTATTATTTCTAATTTGTGTGAAAAAAAATTGCACCAAAAGAAAAGAAAAGAAAAGGCTGGACTCTACCTTTAATCATTTCCTAGGTGAGCTGTAGCATTTTTACAAAAGCGTTCCTACAACTGGCGACCTAGGAAATGGCTAGGTCTAGATGTGGCTAATTGATTTTTTTTTGTTTCGAAAAAAAGGCGAAAAATCCTTTAAAAGTCACAAAAAATTTCCCTTTTTTTCCCCTTCCATTCTTTTGGAGGATAAATAAAAGAATAAATAGCCAAGCTGCGAAAATTCACCAAATTTTTTTCAAAAATATTGTTAACAAAACCACTCTTGAACCATGCAATGAAAGCATTAGTTGCATTAGTAAAAAAATTTAAATGAAAAAACTAAGGTCATGCCACCCAAGTTTGCTTTTCTTCAGAACCAGATGCTCTCTAGGCATTCCTTGGCACGGTCCGGTCAAAATAAGTCAAATAACTGGGCCGGTCCTGTTTGTAGGGTGTGCATGGCTCAACTGGACTCGTCGCCAAACTGTGTGTGCATTGGAGGGTACCGTTCAGATAGATTCTCGGTTAGCACTAATCGCTTGATTAGCACTAATCTCCTGATTAGCACTAATCACGTGTGCGCAGCTGGAAAAAGATTCTGCTGCCAGGAAAGCATCGCACTGGAATCGAGGAGAACTCGGGAGCTTTCTTGCGGCGAGCCTACAGTACTTCTAGATTACTGTGTCTCGTTTTTTGTGCTTTTGGTTTGATCGCCAAGACAAGATCTTGTCGTGTTAGAAATTATTTCCGAACTCGTCTCGACGACGCTGCTGCTGCTGTGCTAGAGTACACAGTGTCACGGAGTCGCTGTGAGCAGCTGCTTTCATGGTGAACGACGACGACGGTTGTTATCCCAGATCTTCTTACTCTCGGCTGCACAATTTCTGGGTTGCAAAATTTGCAAATTCAGTTGCTGCTGCTGCTGCTATTGTGTTGAATCCGAGTGGACAGACCACAGTAATTCCTGCTTCTTGTCATGAAGAAGCCGAGATGAGATGAAGAAGTCGCAAGGATATTTTACTGCAGGAGCGCCGGATCAGTCAGGAGACTCTTGAAGCCGCACAGTCTTTCTTTAAGCTTGCGATCCGGGCGTAGCGGAGGCGGGAGAAGAGGAGGAAAAAGGACCCTCGCAGTAAACCTCGGCGGAGGCCTCGAGGAGATGGAGATGAATGATGATATATCATGGGTGGGGGATACACGAAGGTCGTCGGGTTTGAATACGGGATTGGGAGGGCCGGAAGATAATGTGTTCTCGCGCAGCTCGACGAAGAAGCGGGAGGCAGACGATGAGGAGGCGCTGAAATGGGCGGCCTTGCAGAAGCTGCCAACTTATGACCGCATTCGGAGGTCCATCTTCAAGAGCGTGGAAGAGAATGGGAACGTCCTGACGCAAGAGGTGGATGCCACACAGCTCAGCCTGGAAGATCGCAAGAAGCTCATGGCCAAGATCTTCAAAGTCACTGAGGACGATAATGAGCGCTTCCTTCTCAAGTTCCGGGAGCGAATTGACAGGTGCAGTTGAAGTGTGCGCGCGCTTAGACTAGGATTTCACAATTGTTACCATCTCAATCTCCTTTATGGTGCTTGCAAGAAGAAGCTCATCAGACTCTGTTGTAGGATGAGGATTTCTTTGTTGCCATCATCTCCTGCTTGCAAGAAGCTTATCGGATTCTACTGGATTAGCCTGATTTCATTGCAGTTACCATCTGAATCTCCTTGAGATGGTGCTTGCAAGAAGAAACTCATCAGAGTCTGTAGGAGTAGGCTGATTTCATTGTTACCATCCAGGAATCTCCTTGATGGTGCTTGCAAGAAGCTCATCAGACTCTGGAGGTTTAGGATTTCAGATTGTTACCATCATCTCCTCCTTGACGCAAGTGCTTACAGCAAGCTCAGACTATAGAACTACTAGCAAACAACAGCTTCACTAAGAACTTGGTTTCAAGAGCTTTTATGTTCATAATAGAGAGCCTCAATTTCCTATTTCAGATGGTTTCTTTCAAACTCAGAGCATTGAAGCTTCTTGGTTTGATGGAACTCAAAGCAGTGAAGGTCCTTTGGGATGGTATGTCCTTGACAAGACTTTTGTTTTTCTTGGAGTGCACAGAATTTGATGGGCTACATAGTGAACTGGTTTTTTGGTGTGGGAAATTTCAGGGTTGGGATTGAGCTTCCAAAAATCGAGGTTCGGTTTGAGCACTTGGATATCACTGCTGATGTACATGTCGGTGGCAGAGCGTTGCCAAGTCTTCCCAATTTTATGTTGACATTGTTTGAGGTACTATACAGTCTCTGCTTCTGAAATTGTCACCCAATTTTTTTTTCTCAGGTCAAAAACCTCTGTCAAAATTGTCACATGTCAGCTGCACACAAGTCCTAGGGTTACACAGTTTTGCTCAGAATGTTCTCAAATTGGAATGTTGCACAAAGCACTATGTATAATCATCTTGATGCTAAATTTCCCACAGGATTATGTCATTACCAGGAACATTCAAGAATTAACACTCATTTTCTGTGCTGCTGCAGACTATCCTATCCCGCACACAGAAGACAACTTTCAACATTCTTCATGATGTCAGTGGGATTATCAAACCTGGAAGGTTTGCTCTTCATGCCTTAAAAATCACAACATGCATAATTTCATCTTTCTTCCATAACCAAGTATGACAAGAGGGGACTTTGAACTCTCCATTTGAGTTTCTTCTTAAGGTTGCCATCATATACTATGGAGTGGTCAAGCCCAGGCTGCCCAGGGCTACTTGGCAAAGGTCCTAATGGGCTCACCTGGTGCCTTACCCAACACAATGGGCAAAGGCAAGTCCATTCCATGACATTAAGCTCTGGGGTGGCAGATTCAACTATTTAGAGAAAAAAAAATGTTTTACAGACACATTCAGATTACTATCACATGTGTGTATGATGATAATGCATCATTGGAAGATTATGCCATTTAATGTGTTAAAAAAATGACATAATCTGTCACCCTGGGCAGACCTTAATGATTCTGCTCTAGGTCTCGTGAAGCCCTTCCAATTCTCAGGAAATTTGAAGCATTTCTAAGTTTCTCATTTTTCTGAAAGAGTAGAAAACTTGCCTGAGCTGTTAGTTACTTCTCTTGAAACACAGACACTAAGGTCTGTGATGGCAGATTATATCAATTTCTTGACCACATTATATGACCTAATCTTCTGGCAATGATACACTCCTAATAATAGTGACCAAAATGTGTCTGTTAAACTTGATTTTATTTACTTTTTAATTGTTGAATCTGCCACCCCAGAATTTTTATGCCATGGAATTGCCTCATCCTTGCCCATTATGTTGGGGGCTTTGCCTAACTTGCCCTAATGGACTTGCCTGGCACCTCACCCAACGGAATGGGCAGGGGTGTCCTTGACCATTCCATATTAGTACATACATGATCCTTTCAAGGTTATGTATGCAAATTGAAGTGGAAGAGTACATAAGAGAATGCGTTTCAAGAGATTACTTTGAGACATATTGGCAGCAGAGAGCAACTCTCTTATTCTTGTCACAACATATAATAATATGTACTTGTTCTTTGGCAGGATGACATTGCTTTTGGGACCACCAGGTGCAGGAAAAACTACCTTATTGTTAGCTTTGGCAGGGAAACTAAGTAAATCTCTGAAGGTCAGTTAATATCTCCCCTTCCTCAGTTGCTGGAGCTCAACAGATTTGATGATATCTTGAAGAGTTAGGGTCTCTTTCTATGATCACAGGCCACACACAGTGTGCTGTGATCACAGCACAGCCTAATGGGAACTTGGAAGCCACTGTCGTAGGAACTTGTTTCTTGCTGCATGGACAGTCACTTTCCACTGGAGAGTTTCAAGTGCATTGAAAATATGTAATTAACCATATTAGGAACTCTGGGAGCCCATGTTCTCATGAAAAAAAGGACAAATGTCATTATATGGTGTGTCACAATTTGACTCATAGCTCTCACAGCTCCTTCAATTGGTCAGTGCTTGACTGGTAGAGCTGTGAGATGACTGTGAGCACAGCTAGTTGAAAAAACATAATGAAAGCTACTGTGATCACAACAGCCTAATAGAAAGATGTCCTTACTAAGGTGGGTGGGTGCATTGTGCATTCCATTTCCTTGATAGGGATTGGAACTGCAATGCAAATTGTGCTTATAGCCTGTGCACCGTTTATAGGTGAAATTGTAGTATTACTAAGCTTGTATCATTGAAGTTTGAGCTCATCATTGTTTGCATTGAAAGTTGTGAGAATTTGTGGTGGATGGGATTATCCTTGTTACTTGAAGGTTTCAGGGAAGGTCACATACAATGGCCACGATATGCATGAGTTTGTGCCACAAAGAACTGCTGCATATATCAGTCAGCAAGACTTGCAGCTGGGAGAACTGACTGTAAGAGAAACACTTGATTTCTCAGGTCGTTGCCAAGGTGTTGGTACTAGATCTGGTGAGTGTCAATCTCAGTTTTGCTGCAAATCGACAATTAATAAAGGCACTTGAAATTTGAATTGAGGGTCAAGTAAATGGTTGTCTGTCCCACTTAGGAAAACACCTGTAAAAGTGCCTGAATAGGACATAGAAACCAGTTATGGAAATGGAAGTGTTTGCATGTTCTGTGATGGTGAACACCTGAGGTGAGGAGGGATTTCAACTCATACACCTGTGCCTTTTTATTACCTTTGGCTTGGCTTTTCTCAGACATGCTGAAAGAGCTTGCAAGAAGGGAGAAGGAGGCAGGGATTTTCCCTGACTCAGACATTGACATCTTCATGAAGGTGAAGCTCTGTGCACTACTGATACCTACTGATCTCCTTGCTATTAGTTTTGAGAATGTCTGAGGACTTGGTAACCAGCGAGAGGCCACTGGTTACCAAAAATAGCCAGGTGACCCAGGAGCACCAAGGCTAATTCTGGATACCTATGGATCACTTTTCATGAACAAGCAGAATGAGATACAGGCAGCTTAATATGCAACATAACTGGGGCATGCATGTCCTATCGAACATCTTTTGTATCCAACTCATAAACCTCGCTTTAAAATTTTTTGTAGGCCACTGCAGTGCAAGGCCAAGAGACAAGCCTCGTGACAGACTACATACTCAAGGTTTGACAACTCTTTCTAATTTCTCAAGTTTTGGGTAATTGTTGTACTTACTTTTTGTTTTCGAAAGAAGCTGTTTGAGTGGCTACATGGACAAATGAGAAGGAAAAACTTGTTGGGTTACAACATAGCTTGTTTTCTCCAGAAAATCTGGACTCAAAGTAAATGGGTACTAGAAGACAATTTGCTAAAGGTTGCATTTGGATGACCTGTAGATTTTAGATCTGGAAATCTGCGCAGACACACTTGTTGGAGATGAAATGAGGCGTGGTATCTCAGGGGGTCAGAAAAAGCGTGTAAATACTGGTGGGTTTCAGGCCCATGTTAATCATCAAGTGCAGGAATCTCATTAAACTGTCCATTGAAAAACCATTCTTATGTGCACCCTATACATACATAGGTATATAAATCTTCATATATATATATATATTTTTTATTATAAAGTTTTTTCATCGACTTACTTGCGATCTATTTTTTCAAGAATAGAAAACAGCTGAGGAAAATGCATTACCTTTAATTTTTAACCACTCTTCTTATGTTTTTCTTTTTTTGTTTTCTCCAACTCAGGTGAAATGATAGTCGGGCCTGCAAAAGCTCTGTTCATGGATGAGATTTCAACTGGTTTAGACAGCTCCACAACATATCAGATAGTCAAGTGTTTGAGGCAGTCAGTGCGTGTTCTGGACAGCACAATGATTGTCTCTCTTTTGCAGCCAGCACCTGAAACTTTTGAGCTCTTTGATGAACTCATCTTGCTGTCAGAAGGCCAGATTGTCTACCAAGGTCCAAGGGACTTGGTGCTCGATTTCTTCCACTCAATGGGCTTCAAGTGCCCTGAGCGGAAAGGAGTTGCTGATTTCTTACAGGAGGTGGGTGAAGATCGGTTCTTTTTGTTGAGTAAAACTTTGTGAGTGACATTGCAGGCTCATCAATGACTCAATATAGAATTGTGATTTGTTCAATATGCCCAGCAACCACCATCTACATCCATACCATTGTTTGGGTATCTCTGAAAGTGGTGTCCATTTGTATCAATTAGCCAGCCTTATTTGGAGTTGTGTTAAAACTCATCTTTGCTGTTGGCAGGTAACATCAAGGAAAGATCAACAGCAGTACTGGTATGACAAAACCGCGCCATACCAGTATGTCTCAGTAAATGCTTTTGCAGAAGGTTTTAAACAGTTCCATGTTGGAGAGCGCCTCAATCAGGAGCTAGATGTTCCATTTGTGAAGGAAAAAAGTCATCCTGCAGCTCTTGTTACAGAAAGATATGCTATCAGCAACTGGGAGCTCTTCCTAGCCTGCTTTGCAAGAGAGAAACTCCTGATGAAGCGCAACCGCTTTATTTACATTTTCAGAACAATACAGGTTTGCTAAATTCCACAAAGAAAACTCACAATTTTCTTTGAGCCCAATAATTTATCTTGATGTTATCTGCTGATATTAGACACCCCCCAAACAAAAATTGGATTTTCTGACACTACCTTTTTTTGTTTATGTCCAATTGTGCTAAGTGTTCATTGTGGGAGGAGTGATTATTATGGCCATAATTTGGGATGTGTTTTTTGGCAGCTATCCGTGGTATCACTAATCACCATGTCAGTGTTTCTGCGCACATCACTCCATCCGGATTCTGTCTCCAATGGTGGCCTATATTTGGGAGCACTATTTTTTGGTCTCATCAATGTTATGTTCGGTGGGTTCATGGAAATGGCGTTGATCATAGCTCGTCTTCCTGTGTACTACAAACAGCGTGACCTCTTCTTCTATCCAGCTTGGGCTTTTGCACTCCCTGTCTATCTCTTGCGACTTCCAATATCAATTTATGAGTCCCTCCTTTGGACTTCAATCACATATTACACAATTGGTTTCGCACCTGAACCTACCAGGTACGAAATCCAAAACCCTGTTGGTGGCTGGGTTTATGTGACTCAAGTAGAATGTTTATCACCGCATTATGTGTTAGGGTAATGGCCATGGCAAGGACACAGTTCACAGCAGGCAGGTGGCCGGGAGATGGGTCTGACCAATTGCCATTATCTGCTGATGTAATTGGCATTCTTGAGAGAGAGATTCCACCACATAATCAGAAACTTTGTAGACTATTTGCTAGAAATCACAATGTTTTATATTCATTTGACCCTAGGAGTGAAGGGTGAATTGTGTCCTCATTTGATCCTAAGAACCTTTGGGTGAAAGGCGGAATGTCCCCTAAGTGACAAATTGCATGTCTTTTAATTTGTAACGCCTGGTAAGTTCTGATATGGGAGTTGCTTCTGGTACAAGTCCTGAAGTATATCTGTCTACTGTGATGAGACTAGTGCAGATTTTTCCGGGCATGGCTGCTTCTGATGGCAATGCATCAGATGGCACTAGGGCTATTCCGAATGATTGCGGCCATCTCTCGGATGCTGATCGTGGCGCAAACCGGTGGATCATTTGGAATCATAGTTGTATTTACACTCGGAGGCTTCATTGTTTCTAGAAGTAAGTACCACAGCCACTACTCTTGACAAAACTTTAATTTTCCTTGAGTGATGCTGGTTTTGGACTTTCTTTTCTGCCAAAAAAAATTAGCACAAAGTTAAGGTCTGGGGTAGCAGATTATGTCATCTTCTTTACCACATTATTCGACATAATCTTCCGGTGATGATTGTACACTTGCAGAAAACATCCATCCCTGGTGGATATGGGGATATTGGATATCACCCCTTTCGTATGCCCAAAATGCTATCTCCGTGAATGAGTTTCTTGCTCCACGCTGGGACAAGGTAATGATCTGACATTTCACCACCTGATTGGCTGAGTGGAGGGGCCGAAATTCCTGGAAGGGTCTAAAAGCAGACCCTTCACCTGTGTAAAGAAACTGGGCGAGATTTTTAAGAATTTTTTGAAATCAGGATGCTTACAAAATCCATAAGGTCCTCTTGGCTGGTCAGTTGGATGTATAGGAGAAGGCGCTGAGTACAGGCCCTTCTGTGATTTGAGATCTGTGCCCAAGGCTGGCCTAATTGGAGATCTTGTTACGTGGGTCATAAGATCCCATGCAAGGTTATGGCTGAGAAGCTGACAAAAAAATACAAAGAGAAAATCTCTAGTGGTTTTTTTTTATTGTTTTCATGCCCTTGAAACTTGAGTCGTTCCTTTGTAGAGTGTTGGTCCTGTATTGCAGACAAACTCTGTTGGTTAGTAGTATTAATTCAGAGTTTATCATGCAGGGAGGATTGGGAATACAGGTATTGACAAGCCGCGGATTATTTGACAAAAGCTACTGGTATTGGATTGGGGTGGGAACCTTGTTCGGGTACTCCATTCTCTTCAATTTGCTATTTTGCTTCTTCCTCAAAGTCCTAGACCGTAAGTTAACACTTCTACTTTCACTCTTCCCTTAAATTTTGAAAACTTATACTATACCCACTGTGTATCCGTTTTGTAAAATTCCATGGAAACATCCTCAGGATGAAAGGAGTATAGACACTATCGTTGTACATTTTGATATGTATCGTCTTCTTGCTATTTCCATATGAACTCTGTATTGTAGTACTGGTTCTGAACACAAAAAGGTTGCAAATGCTTATCATGTCACAGATTAGCCTTTTTCTTAATGGCAAAATTTCACCTAGAAGAGAACATAGAAACTAAAAATGCAAAAATGAAGTAATTTTTGGGTTTCAAATCACCAGAATTTGAAATTTATTAAAAAAAAAAGTTAATAAAAATGCAAGATTTCTATATTTGGTTCTAGTAGGTAGCCAAAAATATAGATGGAATGCTCACATTTTTTCACTTTCATGTCTTTTATATACCCTACTAGCTTGGCAGCTTCAACACTAAATAAATTATTTTCAGAAATGTTGAAATTTGCAATGTTTTTTTTTTCTTCCAAATAACAGAAACTTGTGAAGGAAAATATTGAATATTCAAGAATACTCTATTTGTCAAAATGGAAATTTCAAAATTAATTAATTATTTGACAAACATATGTCAAAGCTGCAGAGGTTACTACTATGGAACCAAATTTGCCTAAATCTTCCTATGAATGGTTGTCACTTTGGCGACATCATGAAATTGACAGAGAAAAACACAGTGTCACAGATACTACAGTGAAACTAATTTTGTGTGACATTATGGTTGCCTCGGCAGCAATTGGCAAGCCCAACGCAGTGATGTCTGAAGAAGCTCTGGAGGAGAAAAATGCAAATCTGAAAGGAACAGGCGAAAAATCACAAAATGGGTCTATGGAAAGCAATGAACATAGACGCCAATTGAATGAATTTAACAGTATGTGTCCAACTTGTCTTTCCTCTCTCCTTTTTTTGGCCTTGCCTACCAAGGCAAGGGTATTGTGTTTAGAGTCATTATAGAGTTTAGTAGCTTAATGGATTTTGGCTGCTAGGTAATAGGTCTATTTTTACATGAGGATTTTTGAAAGATGATATTTTGGCTTGTGTTGAAACTTGAGATTAGTTATAGAGTTATAATATCTTGAAAGATTTTGGTTTTTTTTTTTACAGGATTTTTTGAAGATTATATTTTTGCATGGTGAAATACTTGAGTTTCCATAATTCTTCTTCTGCCTTAAGACACTTTTTGATATAAAAATGGCAAGGCCACATTGTGACACACCCCTTGTTATAATTGTGTTTTGACTGACCATAGAAATCTGGATTGTTGTTGGGTTTATTATTAAATTTTTGAGTTGGTTTTTCCAGGAGCGTCTGGACTCACAAACTCTGAACAGAGGCGATCAAGCATTTCATCAGGGGGCGCAAATTCAGATAGGTTTGATGCTGTAGAAGCAGCTAATGGAGTTGAAGCCAAGAGAGGAATGGTTTTACCATTTCAGCCCCTTGCGATTGCTTTCCACCATATCAAGTACTCAATTGACATGCCTAGTGTAAGCAAAACCTCACTCAGGCTAACAAGGAAAATAAAGTACTTGACTTCTTCTGGGTCTCAGTTCTAGTGGTCATTGTCTTTTTGATCCTGAGGAGTTTTGTGTAGGGTAAAGCCCTGGGTTGAGGCCAAAACAAGGGCACACACGGTGATAGCTGAGTGCAGGCCTGATTTTGGTAATGCCCTTGACCGAGGGCTTTACCCTACATAAAGACACCTCCAGATAAACTGCAAAATTTCTGGCACATCATCACGTATTAAGAGGCCCTCCAAATACAAATAGGACAATTATTGGAGTGCTTTAGTAAGCTTTGCATGACCACCCAAGTAAGGTGACCCCTGAGGTCATAAGGTGACTCAGGGTGTATTCCCATGGACCTTACTAGGAGCTCTCGATTGCTTAAGGATCCTCCACGAGATACTGGATGTTTTTTTTTCTAGGCCTTTTGACACAAAAGTACTTTTGGCAGTGGCGGCGACCAGTGAGCTTCTTCTAATTTGAGTGTTTTTCTCTTCTGTTGTTGCAGGAGATGAAAGCCCATGGAGTCACCGAAGACAAGCTGAATCTGCTTCGCGATATAACTGGGGCATTCCGACCTGGGATTTTAACCGCATTAGTTGGTGTGAGTGGAGCTGGAAAGACAACCCTAATGGATGTGCTTGCAGGACGCAAAACTGGAGGTTATATTGAAGGCTCGATTTTCATTTCCGGATTTCCGAAAAGACAGGAAACTTTTGCCAGGATTTCTGGCTACTGTGAACAAGTTGACATACATTCACCCAATGTAACCGTATATGAATCGCTCCTTTACTCTGCATGGCTGCGGCTTGCTAAAGATGTCAATGTGAAGGTTCGGAAGGTAAGCAACACTCTGGCTAGAAACCCCAGATATGAAAGTAGGAAATTAAAAATATTTTTAAAAAAGAAAAAAACAGAGTCCTTCTATATTCTTGGCTACTTACTAGAACTTATCATAAAAATCTGATGATCTGAAAAAAAAAAAAAATCTTCAAAATGTGGTGAATTTGGGCCAATTATTTCATGGAAAATCCTTTGTATAATAGGTCGAATTGCGTGATTGGTTTTCACATAATTGCAGGCATTTGTGGAGGAGGTGATGGAATTAGTTGAGCTGAGTTCATTGCGACAAGCCATAGTTGGCCTGCCCGGGATAACAGGTCTTTCAACAGAGCAAAGGAAGCGACTCACAATCGCAGTCGAGTTAGTGGCGAATCCATCCATAATATTCATGGACGAGCCTACTTCGGGACTCGATGCTCGAGCTGCTGCCATTGTGATGAGAACTGTTCGAAACACAGTCGATACTGGCCGGACTGTAGTTTGCACCATTCATCAACCCAGTATTGACATCTTTGAGGCTTTCGATGAGGTAAGAGAAATAGGAGGTAGTCGGAATCCCAATTTATAATCAAAGATAAAAAAAGACAACAATTTCACCTTTAAAATAAACAACAAAAAAATAGTATTTATTTATTTATTGGCGGTGACTTTGGGAGGGGGATCAATGCAGCTCTTATTGCTGAAGCGAGGGGGCCAAGTTGTCTACGCCGGTCCACTTGGCCATCACTCGCGCAAGTTAATTGAGTACTTTGAGGCAGTGAAAGGCGTTCCAAAGATCAGCGTGGGACTAAACCCGTCGACATGGATGCTTGATATTACCTCTCATAGATCCGAATCAAGCCTTGGGGTCGATTTTGCCGAAATTTATGCCAATTCATCTTTGTACCAGTAAGTGCACCCAATTTACATAAAATCTTGTCAGCCTCCTGCAATCAGCAATAATATTGTGTCGGGTACTGCCCGGGCATTACTGGAATAAGGGTCCGCACAAGGAAGAGCCGAGGCGGACCTGATTCTGGTAATGCCCACGGGCATAAAATTTTGGTGATTTTCCTCTGAAAACATTCCCTGCGATACCCGGCGGGTATCGAGCAGGGACACCATAGGGAGTGGGAGGGATGTTATGTCTGTAAGTAGGTGTAACCTCCCTTCCATTCTCAAGGACTACTATCTACTTATATAAAATAATTGGTGTCCGCACATGCTTGATTCGGTAATTCGTGATTGGCTGGAGCCCTCCCCCCTCCGTCCCTTGAGAGCCATGAGTGGAAATATGTGGCCTCTAAATCTGATTCAAATTTGCTCCATGGCCATACTAGCTAGTATTGTCGTTTGCTTCTTGAAAGAAAATGTTAGTAAGGTGGCTACTTGAAGCACTGACTTGTTGTGGTGTTTGTCTGTTTGTTTGTTTGTTTCCTTCAATTTCTTTTGGGCTGCAGACGGAATGAAGCTTTGGTGAGGGAATTGAGTAAACCTGCAGCAGGAGTAACAGATCTTTCCTTTCCAACAAAGTATTCACAACCCTTTTGGCAGCAGTGCATGGCGTGCTCATGGAAACAACATTGCTCTTATTGGCGTAACCCTCTGTACAATGTTGTCCGTCTTCTCTTCACCACCGCTTGTGCCGTTCTGTTTGGAAGCATTTTCTGGGGTCTTGGCCATAATAGGTAAAAATAACACAACACACCCACATCTCATTCAAGCTTTTTTTTCTTTTTCTTTTTTTTTTTTTTTTCCACCCCTCTCTTAACTTACAACACAATCTAGAATTTCTCTAAGGAGAAAACAAAAGACCCTAAATTCCACCAATTTATTTTTTTTCTTTGAGAATTGCTACTCACACCAAATAAAATTTGGAAAATTGTTCAGAAATCACCACTACAAAAATAATCTCCAAAGAAAATAAGAAGAAATATTTGTATTTTATTCATATTAGAAATGGCTCACAACCAATTATCACATTTCTGTTGTGGGGGTGGGGGACGGGGAACAGCTCGCAACAACAAGATTTGTTCAATTTAATGGGGGCCATGTATGCATCCGTGGTGTTTGTTGGCGTAAACAATTCATCATCTGTTCAGCCGGTAGTGGCCGTGGAGCGTACTGTATTTTACCGAGAGCGTGCAGCCGGAATGTATTCATCTTTCCCTTATTCATTTGCCCAGGTAATAAAAAAAAACCGTAATAATTCGTTCCCTTTTGATCTCTTCATTTATTAGCTACTAAAATATATAATTCCATATTTTTCCCTTCTTCATTTGCCCAAGAATTTATTTTTTTTGGACTACCCAAAAAAAAAAAACCCCTTTTTATCTCCTTACGGGCAAATAATGAATTAACTATAATCCATCTTATTGGTTCCGCATTAATTCCCCCTAATTCTTTCACAATTTGTTCACTAACCATGATGTGTTTTCTTCCCCCCTTTTAATCTCTTGCTTTTTTGCAGTTTACGGTGGAGTGGCCATATGTCCTAATACAATCGCTTATATACGGAACGATAGTATATGCAATGATCCAATTCGATTGGACACCCGCCAAATTCTTCCTCTTCATCTTCTTCTTTTATTTCACTCTACTATACTTCACATATTGGGGCATGGTGACGGTCGCAATTACGCCCAATAGTCAGTTTGCCGCAATTATATCAACTGCAATTTATGGTCTATGGAATCTTTTCTCCGGATTTTTGATCCCTCGTCCGGTATGTATGGGTGTGCTTAGCTTGGTGTTCCCCCAAAAAACCTTCATAAATTATTGTGCTCTACGTACTTTACTTTACTTTCTCGCCCAAACGAAAAAAAAAATTACAAATAAATTTTTTTGATAAAAAAAGGACCCTAGCACCAATATATATATATATGCTTTAATGTCATGTTGCAATAATAATTTTTTGGGATGTAAAATGGAAGATGGGAGAATGAAAAAAAAAAAAAAAAGAAAAAAATCCTAAGTAAGTGAAAAACCAAAAATGAAATGCCTAATTTTAGTTTGGTTTTGCAACATTTGTTGA
>Ga0116231_10006607_pt1 | contig 21967 bp, 21 predicted proteins | sample S1TSphgellanicum_2_FD_89695 | JGI IMG/M metagenome (GOLD analysis project Ga0116231, IMG submission 89695) | Host-associated microbial communities from peat moss isolated from Minnesota, USA - S1T2_Fd - Sphagnum magellanicum MG | ecosystem: Host-associated > Plants > Peat moss > Unclassified...
AACTGGCTCTGTCTGATCTTGCTGGCGAGACCGACCAATTAACTTTGCGTAGCGCCTTGGCTGTAGTCGCCCTGGGTCGCGGCGACCTAATGCTGGGCGCATTGCTAAACCATTCTGAAACCGCTGACATCGAAGCATACGTGGAGGACAATCTGGCGTGGTCACCCCCTTACGCCTAACAATCCGTTCGAGTGATCGCGGGGTTCAGCTTCGGTGAGCTAGGGAGACCGTCGATGATCTGCATAAGTCACCTTCGTTGCATGTCGGCGCAACCGCGCAACGATCACCCTGATCGTTACTCTCTTTGGCTCACATGAAACCACGGCTCAAAAAAGCGTCGAGGACAGCCTGCGTCGCGATCGTATTTTGTGTCGCGCTTGCGCTTGTGGTTAATCCCGATCTTCGCGCCATGCTGTTATTCATAGATGCGATGGGTCTGGAGATTCTCGTACTATCGTTGTTGACACAGTTGCGCATAATGCTTGCGTCGGCACTCCCGTTGTTTCGAGTTATCGTTATTAAGGTATGTAGGCTTTTTTCATTGATTGGAGCAGCGTCTATACGGTCATTCCCTTCGGAAGAGGCGCGTCGTCCCCTCGATGTAGTCTGGCTGGTCGTTCTAGTCGTCGGCTCCTACGGGGTTTTGTGTGGAATTCACAGTTGATACTCAGTCGGGCCAAACCCTGCGACGGTTGAGCGCAGGGCCGCGATCTGAAGATCGGTTTGAGCGATCGCGGGCCTCGTCTTGGGTAGAACATGGAGGAAAGTCGCTGATTGGGATAAATCGACATCGTCTGGCATCGTCTCTACCCCTCGTCGCTCATCCCGATCCTTAGACCCCACCCCATGCGCCATCCTTTCGTTTACGCATGCTGCATTGGTTTACCCCTGACCCTCTCGGCCTGTACGATGGGACGGGTCAATTCCCGGGTCGCGTATTGGCAGGAGCAGACTGCAATCCATGTTCCTGTCGGAACGAGTCTCGGTGACGCAAGAGCATTCTTTGCGTCGCATGGCTTGGAGTTGCGATGCTGCATGTCAGGGCCGGAAATACACGACGCCTATTCGGCCAGTGAACGAAACATTGGCCGGTTTATGCTTACCGAGTATTCGGTCCTGATCGTCGCGGACGTTTCGGAAGATCAGACCATCAACCGCATCCGTATACTTCGAGTTGGTGTCGGTCTTTAGGATCTCACCATCAGTTCGAGCTACCGCGAGCCACTCGATCATGTCGGGAGTTTTTATGAAGATTCTATCCTCCGCTACGGTGGTGATGGTCGCCGCATTGATAACCAGTGGTTGCGCGACGCCGCTTGCACCGGGCGCCGCGGGCGTGCGAATCCTTCGGGACAGTTCAGCTGTAAACGGGTGCGTCGAGGTAGGGAAACTCGCTCCAAGTGCCACTACCCCGGGATACGCGGAGGCGGACGCCCGGAATCTGACCGTGGGATATGGTGGCAACACCTTACTTGTTACGGATCAGATAATCGGTTCGCTGGTTATCGGAGTGGCCTACTGGTGTCCGCAAAATTGACGATCGACAAGCCGTCCCGTTCGCCAACCCTGACGCTCACGTTGTTCATCACTCTCGTGGGTTTTACGACTGGCTGCGGGCTGGCTCAGTTCAAGATCCCCGGTTACCGTTCGCTGGGTGCGATCCTGGCCGCCCTGCTTCTTAGTATTGCGACGTTTGTGTGGTTCGGGGCTGATTCGTTTCAACGCTCATACCGGCGCTCCATGAGCTTGAACATTGCATTTGTGGGTCTCACCTTGTTCGTGCTGCCCTATTATCTGATCAGATCGCGCGGCCTGAAGACTGGAATAATGGCTATTGGCGTCGGAATCGCAATGTATTTTCTCTACGTATTGGCGGCACTCGTGGGCATAGTTTTCATAAGGGCCGTGCATGTTTGACACTCGGTTCCAGATCAGCACGTGCGGCATCGTACGTGGGCGGACCTACGGAGGTCGCGATTCAGTGCTGGACAACGACTTGCGCACCCCGACGCGCGTCGGCATGCTCGCCGCATGAACACCCCGGATCTGCCGTCGACGCTGGTCGTCATCGCGTTGGAAGTTGAAGCACAAGGCCTGTTCGCAGCCCGAAACATTCCGGTGCTCTACACCGGCATCGGCAAGATCAACGCGACGATGGCTTTGACGCGCGCGCTGGCGCGCTATCGCCACGACGCACTCCCCTTGCCGCGGGTACTGAACCTGGGCACGGCAGGCAGCCGGCACTTCGCGCGCGGCGCGCTCGTCGAGTGCCATGACTTCGTGCAGCGGGACATGGACGTGCGCGCGCTCGGATTTGCGGCCGGGCATACGCCGTTCGACGACACGCCGGCGCGCTTGCAGTTTGCACGGACGTTCGCGCATCTGCCGGCCGGTATCTGCGGCAGCGGCGACAGTTTCGAGACGGGTGAGCCGCGCGTTTACTGCGAGGTCGTCGACATGGAGGCTTACGCGCTCGCGAAGGTGTGCCACATCGAAGGCGCCCCGTTCGCCTGCGCGAAATACATCACCGACGGCGCGGACGAGACTGCCGCAACGGACTGGCAGGAAAGCCTTGCGCACGCGGCGGCGGCATTCTGGCAGCTCTACGAGCGGCACGTCGCCAAGACCCCGGCGGGGACTGCTTCAAGCGGTGAGGCGTCATGATCATCGTCACCGGCGGCGCCGGCTTCATCGGATCGAACGTCGTGGCGGGCCTGTCCGCGGCCGGCGAAGAGGTCGTCGTCTGCGATTGGATGGCGCAAGATCAACGGTGGCGGAACCTCGCGAAGCACGAAATCGCATCGCTAGTGGCACCTCCCGCCCTGCTCGATTGGTTGCGCGAGCGGCGCGACAGCATTGCGGCCGTCGTGCACATGGGCGCGAACAGCAAGACGACCGAAACCGACGTCGAGCAGCTGGCCGAATACAATATTCGGGCGACCTTGAACCTGCTCGACTGGTGCACGCAAACCGGCACGCGCTTCATCTATGCTTCGTCGGCCGCCACTTACGGCGATGGTTCGGCGGGTTTCGACGACGACTTCACGCCGGCCGCACTCGCGAAACTGCAGCCGCTCAATGCCTATGGCTGGAGCAAGCAGGTCGTTGATCGGTTCATTGCACGGCTCATCGAGCAGCGTAAACCACTGCCGCCGCAAGTCGTCGGCCTGAAGTTCTTCAACGTTTACGGACCGAATGAATACCACAAGGGCAGCATGCAGAGCATCATCGCAGCGAATACGGCCAAGCTCTTGGCCGGCGAGCCGCTCGGTCTGTTTCGCAGCTATCGCGCCGACTACAGCGATGGCGGGCAACTGCGCGATTTCGTCTATGTCAAAGACTGCGTCGATATCATTCTTTGGCTGCTCCAAAATCCGCAAGTCAGCGGGCTTTTCAATGTCGGTACCGGCAAGGCACGCAGCTGGCTCGATCTGGCGAATGCGCTCTTCGCCGCCATCGACCGCCCACCCGCCATCAAATTTTTGGACATGCCCGCGCCGCTCATCGACAAGTATCAGTACTTCACTGAAGCGCGGATCGATCGTTTACGAGCGGCGGGCTATACCAAGCCTTTCACGCCCCTCGAAGCCGGCGTCGATGACTACGTCCGCAGGTATCTGGTCCGTGGTGACCCTTATCTCTGATCTGAGCGCGCGGCGTGCCCGGATGCGGCGAGCACATCCGCCCAACAGTCGCGGGACCATTGGGCGAGCGTCAATGCCTCCGCCCAGCGATCCGATTGCTCACGGCCGTCGGCGCCCGTGATCGCGTAATCGGGCGGCCCGAGTTCGCACAGGAATATGAGCGGTTCCGCACTTCCGGCGTGGCGCCGATGCCAGCTCTCGAAACCGGCACGCCACCAGCGGCGGAACAGCGCGACCCACTTTGCGTGTTGCGGAAAATCCAAGGGCACCTGAATGTGACCTCGGGATGCGACGCGGCCCTGGAAGGAGTCGGAGCGTTCGAGCACGCGTTCGATCAGGGACTGCAGCGCGTCGGTCGGAGGGCAAGGCATCTCGCGATCGACGACGTAATGCGAGAGGTCGGCCGCAAGACGCATCGCGGGTACCGCATCGAGCAATTGCACGGTCGCGAATAAATCGTTCGTGATGCAGTTTCGGTGCGTCTCGAATTGGATCGGCATGCGTTCTTCGTCGGCCACCCGCAGCCAGCCTTCAATGACCGACACCATGTCGGCGACCCGCAGCGGCATTTCCTGGCCGATCACGACGACGTAGGGTGCGCCGATCCGATGTGCCAGGCTCAAAGCCGGACGCAGATCTTCGACCGACTGCGGAAATGCCGTCAAACCGCCGCGTAAACCGGTTCGCGCGAACTGCGGCACGATCGCCTCCGCCTCCGCGAGCGTGAGCGCACCGAGATCGAGCGCCATGCCGTCGAAGCCCGCGGCACGCACCCGATCGAACTTCTCCGTCGTCGAACACTCCGGCGACGTGAGTTTGTCCATGGCCCAGAGCGCTTGGAAGACCAGCAAACGATCACTCATGCTTCGGATCGGCAATCCACATCCGGTCGTCCGCGTAGTCGGCTTCCGATCGGCCGTGCGCGAAAGCGCGCAGCACAGCCAGTTGAAATCCCAGATACGTCATGGTCGGAGGCGCAACGCCGCGCTCGGTGAATAACAGCGCGTGCAATCGATGTAGTCGGTGGAAAGGCACGGCCGGGAACGCGTGGTGCGCCGTGTGATATTGCATTTGCCACGCCATCCAGCGCATGACGGGATTGGTGCGCGTGCTGCGCGTGTTGGTGAGCAGATTGTCGTCATGCGCGAGACCCAGATGCTCGATCGTGTTCTGCAGCTGGTGCATGAATTTCATCGCGAGCATCGGCGCAAACCACAAAACCATCGCCGCCCAACTCTGCAACGCCACCGATACGGCGACGATGAAGCCGTAGCCCAGCAAATGCACCCGCGCCTCCCGCACGAGTTCGGCGTGTCGGTACGCCGGAAGATAGGGCTCTGTCACGATACCGAGCGAAAAACGCAGGATCCGGCGCATCCGCGTATACCAATAGGTGACCCCGGACATCCAGAAGAGATAAGAACGCAATTGATAGCGCTCTCGCGCGAGTTCCCCGTCGCGCGCCCAATCCTGGGTATAGCGATGATGCGCCATGTGCTGAATTTGATCGAAAGTGCGCGGATACAGCATCAGGAATCCCAATACCCGACCGCTCCACTCGTTGAGTGGGCGCGTCCGAAACACCGTTCCGTGGCTGAGCTCATGCTGTCCGGCATACAGATAATTGATGAGCGTGCCGTGAACCATGAACGCGGGAATCGCCCACCATGTTCCCCAGAAAAACCACAGCGCGGCACCCGAGACACCGAGCGCGCCGAGATGCGACAGCAACTGCAGGGCACCCGCCCGATCGGAGGTCCGGCACAGGGCGCGCAGCGTGTCACTGTCGACGAGGCGCCGCCGCTGGGAAGCGTCGATTTTATCCATGACGTAAGCGTATAGCATTGTTTTGCGCACGAGTTATGCCAACATGGCGACGGTCCGTGACACCGGAGCGTCCAAATGTCCAGCGAGGAGACCGGCCCTTCGGCACGGCCGCCCCCAACCGTCTTTCTGAGTTACGCCTCGGGCGATCGAGTCGCCGCGCGCACGCTGCGCGACGCGCTGTGCGGCTATGGCCTCGAGGTGTGGTACGACGAGAGTGAACTCGGGGGCGGCGAGGCCTGGGACCAAAAGATCCGCAAACAGATTCGCGAGTGCCGTTACTTCGTGGCGCTCATCTCGGCGCAGACGGAGGCGCGGCTCGAGGGGTATTTCCGCAGGGAGTGGCGGCTCGCCGTGGAGAGAACACTCGACATGGCGGACGACTACCTGTTCCTGCTGCCCATCGTCATCGACGATACGGACCAAGCGTCGGCGCATGTCCCCGAAAAATTCCGCTCGGTTCAGTGGCTCAGGGTTCCGGGGGGTCGAACCACGCCGGGCCTCGAAGCGCTCTGCCGGCGGATCACGGCGGGACCAGCGGTCGCTCCCGCGTCCAGCGGGCCGCCACGCAACTCACGAACTACCACGCATACTCGCGCGGCGATTCCCCCGTATCCCGCATTGCCAGCCCCAATCCCGGGAGAGAAACTGCGCTCCGGGCTCAACTATACAGTCTGGGCTGCGCGCTACGCCGCGGCGGCCTGGAGGCGCGCGCCGAAGTCGCTGCGCGTGATCGGCATCATCCTCGTCGTCGTGATGCTGGTCCGCGGCAAGTCCGACGACGAGCCCAATACCGACGAGGTGCCGCAAGAGACCGTGGAGAAGCTCAAGGTCCTCAGCAAGCAAGAACCGAGCAGCGCGAACACGGCGGAGATTGCGAAAATCGGTGTGCAAATCGTCAAGGACTTGGCCAAGAATGACGACGATGAGACCGCCGCCAGCCCCTTGTTGGTGCTGCCTTTCAGCGCGCCCGCCGGCGATGCGCATGCGGCGAAAGTTGCCGATGCGAGCTTTGCCATGGTGTATGGGAAGCTCGAGATTTCTCACCACGGGCACGTCGCCTTCAGCAAGCAGCCCTTGGCCTCACCGGATGTCGGCGCCGCCGTGGAGCGCGGCCGCGCCAACCACTCGAAGTACGTGCTCGCCGGTGCCATCGAGACGCAGGGCGTCGATCAAGCGCTCAACATCAAGATTGCCAGGGTTGGGGACGGCAGCTTGTTGTGGACAAAATCCTATCCCGTCGCGGCGGCCGATCCGGTCACCATTGCGGCCGACGTGGACGCCAACGCACCAGCCATCGACGAGTAAGGCGCGCCCAAGCTCCCTGACTTGTATGGCAGATCGCGCCGCCCGGCGACAGCGGCCGAACCGAGGGCCGGCGCTAGCATCGCGCATGGACGCTGAGCGCACGATCGAATCGGATATGCCGGGCCGCATCGACCGTTTGCCAGCTGACCGATGAAATCGTCAGGTGGGCTCGACGACGGCGGCGGTGCCGTAGCAGAGCACCTCGGCGGCACCGACCATGGGGCCAGTGTCGTAGCGGATGCCGATGACCGCGTTCGCGCCGAGTTTCCGCGCGTGGCTGATCATGAGCTGGAAAGACTCCTCGCGAGCCGATTCGCAGAGTTCGGAGAAGATGGAAACCCGGCCGCCGATCAGCGTGGAGAGACCGCCGAGTATGCTCATGGGCAAGGAGCGCGTTCTTACCGTGATACCGCGTACCAGCCCCAGCGTCTTGACCACCCGAAATCCCGGCAGGTCGAAGGTCGTTGTCGTGATCATGTCCTGCATTGTAAACCTTGCGCCCATGGCACGCCGAGCGAGGTAGACTGACCGCTTCGGGGTCGGGCCTCATGAGTCACGGCATTTGACTGAACTGAACACTACTGCGCTCTATCCGATCGGCACGCCGGGAGTTCCCTGGGGCACGGCCGAGGTCGCCGCTTGGCGTGCCTCGCAGCTCGTCAAGCGCAGCTACGCGGACGAAGTCTTGCGCGTCATCGAGGCGCAGCGATCCCGCTACGAGGTCATCCGCTACGGCGTTCTGGATTGCGGCCCCGACCAGTATCCGCTGTTCGCGATCAAGAGTCGCCCGTGGAACGACACGCTGCCTTGCGCCTTGGTCACGGGCGGCGTGCACGGCTATGAAACGAGCGGCGTCCATGGTGCTTTGTTGTTCGTGGAGCGACACGCGGCGAGTTACGCGGGTCGCGTGAACCTTCTGGTCGCGCCGTGCGTGAGCCCGTGGGCGTACGAACGCATTCACCGTTGGAACTGGAATGCCATCGACCCAAACCGTTCATTTCGCGCGAACAGCCCCGCACCCGAATCCGCAGCCCTCATGAATCTCGTCGCGCCCTACCGCGATCGCATCGTCGTGCACAGCGATCTGCACGAAACGACCGATTCCGATGAGTCCGAGTTTCGCCCCGCACTGGCCGCTCGCGACGGCAAGGCCCATGCGCCGGGTGAAATTCCCGACGGCTTCTACCTCGTCGACGACAGCGAGCGCAGCCAACCGGAATTTCAACAGGCGATCATCGCGGCGGTCGCGAAAGTCACCCATATCGCGCCGGCGGACTCCCGTGACGAGATCATCGGCTCCCGCGTGGTCTCACCGGGCGTCATCAATTACCCGCTCAGGGAACTCGGTCTTTGTGCCGGCATCACGCCTGCGCGCTACAAGACGACGACCGAGGTCTATCCTGACAGCCCGCGCGCGACGCCCGAGCAATGCAATACGGCGCAGGCCACGGCGGTTTGCGCAGCGATCGATTTTGCGCTTGCCCACCCGGCTTAACGGCCACGTCGACTGCGATAGAAACCATAGCCGCAGGCATTGACGAGAATGACCGTGCCGATGATCTTGGCCGCGAATTGGGCCGGGCTTTTGACGTCGACGAACGGATAGGCGTTCATGACCAGCACGAAGGCCATCGCCAAAACTCCGCCGGCGCATACCCCGGCGACCCAGCGCGGCAAACGTGCGCGCAAGGTCTTCGAGCCGCAAATGGGTATCAGGAACATCGCGAGATACGCGAGCGCGTAGAACTCCGAGCTGGCGTCGTTCAAGAGACCGAACGCCTCCGCCGCGCGCACGCCGGCGCTTCCCAAGATCAGCAACAAGGCCACGACGCCGCTCGTCACGAGGATCGAATTCGTGGGAGTCCGAAAGCGCGGATGCAGGCGCGTGAACCATTCCGGTATCAGGTGATCCCAGCCAGCCGTCATCGGCAGTCGCGTCGCGCCCGTGAAGAGCAGGGCCATGAGCCAGACCACGAACTGCGCGCGTCCGACGCCCGCGGCGATGCCGACCCAAGCGCTGCCGACGACGGTGAGCGCTTGCGTGAGGACCAAGTCCCGCAAAGAGAGTTGTCGTCTGAGCTCGTGTTGCTCAAGGGACCGTGTGCCCGCCGCGGCCTCTTGCATGCAATCGCCCCGTGTTCACTACCCGCAGCAGCCCTACGAATTTAGGGCATTTCAACGCGATGAGCTACAATCGCCACCATTCTCCTCTGGAGTTTCCCATGCCCAAAGCCCAATGGAACGGCGTAACCATCGCCGACTCGTCCGACACCGTCGTCGTCGAAGGTAATCACTACTTCCCGATGGCATCCGTCGATGCATCGCTGCTCAAGCCCAGCAACAAAACCACGGTCTGCGGTTGGAAAGGAATGGCGAACTACTTTTCGATCGTCGCCGGTGGTGCCGAAAACCAAGATGCCGCGTGGTACTACGCCGATCCGAAACCCGCCGCCGCCGAGATCAAGGGCCGCGTGGCGTTTTGGAAGGGCGTCAAGGTCAGCTAGCCACCGCGCCCGGAAAAAATACCGTGGCGCAAGGATCCCAACCGCAACCGCTCCGCCGGCAGCGCATCGACGTACTCGCCGACGTGCTGCAGCAATTGCCGGTCGGCGTATTCATCGTCGATGCGCAGGGAACGATCCGCGAAGCCAATGCGCTCGCCGAACGGGTCTTCGGCGTCAGCGACGCCTGGCGTGATATCCGCTTCGCGGATCTGGTTCCGCGACTCTGGCCGCGGGAGTACGCGGACTACCTGCTCGAGCGCTTCGCGCTGACTCTCGAGACCGGCGAGCCCTACCGGCACGTCGAACACAGCGCGCACCGCCTAGATAGCGGCCGCATGGAGCACTACGAGTGGGAAATTCGGCGCATCGACTTGGGCGAGAACGAAGCCGCGATCGTCTGCACGTTCCGTGACATTGCCGAGCAAGTGGCGACCGAGCACGCACTGGCGGCCGAACGCACTGCGCTGCGTCAGAAACAAGAGCGTCTCGAGCTCGCGCAGCGCGCCACCGGCTTCGGCATATTCGACTGGCAGCGCGGCGATGCGGCGACCGATATTTCGCCCGAGTGGCGCCGGATTCATGGCCTGACGCCCGACGACTTGGCGCCGACTTTCGAGCAGTGGGCTGCGCTGATCCATCCCGAGGATCGCGAGCGCACGATCGCCAAAGCGCGTGCAGCCACGCAATCATCGACGACCCACCACGATGAATACCGGGTCATCTGGCCGGACGGAAGCGTGCATTGGATCGCGTCCGCGACCAAGGCGCTCTGCGATTCGGACGGGCAACCCATGCGCATCCTTGGCACGGTCATGGACGTCAGCGACCGCAAGGCAGCCGAGCATCGCATCGCCGAGAACGAACAGCGTCTGCGCCTCGCAATCCAAATCGCACCGATCTGCCTGTTTGCCGTGGATCTGAATTTGCGCTGTACCTGGGTCTATCGCCCCACATTCAATTTCTCCGAGATCGCCATCCTCGGCAAGCGCGACGACGAACTCATGTCGCCTGAAGAGGCGGCGCCCTTCATGGCCTTCAAGCAGCACGTGATCGATACGGGGCGTACCGAACGGCGCTTGCTCCACGTGTCGGTGCACGGGGTCACCGTGACCCACGATGTCACGCTCGAACCCCTGCGTGATGCGGATGGGCGCATTTGCGGCCTCATCGGCGCGTCTCTGGATATTACGGACCTCGCGAACGCCAAGGCGGCGGCCGAGGCCGCGAGCGGAGCCAAAGACGACTTCCTCGCGGTGTTGTCGCATGAATTGCGCACGCCGCTGACCCCGGTACTCGCGAACGCGATCTTGTTGGAACGCGATCCCGCTCTGTCGAGCGAACATCGCCAGATGATGAGCACGATAAGACGCAACATCGAACTGGAGGCGCGGCTCATCGACGATCTGCTCGATGCGACGCGTATCTCACGCAACAAGCTCACGCTGCAAAAGACCCTCCTCGACGCCCATCAGATCCTGACTTGGGTCTTCGAGATGTGCCGCGCCGAAGCCGACGCCAAGGACCTCGACCTCGCATTCGATCTCACGGCGTCGGTGCGGCACGTACACGCCGACCCCGCGCGGTTTCAGCAGATCCTCTGGAATCTGCTCAAGAACGCGATCAAGTTCACGCCGGACGGCGGCCGGATTAGGATTCTCACGACCAATCCGACAGCAATCTGCTTACGAATCGTCGTCACCGATAGCGGCGTCGGCATCGCCCCCGAGGCGTTGCCGCATATCTTCGGCGCGTTCGAGCAGGGTGGCTACGCCGTGACACAACGCTTCGGCGGCTTGGGATTGGGTCTCGCCATATCTCAGGCGCTCGCGCAGTTGCACGAGGGCAAGATCACGGCTGCGAGCGCGGGTCCGGGCACGGGTTCCACGTTTACGTTCGAACTGCCGGCCTGCGATTCGGACGCACCGGCCGCGGAGGAGCTGCCGGCTGCGCGGACGCCGGCCGTGAGTTGCCGGATCCTGCTCGTCGAGGACAATGACGACACGCGTCAGGTCATGGAATTGGCGCTGACCGGGCTCGGCTGCACGGTCACGGTCGCGAGCAGCATCGCCGCAGCGAGCGAGGCCGCCGAGCGGGAGCCTTTCGACGTGCTGATCAGCGATATCGGCCTACCCGACGGCTCGGGGCTCAGCTTGATGCGGGAGCTTCGCAGCCGGTACCGCATACGGGGCATTGCCTTAAGCGGCTTTGGGCGCGAGCAGGATCTCGCGAAAAGCCGAGAGGTCGGCTTCGATGCGCACTTGGTCAAGCCGGTCAGCATCGACATCCTCGAGCAGACGGTCCGCGAACTCGCGGGTCGTATGCGCTGGTCCGCGCTCTAGCCTGCGTCCTCGGGTCCACGATCCAATGCTGCGGTACGGCCGCGCATTGCAGAACGCTATTATTCTCCGCTACTGTGGCGCAGTACGCGCCTTGAGTCGATTGCTGCGAGTGCGGCCGCGTATACTCGGTGTTGGAGGATTCATATGTTCGCTGCGCGTTCTTTCGCTACCGCGCCACGTCTGTGGACGCGGACGCTCATGTTCGGTTTGACCTTGCTGGCCGCGCTCACGCTCGTGCCGTGGTATGGGATCGCGCACGGCTACCACGCCGCGGCCTGGATCGCCTTCGCGTTGCTGCTCGTCGCAAACGGCATGGCCATCACCTGCGGTTACCACCGGCTGTTCTCGCATGCGACCTACGAAGCGCATCCCGCGCTCAAGATTCTTTATCTGCTGTTCGGCGCCATGGCGCTGCAGAACAGCGTGCTGGTCTGGAGCGCCGGACACCGCGTGCATCATCGCCATATCGATGAGCCCGAACGCGACCCTTATTGTGCGCGCCGAGGCTTCTGGTTCTCGCACATCGGCTGGATGCTGCGCGACTATCCGAGCGGCGAGCCGGACTTCGCCGTCGTGCGGGACCTCGAACGCGATCCTTTGGTCAGCTGGCAGCATCGACACTATTTGGCCATCGCGCTGGCGATGAACATCGGCCTGCCCTTGCTCTTGGGCTGGCTCTGCGGCCAGGTGGTCGGCATGTTCCTGCTCGCGGGCGTTTTGCGCCTCGTCGTGAGCCACCACACGACTTTCTGCATCAACTCGCTCGCGCACATGTGGGGCACCCAACCTTACACGGATCAGAACACGGCCCGCGACAACGGCCTCGTCTCGCTGCTGACTTACGGCGAGGGATATCACAACTTTCACCACCAATTCGCGCACGATTACCGCAACGGGGTCCGCTGGTGGCAATGGGATCCGTCCAAGTGGTTCATCAATGCGATGCGCTGGGCGGGCCTCGCCTACAACTTGAAGCGCATTCCGTGGTTCAAAATCCAGGGCGCGAAGCTCGACACGCTGTTCCGCCGCGCGGAGCGGCGCCTCGCACTCCAAGAAGGTCTCGCACTGAAGGATGCAGCCGGCAATCGACATGCGCAGCTCGACCAATTCCGCAAGCGGGTTGCCGACGAGTACGCGGCGTTTTGCCGCGCCGTGAGCACTTGGGCGCAACTGCGCGAACAGGCGAAATCCCAGCCCAAACCTTCGGGCTTGCGCGAACGCTTCAAAGAACTGGAACTCGCGCTGCGTCTGCAATATCGGCGCATGCGGGTGCTCAACTCTTACCAATAGCGACATGGAAGGAGCCGCGATGAAAGGGATCTTCGCCGCTCTGTTTGCCGCCGGTCGGCTCGCGGGTTGCGCCGTATCGCGAGCACTGAGCAGCTAGCTCAGGCTGCGCGGTTCCACCACCACGCTGCGCCAAACAGCGCCACCATGATGATGGACGCAACCAGCTTGATCAGGGTGCCGAACAGCAAACCGAGCCAGGCACCGACACCCACGGCAGTCGAGCCTTGAACGCTGTTGCCGGCGGCGAGTTCGCCGAGCACGGCGCCCAAAAACGGTCCAATCAGCAGTCCGGGCAAGCCGAAGAACAGGCCGATCACCGTGCCTACGAGGGCGCCACCGACCGCCTGCCTACTGGCACCGACGCGTTTCGCACCCAAGGCGCCCGCGAGCAGGTCAAAAGCTAACCCGATCACGCCCACGAGCGCGATTCCGAAGAGCCACCAGAACCCCAAGTGGCGGTATCCGTCTACACCGGCAATCAACCAAATGCCGCCGAAAATCAACGGAATGCCCGGCAGAGCCGGCACGATCGCCGCGAGGAGCCCGGCCGCGATCAGCGTGGCTCCGATGACATCCCACAGCATAGGCATCTGAAGGCTCAACTGTTGCAGCATAGTCTGGAATATCGCACGGCGTTACGTAGGGGGGCGGGATCGTGCCAAACTAAACGCGCTCGCGGCGGTCAACCGGCGAGGGCAATCGACGTTAAATCACGCGGTGGCCACTTTTTTTGGGGGAGACGGTATGTTGGAAGCAAGATCGGAAGTGGGGACATCGAGATCGACACGCCGGGGCGGCTACGCTCTGCTGTTCACGCTGCCGCTATTTGCCAGTTGTCATGGTGACGACTATGGCTGTTGGGACTGCAATGCCGGCACGCCTGCGGAAATCGGGCAGGGCCTCGTCGCCGGAAACTTCAACAACAACGGACATACGTCCATCATTGCGACCAGCACGATACTGTATCAGCCGCAGTTCAACCCGGGCAATCTGAAGAGCTATCTGTCCACGGGGCCGGGCACGTTCGGCGCGCCGACGCTGACAGCCGACGGCGATGACCCGCTGTATCTTGCGAGCGCCGAACTCACCGACGACCATTTGCCGGATGTCGTTTCGGCAAGTTATGACGATGGCACGCTGACTGTATTCTTCAACAATTCGCAGGCGCCCGGCACTTTCGGCTCGCCCGTGATTCTGTCCTCGCCCGGGGCCTCACAGGTCGCGATCGGAGACATGAATGGCGACGGCTTGCCGGATCTCGTGTCCGCGGATTTCAATGTGTCCTTGTTCCTGCAGACGGCGCCGGGAACCTTTGCAAGTCCCGTGAGCTTGTATTCCGGGGGTGCGAATTGGGTGGCCGTCGGCGATCTCAACGGCGACGGCGTCGCGGACATTGCCTTGACCGATGCGGTCGGCGTCAAAGTCCTCATGCATACCGGGGCGCCAAGTGCCGTCACGTATGCAGCACCGGTATCCGTATTCACCCAGAGTCCGAATCCTGGGATCACGGGCGCCAATTTGATCGCGATAGCCGACGTGAACGGCGATGGCTACAGCGATCTGGTAATTACCGACCCGGGCCCGGTCGGCAGCCCGCCGAACGTCAATATCCTGCTACAAGATCCGGCGAATCCGGGACAATTTCTCAGTGCCATCACGTATTCGCTTTCCCCGGACAGCATTCCTCAATCGATCATGGTGGCTGACGTCAACGGCGATGGTCATCTCGATATCGTGGTCGGAGGATCCACGGAAGTCGCCGTGCTATTGCAGAGTGCCAGCTCGCCTCTCGCTTTTTCCACCGTCGTAAACTATCCCGTCAACAATGCCACTCAGTTGGCGATAGCCGACGTGAATGGTGATGGTCTGGTGGACATCGTTGTGCCGGTGGGCGTCTCCCATCCCGTGGTGAGCGGGGTCGTCACCAATAATCCGGGCGTCTTGCTACAAACAGCCGGCGCTCCCGGAACTTTCGGCCCGCTGCAGGATCTGCCGTAACCCTCGTTACGCTGCGAGGGGTGAGCGCATCGAGGAGGCGGTGAGCGCATCGAGCGAAGATCGCATGCGCCTGTCTTTCTTGCCGCCTCCGCCGCGAAGCGGCATAGTTGAGGGCGTCCCTCCTCGCAAATCTCGGAGCACACATGCGGGTCATCGATGTCATTGGCCGCGTTACGGCCATCCTCCTCGGTGGCTCGATCGTCATGACCGCGATGGCCGCACCGCGGCCGCCCGGCGATGTCGATGCGGCGCGCCTCGCGGCGGCGGATGCAGAACCGCAGAATTGGTTCACGATCGGCCGTGACCAGGAGGGCAATTATTTCTCCCCGCTGAAAACCATCGACGCCTCGAACGTCGACCGCCTAGGGTTTGCGTGGGCCTACGATCTGGGCGCACCCATGCGCGGCCAGGAGGCGACGCCGATCGTGATCGACGGCGTCATGTACACATCCGGCACCTGGGGATACGTCTATGCCGTCGATGCGGCGACCGGACGGGAACTCTGGCGCTACGATCCCAAGGTTCAGTATCAATGGGGCCGCAATCCCTGCTGCGATCTCGTCAATCGCGGCGTTGCCGTCTGGCAGGGCGTCGTCTACGTGGCCTCCGTCGACGGCCATCTGCATGCGATCGACGCGAAAACCGGCGCGAAGCTCTGGGAGTCGGACACGATCACCGATCACAAGCTGCCCTACTCGAGCACCGGTGCGCCGCAAATCGCGGGCGACGTCGTCGTGATCGGCAACAGCGGCTCGGACATGGGGCGCGGCGGCGTGCGCGGCTACGTCGCGGCCTACGATCTTAAAACCGGTGCGTTCAAGTGGCGTTTCTACACGGTGCCCGGTGCCGTCGGCAAGCCGTTCGAAAACCCCGAACTCGAGGCGGCTGCGAAGACCTGGGATCCGCATCGCAAGCCTTTTTTTCAAGGCGGCGGCACGGTTTGGGATGGCTTCGCCTATGACCCCGCACTCAAGCTGGTCTACTTCGGCACGGCCAACGCGGCACCCTATGACCTAAGGCAACTCGGACCCGCGAGACTCGACAGCCTCTACACCGCCTCGATCATTGCGCTTCATGTGGATACCGGCCGCATGGCCTGGTACTACCAAACCACACCGCACGACAGCTGGGACTACGATGCGGTCCAAAAACTCGTTCTCGCCGACATCGACATCGGCGGCACCAAGCGGCACGTCATCATGCAGGCCTCGAAGAATGGCTTCTTCTACGTGCTCGATCGCGCCATCGGCACGCTGCTCGGCGCCAACAATTTTACGTTCGTGAACTGGGCCAAGGGCGTCGACCTCGAGACCGGACGGCCGATCCTGACCAAGACCTCCGACTGGTATTCGAGCCCGAAGAACGTCTACCCCTCATGGTCCGGTGGGCACACCTGGCCGCCGATGTCCTACAGCCCGCAGACGAATCTCGTCTACATCCCCGTCATCGATCAGTCGGCCGTTTGGGTCGATCTGCGACACAACGGTGGGACGGTCAAGTACATCGACGGATTCTTCACGGTCAACGGGATATTCCCGGACGACACTTACGACGCCGCCGACGTCAAGAATCTCTATGGACCGCTGCCGGACCGCAAATCGATCGCCGCGAGCCGCAAGGTCAATCCGGTGCGCGAACTGCTGCGTGCCTGGGATCCGGTCGCGGAAAAAATCGTCTGGGAGCACGTCACCTCGCATGGGATCCGCGGCAACGACGGCGGCGTCATGTCGACGGCGGGCAATCTCGTGTTCCAGGGTCGCGGCAGCGGCGAACTCTGGGCCTACGCCGCCGACACCGGCAAGATCCTCGCGAAGATCCCGACGGGCAGCCACATCATGGCCGCACCGATGACCTACGCCGTGGACGGCGTCCAGTATGTCGCGGTCCAGGTCGGCTACGGCGGCGCCGCGATCACGGTGGGGACCATCCCGCCGAGCAGCGCCGCGCTGAAATTTCAAAACACGAACCGCATCATCGCATTCAAGCTCGGCGGCGGCCCCGTGCCGACACCGCCGCCGCGTGTCGAAGAGCCTTTCCCGGAACCGCCGCCGCAAACGGCGTCCGCGGCCGAGATCAGCGCCGGCGAAGTGTTGTTCATCCAGGAGTGCTCGCGCTGCCATGTGTTTGGTCCGAGCAGCACGCCGGATTTGCGCAAACTCGGGCCCGGCTTGCATGCCGCATTCAAGGACATCGTCTTGAAGGGCGCGCTCGCGCCGAACGGCATGGAGCGCTTCGACGACCTCTTGAGCGACAAAGACGCCGACAACATTCACGCGTACTTGATCGACCAAAGCTGGCAGGCCTATCGGACGCAGCAGGCGGCGCTGACGCACTGATCGGCCCGGCAGTCGAACCCCAGCCGGGACGCCGCGGCGGTCGCGATCAATTCGTGTAAATTCGCACGTAATCGACGAGCGTCTGCGAGGGAAACGGCGTCGAGCCATTCGGCGATCCCGGATAGTTGCCGCCGATCGCGAGGTTCAACAGGATGAAACTCGGACCCGCGTCGAACGGCCAAACCGATCCCGGAAAATTCGCGACGCTCGCGGGCGTGAATGTCGCATACGGAGTCGACGGATCGTCGACATAGTAAGCGACCTGGCCCGGGCTCCAGATCATGCCATAGGTATGGAACGTCGCCGCGGTCTGCCCGGTCGGGAAGTAGAACGTCGTGCCGATGTTGCTGCCCGTGAAGCCGGTGCCGTGGATCGACCCGACCGTGTGATCGGGCATTGCGGCCGCATCGACGCGCTCCTGCACGTCCATTTCACCGCAGGCCGGCCATGGCGCAGTCCCGATGTCATTACCCATGAGCCACGCCGCCGGCCAGAACCCCTGCGCCTCCGGCACCTGCACGCGCACCTCGAAGCGGCCATACTGAAAGCTGAACAAGCCCTGCGTCTTGAGGCGCGCCGAGGTATACACGCCGGGGCTCGGCTGCTGCGCGACGATGTGCAAGTAGCCATCGGTGCCGACATAGGCGTTCGGCGCGCTCGCGACACAGGGCGAGAGCGCCGACCCGTAGGCACAGTAGTCTTCCAACTCCGAGTTGCCGAAACCACTATTGCCCACGTCGTAGGTCCAGAACAACGGATTGGGAGAGACGTTCACCGTCATCGCCTCATTGAATTCGTCGCTCCAGACGAGCGTACCCGAGGGAATATTCGGCGCGAACGCGAGCGTCGCGACGGCGCTCGGCGGCAAGCCGCCGCCGACCGCGATCGCCTTGACCGTCAGGTTCGAAGCGACGAGGAACGGCGCCACGTAGATCGTCCCCGACGTCGTCGGCGTGCTGCCGTCGAGCGTGTAATAGATCGTCGCGCCGGCGGTCGCGTCGGTCAGCGTCGCGATCGCCGCGCCGTTTTGCGCGCCATTGTTGTTCGCAGAACCCGTTATCGTCGGAGTGGGCGTAACGGCCGGCAGGTTCAGGGTGTAGGTCGCACTGGCCACGGCGCTCGTGGTAAAGCCCTGCGCGATCGCAATCGCGGAAAGCGTTTCGCTCGTCGCGATCGTGATCGGTGAGGTGTAGGTCGTCGAGGCGCTCGTCGGTGTCGAGCCATCGGTCGTGTAATGGAGCGTCGCGCCCACCGTCGTGTCGCTGATCGTCACGGTTTGCACCGCGGCGTAACTCCCACCGGGCAGCGAAAACGTGGGCTTAGCGGCGGCGGCCGGCGGTGGCGGGGTCGTGATCGTGTAAGTCGCGCTGGCGGGCAGGCTGTCGCTGAATCCGGGGGCTGTCGCAATCGCCGTCAATGTCTCGCTCGCGCTCACGACGATCGGCGCCGTGTAGAGCGTCGATGCCGCAGTCGGTGTCGTGCCGTCGGTCGTGTAGTAAATCTGCGCGCCGCCGGTCGCGTCCGTGATCGTCACGGTTTGCGCCGCCTCATAAGTACCCGGCGGGACCGAGAAGGCCGTCGTCGCAGCGCTCGGCGAGGGTTTGGGCGTCGACGCGCCGCCGCCCCCACCGCAACCGGCCAGCATCGCGAGGCCGGCAAATAAAAGACAGCCCATTGACCGGGCCTTACCATAATCCACGTTCGTTCGAGCCCCCCGCCGCGCCTGAGCAGCGCTTCGCATTCCCAAACACATCGAGTTTCACCGCCGACGACAATTATGCAATTCGCGACGGTCTATGGGGAGGGCAGCGCGGACAGGCGCTACCCGAAATCCGCCCAGGATTACGCGATTCGCGTATGACGGGGCGTGCCGCATGTTACCCAGCATGCAATTAATTTGCGCTACAGTTACCCTTGGGATCTCCAACCGAGGGACTCTGCCATCAGTACCGCCGAAAACGCAGCCGCCGAGATCGCCGCAGTCGGCACGACGACCGAGCGCACCGGTCTGGAACGCGACATCGACTGGACCGGCGCGTTTTGGGTCGCGAGCGGCGTGCCGCCGCTCGTGTTGTTTTCGATCGGCGCGGTCGCAGCGACGGTTGGGAAGCTCTCATGGCTGATCTGGATCGCCTCGATCGCGCTCGGCTTCATTCAATCCTTCACCTATGCCGAGATCGCGGGACTGTTCCCGAACAAGTCCGGCGGCACGTCGATCTACGGAGCGATCGCCTGGGTGCGTTACAGTAAGGTCATCGCGCCGATCTCGGTCTGGTGCAATTGGTTCGCCTGGTCCCCGGTCCAGGCGACGGGCTCGGCGCTCGCGGCCGGCTACATCTTGACGGGCTTGTTCGCGCCGGACGCAGCGATCAACACGTGGCAGATCAATTTGCTCGATTTGGGCTGGCTGAAGACCGGATTGACCCTACGCATCAACGCCGTGTTCCTGCTCGGCGCCGTCATCATGTTCAGCGTCAAGTTCGTCCAGGACGGCGGCATCCTGCGCTCGGCCAACACGACGAAAATCCTCGGCATCTCGGCCATGGTGCCGCTTCTGCTCATCGGCATCGTGCCGTTGTTCACGGGCGACATCGTCAAGGCGCACTTCTTCCCGCTCGCGCCCCTTGCGCACGATGCGCTCGGGCGCGTCACCGACGGCACCTGGAACATGGCCGGCATCACCGTGCTCGCCGGCGGCATGTTTCTGGCCGCCTGGTCCACGTATGGCTTCGAAACGGCGGTCTGCTACACATCCGAACTCAAGAACCCGAAGACTGACACGTTCAAAGCGATTTTCTATTCGGGTTTACTGTGCGTCGTCGTCTACACCGTCGTCCCGTTTGCGTTCCAGGGTTTCTTGGGTCTCGGCGATCTCGTGTCCGAGCCCGTCGTCAACGCGGCCGGCACGGTCACAGCACCCGCCGTCTACGGCGGCATGCTCGCACCGGACATCTATAGCGGCATGGGCGTCGCCGCCGTCATGGCTCGCATGGTGCACGTTGGCGCCGTGGGCGGCGCGGTCGTCGTCGTCATGCTGATCCTCGCGCTCGTGCTGTCCCTCATGACGTCGATGGCGGGGTCGTCACGCACGCTTTACCAAGCTTCGGTCGACGGCTGGCTGCCCAAATACCTTTCGAAGGTCAATGCGCACCGCGCGCCGTCGAATGCGATGCTGACCGATCTCATCTTCAATTTGCTGCTGCTCTTGTTGTCGGATTCCGTGTTCGTGATCGGTGCAGCCAACGTCGGCTACATGATATTCAATTTCCTGAACTTGAACGCGGGCTGGATCCATCGTCTCGATCGCCCTCGCCAGGAGCGCCCTTGGCGTGCGCCGACCTGGATCCTCGTCGCCGGGGGCGTGCTGTCGTTCGTCAATCTCGCCTTCATGGGCTTCGGCGCGGACGTCTACGGCGCGGGCACCTTGACGACCGGCTTGGGCTTCGTGGCCTTGATCGCGCCGATCTTCATCGTGCGCCACTACTGGCAGGATCGGGGTCGGTTCCCCGACGTCATGGCCGAAGATCTCGGGCTCGCTTCCGGCGATGCCGCCGTCAAGCGCGCGAGCTTCTGGCCCTATGTCGTGCTCGCGGCCGGCGTCATCGTGGTCGTCGTCACGCATCGCTTGGCCGTGTACTGAACATGCCGCGGAGACTTCGGCCATGCTCGTGACCGGCATCAAGAGCAAGCCCGTCTATGCGCCGCTACGCGCCGACTTCAGCGGCCGAGCACACCTGATGCTGGGTCGCGACGCCGGTTTGCAACCCCTGCTCCGCGTGCTTGCGGAGTTGCGCACGGAAGACCCCGGTGCACTGAACCGCACGCGCGTTCTGTTCACGCCCGGCGCCGCGCCCCACTCGCAGCCCGACGCACCGCCCAGTGCGCCGGCCGACGACGCATTTCACGACGCCGGTGTCGCCGACGTGCGTATGTACGGCGATGCGCAGGCTTTGCTCGCCCACACGCGGCAGCTGCTCGAGACCGCCTCGATGGGTCTGCGACTCTACGTGGCCGGCCCCGAGAATTTCATCGGTCTCGCGATACAACTCGCGCTCGAGTTCAATTTGAATCAGGACGAGATCCGTGCCGAGGAACGCGGTACGCGCGCACGCCGCGTGCGCTGCGTCCATTGTCGCGAGACGACCGAGGACGTGCACACCAACATCGTACGCTGCGTCGGCTGCTCGCGTTGGTTGCTCGTGCGCGATCACTATTCGCGGCGGCTCGCGGCCTACATGGGCGTCATGGTCGACGCCGAAGCGCCGGGCGTATTGCCGCCGATCCAGGAGGCCTTCCGGTGAGTGGCGGGCAGACGATCGCGGTCGAAGTCACCGCCGTCGAACAAGTCACGCCGCTCATCAAACATTTCACGCTCGCGGACGTGACCGGTGCGCCGCTGCCGGCGTTCTCGGGCGGTTCACACGTTGTCGTCGTCATGCACGCCGACGATCGCGTGCATCGCAACCCCTATTCCTTGCTGAGTCCACCCAACGAGCGGGAACGCTACCAAATCGCGGTCCGGCGCATGGAGCAATCGCGCGGCGGATCGCACTTCATGCACGAGCGGATCCGCGTCGGCAGCCGACTTGAGATCGCGCATCCGGTCAATCTGTTCCCGCTCGACAAGATCGCGCGCAAACACCTCATGATTGCCGGTGGGATCGGCATCACGCCGTTCCTCGCCCAGCTCGAAGATTTGCGGGACCGCGGCGTACCGTACGAAT
>Ga0116231_10006608_pt1 | contig 21966 bp, 17 predicted proteins | sample S1TSphgellanicum_2_FD_89695 | JGI IMG/M metagenome (GOLD analysis project Ga0116231, IMG submission 89695) | Host-associated microbial communities from peat moss isolated from Minnesota, USA - S1T2_Fd - Sphagnum magellanicum MG | ecosystem: Host-associated > Plants > Peat moss > Unclassified...
AAAAACAAATAAAAATAAAAAAATAAAAAAGTTAAAAGTTTCTAAAAAAAATTAAAACGCTAACCAAGTTTAAAGAAACCGGGGGACTTCACAGTGGCCGAAGGTCATGGGCACCCACTAGTTATGAGTGAAGAAAGTAGTGTGAAGCTTCCTAATTGAAGTTTTCTTAGTTAGATCTTATGGTTGGTTTTATGTAGTAGTTTGATCCCTAACTGCATTATCTCTCACATGTGTGGGTCAAAGCCAAATGCTAATTGCTCATGATTCACCAATGGACAGTGCATAAGGTATCTACAACATGTGTTTTTTTGTTCTCTTGTTCTCTAGTTCGAGACAGCAGGTGGCTGTTTCTAGACTTCATCCTTCGTGTCTCAATCCTCTGTGTTGGACCCAGACTACTGAAATCTCCAGGGCATAAATTTCTGATTCTCAATTTTCACCAAAGTGTAATGTTTCTGACGTCAGTACATTGCTTTTGCATCTCATTTTCCTGTTTTACCTTTTACTCCCTGGTGATCTGAATTTTTTCAGTTTACAAATTGAATTTGGAAAGGTTGCCAGCAGTTTAGTGTAGGGAAATTGTGCAAGGAAATTTAATGTGTCTGTTATTTCCCCGGACTGTGGATGAATATGAGAGGTTTTGCTGTTTGTTTATGCCATATGTCTTCTGCTTTCGCTGATTGCTGACATATATTCTTTTACAGATTTGGATGGCACATTTGTTCTTGTGGAGCTTTTCTCAATTTTGTAATTTATCTTGTGTTAAAAACTGTCTAGGATATTTTAGTTTTGGAAACTGAAATGTAGAAGTGCAAAAGTGGTTTACATAAGGATTCTTTCCTCCTCCATGCAGGTGTCAGTTTAAGTTTTTCCTGGAAATTTTAAGACTTCAGCATACTGTTAAAACAGTGACATGTAAGAAATAAAACTTCTATCGTGGCAGAAATAACATTTGTAACGACCAAATGAGTTTTGTTGATGTTTTGTGAACGGAGGAGGTGTTATCAATATTCAGCTTTCCCCCTGGCATATTTTGCTCTTCATATTCAAATATCAGAAGACATTAAAAATTTTAAATTGGATATTTCCTGTAAGCTTCTCTCTGCAAAATATTATGCTGTTTGTTCAACATAATTTCTTTTTTTCATGTTACTCAGTTTGGCCACTATATGTGTGACATAATATATTCTGTTTGCCATTATTAGTTTGAAACACAATTATATTTCACATGAAAAGATGCTATTTACTGTGGTATTTCACTGTCCCACAATTTTTTCCTTTGTCATAGATGAAGGGTAGGGAGTTACAGCACAATAGTAGATTCAATTTTTTTCTTGTTGACAAGCTTATAATCCAAAGAGAACTATTTATCAAGGAACCAAAGCAGGTATTGAGTAATAAAGAAATTGAAGAGGTTTTCAGTAGAAGAATTTTGGATTGTTCAGAGGGCTGCTTTGAAAATCAAGCAACTGTTGATCGAAGGATTTATCCATTTTCTCATAGATATGTTGGCGTTTAATAAACACCGTCAAGTGAATCGTTTCGGGATAGGATGGTGGCAAATGGCAGCCAACATCATATTTAACAGAGTCACTGAAGTTAGTAGCATACTTATTTATCTTCCTTCTATTATGCACATACACTTAACATATTACAAAACATGGTGTAATAACATTTTACATTTAGCTTGGTTTTGACTAACGTACCTGGCATGATTTGGGGGTCAAGTTGCAGCAGCAAGTAAAGAAGAGGTTTGAAGCAGTTACAAGTCTCAGCGAATTCGGTTCAATGAGTTTAGAGCACTACCCATGTTCTTACTCTTGGCTTTAATGGTGGTTTTTGTAGTCTCTGGCGTTCCAAAGACTTGCCAGAAACGAAGAGTTTCATCTCCAGCTGCTGATGCCACAGTATATCCATCTGGGCTCTGAAAAAACCAACTCATATGAGTAAGCCTCTTGTTATCAATAACATTTCCATGTATCAGGTTCCATGTATCAGGGGCCAAAAACAAAAGCATGACTACACTGCACATAGCAGTGTTGAAAAGTTCCAATAATGGTATGAGGAAAGAATAGGATGCACACCTGTGCCAAGTGCAGAACTCTTGAAGTATGGCCAGTAAGCTCTGCCATCTTGACCATAGAGGGATATTTCCATAGGCATAGTTGGTTCTGACTGAAACCATGTGAGCTCAAAATTTCCTTCTCATGCTTACTCCATTGTAATGCACACACCTGCCACACATCAGGAGAGTTCAAAGTAAGTATTCAGAAGTGTGAGTGGGTGATAAAAGATAACTGACATCTTGAAGAGATGAGATTTAGGGGGGTTGGGATCCAGAAGGCTAGTTGAACTGCAGATTCTCACCTGAGAGTTAGTATCAATGCTGTTTACACAAGATCCTGTATGGGTGTTCCAGAATTTGATGCATCGATCAGCAGTTCCACCACCAGATGCAAGCAAGTTGCTCTGGAAAGGACACCAAGCCAAGGCCTTCACTGCTGCTTGATGATCATCAAGGCGGTGCAAATAAGGGATAGGACCTTGTGAGGAAGTTGCAGCGGCATCCCACAGATGCAGCAAGTTGTCATTACCACCACTTGCTAACTGCTGTCCTGATGGAGACCACTTCAGACCACATACCTCCTGCTCATGATCTTCCATTCGCCCAATGACATGCTCTCGGATTCTCACTGCAGCAGCACAAAAGAATGAGAGCTTTCAAAAAGCCAGGATACCAGCTTACTGCTGTCCTTGCACAGTTTTGGCCACAAGGCTTCAGGAAGAATGAATGTCAAGAATTGCATCTTAAAATACAGTGCAAACTAATTTCTATAATTTGAGTTAGCATAGGAAACCAGATCTCGTAAAATCAAGTATGATTCCATATGGATGTGTGAGCGAATCTGTACCATCATGGTTGAGAATCAAAGTGTCACGCCCTCCAGTAGTGAGTGTAGGACCATTCCAAGCCAAGCTGCCTACTCGAGCAGTGTGGCCTCTCAATGTTCTCAACTGCAATCCAACCCAACAATCATGAGGCATGAGATAAGAGAGACAGATCTTTTCCACATAATACTAAAAGTGTTATACTACAAATACACTCTTGCTCTTTCAAGTTCTTTTCTGTTTCATGGATTGCAAGCGAAAATCCAGAACTTAAAATGCTTTGTCTACTGCTACTCCTACTACTACACCACCAACACATGCAAGAATGTATTTGAGATCAAAACAAGACTCCTTAGATTATCAAATTCTCATACCAATCGGAGAGATTGTGAGTCCCACAGTTGGACAGTGGCATTGTTCAACCCCACAGCTATGTATTTGCCATCAGGAGCCCATGAAATGCTCGTAACAGGACCTTCTTCATCAACAGTCAAGAGCTCCTCAATGGAGCTTGTAGTTGCATCCCAGAGGTACACTGTGCTACCCAAAGCCACTGCCAAGATGTTGTTCACGCTCCAATCAAGTAGGTTAAGGTAGTAGTCATCAAGAAGGTCAGGTGCATCCAGTGTTCTTTCAGCAGCTTGAGGAATATGGCGGAACATCTTGCGGGGCTTTGTTTGACCCCCTGCCAAATTCTGTGAGTACAGCAGCTTTCGACCATTGTCAAAACCTTCAGGAGGTGGTGGTGGCTTGCTCTTGAATGCAAGAATTCGTGTCTGCTTTTGTCCATTCTCAACATTCAGCAAATTCTCAGCCAACTGCTTCTTGTATTCTTCCTGCATATGAGTTGCGAAATATTATCAGCCAGGTTCATCATCCCAAGTTCAAAACTGTTGAAACAGGAAAAACAAGGGTTGAAGGAGAAGGGTTGAGAATTGGGAAAGCAAGGGTTTGAAGCTCGTTAAGCCCTAAAACTAAAAACGAACAAAGGGAAAGCTTGAGATCACAGACCTTCGAGGGAGAGTGAACTGCATCTGTGAATGAGTTTTCTTTCATCCCCAGCCTGAAGCTTGCAACGTTGAAATCCATAGCACTGCGATCTGTAATGAATCGATCACTCTGTGGAAGAGAACATAAAGAACAAAACCATTTACGATCTGGCATAGAACCTTGTTTTCATGGCAAAACTATACGAGAAAACATGGGCATTGGTGCGCCTTGGCTGTAAATCTTTGTGCAGATGTCTAGCTGGAGCTCCTCGTCATGATCAAAATCACTTGGATCGCTCCAGTCTATGAATATGCCACAACCAGAGAGAAAGGAAAATAACTTCTACACCAACAGATAGCAAGAGAATCCGTCAGAGAGAGAGAGAGAGAGAGAGAGAGAGAGGATCATCATCACGTACCGGTCTGCCTGGAGTTTTGGACTTGACAACAGGCTCAGGGGAGATGCAATCCTTTAATGGACATCTCTCCCATTTCCCAACTTTGCCTCCGCTCTTACTGGGTGTCTTGCAGAATACCTTTGCCATCGCCATTACTTCTTCTTCTTCTTCTTGATCTCTGCAAAACAAATCACCACCCACCACTACCGAACAACAAAGGCAACGACGGACACACAAACAAAACCAACAACACAACGAGTTGGGACTCTTTCTTTCCACGAATTCTCCCCTTACCCAAGAGAGTGAAAAGAACCCGGCAAGCAGCAAAATCTCCAACAAAGCGAAAAATAGCTTGATGAGGAAGGAGAGAGTATGTTTGCAATAGCACGCGTCACAGATCGATCCGTCAACACAAAAATGCACAAAAGTAAAAGGGTTCCAGAACATTGATCAGTAGGTACAAAATGCTTTTCACTGTAGCGCGCCCACAAGAGATCAGAATGAGGACTTCGGCTTCGTGCGAGAATTGTTGAATGGGTCGTAGGTCCGAGAGACAGAGAGAGACGGAGAATGTGAGGAAGGGAAGAAAAGACAGAGATATGCGAGACTTGGAAAGCTGAGTGACAATGGGAAGTTGTTGCTTGTGCGAAAGCTTATATGCAAACACAATGTGTAAAGCAGCAACAAGAGCAGGAATGGATCACAGACGTACCCACCCACCCAAATCCAGCCGAGATTTTTTTGCCCTCTTCCCTCTTCCTTCCTTCACTAGGGGATGAGGGCTGCCTGTCAGACTTTCCAGATCATTCGGATCCCTCCTCCACCCCCCCTCCCCCCGCCCCCGGCAACGGTCACCTCTTTCGTAGGCTCCAACGGCTCCTTTTCGTCAAGAGCTGCTTCCAAACGGCTGGCTGTGCGCTGTCTGTCAGGAACCCTAAACTCTCATGCGGCATCTGTTTTTTCGTTCTTCAGAAATTTCGGAATTCGCATTGCTTGCTAATGGAATGGGGCTTGATCTCTGTCACTTCGTTGTTTGCATGGCAAGGCAACTCTTTTCCAAGGATCGTCGATTGTGAGTCCGAATAGGATTTCCAAACCCTCACCCCAGCAAGAATTTGACATGCAAGGCTTGCCTACTGAGGGGGGAAGAAGAAGAAGATCGTAGGCAACAGACTCCAGCAATCTCCTTACCAGTCACCACCTCTCAGCGTGGCTGCAAACTCTCTCCTCAATATTCAGAAAATGACAAGGCGGATGGGGAGACATGCAAGTGCCTTCGTGTTCCAGGTACTTGGATTCTTCTTCCTTCCTGTTCCTGGGATGTTGGATTCTTCCTTTTTTCCTGTTGCAGGCAATTGGATTCTTCTTCTGGTTGGAGAATTCTTCTTTCTGTTGGAGGGAATTGGATTCCTCCAGTGCCAAAATGTGGCAGTGCAATCTGGCTGCCAGCACAACAACAATGCCCATCCCTTCTGTGCTTGCTTGATGTGTATAAGGACCATTCCTCCTTGAGTCAAAGGTAAGAACAACCATTGCAATGATGGACAGTGCAATCTGTGTGCCGCTGTAACTAAAATGCCATCAGCTTGTCTGGTATGCTATGCATCAGCCTTGGAGGCAACAAAGCTTGTAACAATTGGAGATCTTCTTGGAGGAGGTTAGTTTCCTCATGCCTTGTTTGTTTCCATGCATTTTGTGATTTTCTCTGGTGGAAGGAAAACATGGGGGAAAACACAATTTTCAGCTGCTGCTTCAATCTTCAGATAATGAATACCCCTTGGAAGGGGGCTTTGGATCCATCAGCAAAATCCTATTGGTTCCATGCTTTGTTCCATGTTTGATGGTGGAGTTTTGTGTGTATTGCAGATTAGTCACAATGTGAGAAGCAGATGACTGTCCTCCCACAAAAGAAGAATTGTTGTGAAGCACACTTGGACTGTTGTGAAACCAAACAATGGATTTTCAGCTTTTCTGCTTTCATGAAAAGCTCTGTATTCTGAAGTGTATGCATTATTGTGCAAATTGTATGCCATTAGATATCTCAGCACAAATCACTCAAAAAGAGATAGCAGAGGATAGCGAGAGAGAGAGAGAGGATGATTGCTTGACTCTCTCTCTCTCTGCTACTACCCTACTCTTCAACAAAGTGTTCTTTGACTGTCAAGTGCAGAAGTTTCATGTAATCTTGAGTGAAATGGTGGATGTTCTTGTTGTTGACACAACAACTTTTTGGTTTTGGAGCTCCATCTCAGAAAGTAGGTACAAGAGTTGTGGGTTCAAAGAAATTGAGCTGCTGCAGCTGGCTCAATCAAGAGTTGCAGCACAATGCTTGCCATGCAAACTGCTAATGAATATGGTTTGTTAGACAGTGTTTGTGCCCCTTATCACCATTGTGCTGTTTGTTATCACCAGCAATCATCATCATCATCATCATCATCTTCCTGCTCGTGATCTTGATCTTCTCAAGGTTTTTCAAACAGATGGGTTCTGGATGGAGGAGCTCCAGACACAACAATCCCTTCTTCAAGACCATGATCATGATCAGCATCATCAAAGATATGTGTATTTTACAGTCACAACAACAGTCTCTTTCTTTGTCAAGATCATGGTCATTGTCAAACAGACAAATGATGAGGATCATCATGACAATCTTCTACCATTTTGGTATTGTTGGGAATGAAATTTTTTTTCTTCAAAACTTTTGGAATTCTTCAAATCTGTTACTGCTGTTCTATCATTGTCATCAACCCATTTGCACAAATTCCAGAGTAGCAAAAGCAGCAAAATGTGTGGGAGCTTGCTTGCTTGCTTAGTCATTGCTGCTGCATCTTTTACTTCATGATAATCACTGCTGCTGCATCCATCCTTGTGCTGCTGCTGATTCTTGCTTGCTTCATCATTTTGGCTGCTTCTTTCTTGCTTTGTAATTGCAGCACAAGCAACAATCAGTTGCCACAAATCCGGAAGCAAATCAAACTAACAACAAAACAGTTACACATTGATGAAGTTATACACACACACATGCACTGTTAGATGAAGCGCAAGACAGTTGGTCGATCGGGGCACACAGTCTGTGTCTCTTCTGTCTGTCAATCGTCACCGCTGCCCCTTCTCTTTCTTTATCGCAAAACCCAACAACAATCCCAACCGCGTGCTCTGCATTTTCTTGTTTGCTTTTGGTTAGCGTTCCAATTGTTGTTACTACTCCCTTTGTCGATCGATGATGACAACAAGACGACGAGGAAGAAGAAGAAGAGAGTTCTTCCCAATTCCCTGCGGAATCCTAATGTCGCTGTCAACAAATTAATCGTAAACAATCCAAACCCAAACAAGAATTTGAAAAACAAGAAAACAAAAGGAGAAGAAAAGAATAGCACGCACTTTGAACGCAACAGAAATAAACAGCTCAGTTCCGCGACGATGACGACGATGATGGTGATAAGCGAGGAGGCAAGCTCCGGATCAACACTAATAATAGTAGCAAAACACATTGGAGAAGAAGGTTTTTGAGGAGAAGAATTGGGTGCTGGAGAGAAGATCGACAAACAAAGCTAGCAAAGCTAGCTGCCAACGATTTGCTGCTGCTGCTGCTTCGTAAGTGCACAACATCGTTGAGAATTGTTGCAGTTGTTATTGCTGCTGTTCCTGTCGATGATGCTCTCCTCTTTCTCCTCCTCCTCCTGCTTCTTCTTCTTGCGGTTTTAGTCTACAATTGGGTTGACAAGCAAGCTCTGTCTTGCGATCTCAGCAAGGACTGAGGGGAGAAGGTTGATGATCGATCCATTTGTTGATGAAGGTAATGATGAGCTTGACAGTTGCTGCTGCTGCTGCTGCTGTTGTTTTGACACAAACAATTGGGTGATGGTGCGATGGATTGCTTGCTTGCTTTGCTTGCCTTGTTGGATGGGCAGACGACAGACAGACAGAAGCAATTGATGAGGGTTGGTTATGAGAGGCGAAGAAGAAAGAAGCTATGAAGCGAGAAGGAGGAGGAGCCGATTCTTCTTCTTCTTTTGCAGCCAGAATAGTGAAGCATTTATGTTTCTCTTGCATTGCAACCATCCTCATCCTCTTCAGCAGCACTTCACACAACACTTGGGGCGGTGAGAGTTTCCAAATCTCCCAGTCCCTCCCTCAGCAGAACCGTGCTTCTCGTGTTGCAGTACTTGTCTCCACCCGGGAAGAACAGAAGCTCTCGATCCTCTCTCTGCATGCATTCTGATCCAATTTTGCACATGCTCCATTGCAGACCCTTTTGATCTCTCTCTCTCTCTCTCTCTCTCTCTCTCTCCATTCTGATACAATCTCTTTTGTTGTGTTTCCATCGCAGTCGTCGCATTTGATTCTCTGGATCCGAATGCAAACATCACAATCAAATGGGATGTGATGACATGGGCGAGCGACGGCTACATTGTACGTTGTTTGTTGCCTTCTTCTTCTTCTTCTTCTTCTTCTTGCAGCAACAATCCCCACAAGCCCCAAAACCCACAGACAGATCTGCAGTTAAACATTTCTCCATTTGATCTGCCGGCTCGATGGATTGTCTGTCCGGCTCTCTCTCTCTCTCTCTCTCTCACACACACACACACAGCAGAAGCAGAAACAGAAGCAGTCACGGATTCTAAGAAGAAGATCATCATCTGCATGCATGCATGCATCTTTCTTGTTTGGAGATGGATTTGTGTGCGTGTGTGTGCAGGCAAGCGTGACGTTGTTCAACTGGCAACAATATCGGCACATCGAGCTTCCTGGGTGGATTCTAAGCTGGACATGGGCATCCAAGGAAGTGATCTGGACAATGCTGGGAGCAGAAGCGATGACGCAAGGAGATTGTTCGCAGTTCCACAGCGATACACCACACAGCTGCGCTCGCAATCCGAGCATCGTGGATCTCTTACCGGGAGTCCCTTACAACCAACAAGTCTCCAACTGCTGTCGCGGCGGAGTTCTCGCCTCTTTTGCACAGGATCCCGCCAACGCCGTCGCCGCTTTCCAGATCACCGTCGGCAGATCCGGCAACACCAATACCACTGTCAAACTGCCCAAGAACTTCGCTCTCAAAACTCCTGGACCCGGGTACACTTGCGGACCCGCTGTCAAAGTCGCGCCCAGTTTGTTCTTGACCAAAGACGGACGTCGCCGCACTCAAGCTTTCAGTGCGTAGCTTCTTCTTCTTCTCCCTCCTTGACCACCAAATTTCTTCTTCCTCTCTCTCTCCTTATCTACTCAATTTCTTCTTCTCTCTTTTGGGCTGGGTGTCTTTGATGGGTGGGTTTTTCTTTTTTTTCGCAAGGAAATCGGAAATCGCAAACCCATCTGTTGTGTTTCTTCGTGTCTGGCTGCTGCAGTGACATGGAATGTGACATGCACTTATTCTCAGTATCTGGCGCACAAGGCACCCAGTTGTTGTGTATCGCTCTCGACCTTCTACGACACCAAGATTGTCCCATGTGTGGAATGCGCATGCGCATGCTCCTCCACCAATTCATCATCATCATCAGCAGCAGCATCGTCTTCTTCTTCTTCTTCTTCTCCTTACCTTCTGGAGGATTCAAACTTGCAGACCTGTCTGGATCCGTAAGTCTTGTTCTTTCACCCCAAACTCCTCAAATCTCAAAAACCCATTAAGCTGATCAATCCTGCCTACAGTTCATGAACTGCTGCAGACATTCATCAGCTCTGACTTCACATTGTTTGTTGTGCTTGCTGCTTCAAGAGACTTTGACTGATATGCAACACAGCTTGTTTTTCTTCTGTTGTTTTTCTTTTCTTTTCCTTTTCATTTCTTTTCTTTGGTTGTGTGTACTCCATGTATTTTGTTGTTGGCTCAGGAACACACGATACTCTGATTTGCCAAACCTAAGCAGCAGCAGCAGCAGCATGGGTGTGAACAACCAGCAGCAGCCTGATACTCTCTACTGCACACGGGACATGTGCCCTGTGAAAATCCACTGGCATGTGAAGACAAACTATAGGCAATATTGGCGGGTGAAGATCACCATCACCAACAGGGATTTCTCCAGGAACTTCACACAATGGACTTTGGTTCTGCAACACCCAAATTTCAGTAACTTCACCCAAGCTTTCAGTTTCAACTACAAAGCCTTAAGTCCATATGCAAGCTTCCGAAGTACCCTTCTTTCCTCATGATCATCAATCGTCCTCCCTTTTCTTCATTCTGGACATGTCTGTAAGCTGTTCATGGCAAGACAAATGCAGAATTCATACAGATCCATGCCACTGCTTGTGGTGTTGTTTTTGTTGTCCTGTATCTTCATCTTTGTGGACTTCTACTATGACCATCATCATCATCAGCAACAACCTGATTGCAATTGAGAGAGGGCATAGAAGAAGACAGACCTCTTCTCCCATTCCTGTGTTTGAAATAATATTGGGGAGATGAGTGAGTGAGATAGCGTCAGGTACTACTACTGCACACATAACAGAAAAACACAAGAGGACAGAATATGACAGAAGACACAAATGCAGAAGAGAAACTGAAATTTGGAGGTTGGGGGGGAGGGAGGAGTCACTGACTGTCACTTGCTGATGTGTTGTGCGGCTGCTTCTTTGTGAATGCTGCAGATGATTCAGCTGTTTTCTGGGGTATAAAATACTTCAATGATATGCTCATGGCAGCTGGCCCCAGTGGAAATGTCCAGTCTGAGCTTCTGTTCCAGAAGACAAAAGCTTTCAAATTCAATAATGGCTGGGCATTGCCACATCGTGTCTACTTCAATGGGGATGATTGTGTTCTTCCAGATCTTCAAGACTACCCAAGTCTACCCAACAGTGGTAGTAGCTGCCATCTTTCTGTGATGTTCAGGCTCATTCTTTCTATCATTTCTACAGGAGCATCAGTGTTGATCTTTTCCTCATAGTAGTAAGCCAGCTCTCAAACAAACTATTTTTCTGTGCCTCTCAGATCAGTAAACTCAGTCAGATCATCATGGTTATTGCCAACTGAGGGAATCTGAACACCAATTATGATCTTCACTCTTTAAAGCCTGATACTAGAGGGTTGTGTGATTAGAAGGAATTGTTAAAGCTGCCTTAGTAAAATCTATTTCATAAAACCATGCAACATTGAATCACATCAAGAGTCTAGCAAAACCAAAACAAAAGTGAAGGCTTGTCAAAGGGAGATCTGACTGTAGTAGTAGCTGGCCATGAGATCTCTCCTCTCTCTCTGTCTTGAATTTCCTGTGAGCATAATGAATTTGGTCAAGGAAATGAACTTGAAGAAAGGCCATATGGCAGCATTAGCAAAACATAATCTGCAGTCTTGGTGGATTCTGCTACCAGTCTGGGTTTGACATGGGACTGGACAAGAAGGGAGCTGGAGCTGGAGAGAATGGAGTGGTTGCAATTACATTAGCAGTCAATTGGTGGGAGAAAAACATCAGGGTAGAGCAAGATTTTCTCTGGTACCTTCAGATTGGAAGTCCATACTGTTTTCAAGCTTGAGAATGATACAAAATGTGCAGAAGATTGAAAGAGAACCACTTCAATAAACTACCCATTGATTCCAGCTCTATCAATCTTGATATTGCCAAACATTGGTCTCACTTGTCATATCATGCAGAGATTGCATGTTTTGTAGTTGCACTAACCTGGGGTATGTACTCAAAACATAGTTGCAATCAAACAGTTGTCCAGTAACAGTTTCATTGTGGAGGAGGAGGCTATGGTTTGAGAGCCATTTCTTCACCGAAGGACAAGACGGATTCTTCCTAGTACTGGTAACATCCAGATGCATGTCTCAGATGTGGAGAAACAATTATCCACAATTTGACACCATGACAATCATTGTAATTACAATGCACCTTTCAACACATGAAACTTGAGTTTTCTGATTCAGTATACATTTTTTGTCAACAAATTTTGCAATAGAGTCTCCTTAGTGTACACAGTACACACCACCTGATGATGTTGCCTATGCATCTTTCTCAATGTAATCCTGCCGACACAATGTTGCCTATTATGCAAAACACATCTTCCACTTATTGTACCCATCATTCCCCCTAGAGAAGAACCTAAACTCTTCACATGACAGACAGAAAGGCTTTACACAAAAATGTCCTGATTACCATTTCCTAATGACAAAAGAAGAGTTTTCTTCTGGCAAAAGAGATCGGCAACTAAAAGCCCCCCCAGAAAAAAAAATCGGGATCATAAATCGTAACATTCTTAGGCTAGCTTGAATCCTCCAAATCTGGATGTGAGAGAAAGCTAGGAAATGACATTGTAATGTCCCTGAAGTAGTGCAAAAAACAAAGAGTTTCAGTAGAGTACATACAGTAGGATGGCTCAAACTGAATCTCAACCAAAAGCATCCAAGGTTCACAGTTTTAGAGTACACTACATAGAAACAGATTTTCACAGGTTTAGAGCTCATATACACTATAAGTCAGTGTGTGTCAGAAGGTGCTTACAGAAGATACGGTAATGTCATATTTCTCAGTAGTGATGGATTACACTTCACCAAATTGCACCATTCCTCCTTGTCAATCCGCCCAGATTCCTTTGTGTTGGCTTCTGCAAAGGTCTGTGATTTTTCCCAACCCAAGCAACATGCATTTGGTCATTTCCTATATCACCCATTTCATAAGCATCCCATGGATTGTTAAAAGAAAAGAATTCTTATCATCTCTTATGGTTGGTCAAAATGGTACTGATACCACTGGGGTGAACAAATCTCTGCTCAATCAAATGCATGAGGTTAAAAGTGTGTTAGCTCAGGCTTACAAGGAAGAATATTCTACACACCTTATCCAGTATGGTCTCAATAACATCTTCTGATAAATTCATGTCTGATTCAGACAACAGAGCATGGAGCATCTCTTTCACCTGTACACCTAACCATCCCCTTAAGTCTGTCACCATCCACCTGTTGATGCATCTTTGTTGAAAACTCTCTCCCTCTACTCTTGCCTCTCACAATAACCTCACGGTGGCTGTTGCTATTTTGTTCTCATAGCAAGGAATCCTCAAAATCCAGGGCATCTACCATACAGATCCATAGCCTATCAAGGAGACCTTGGGACCTTGGGTCCTCACAAAGTGGAAGGTCCTAAATTTTGTAGTTGTGTTATACTAATAAGATTGCTTATCAGAAAATGGTGGCAGATGGCAAGGGTACACAGCAAGCAAACACTTTCCAGGTTCAGCAGCAGACAGGTATAAAGGCTAAGATCAGAAGCAAGACCGCAAGTCCTCACATCTCCTAATTGAACCACGACCTTGATTTTTTTCTCTTGCATGGGCATAAAGAAAGAACAGAAAAAGAAAACAAAGTTGCGGGTAGAGCCAAGGGTACATCTATGGATCATAAATACCTCCTCACGTTCAATGTAGCCTGTCTGATGCAAGTCATATAACTTAAACGCAACTGCAATAATGAATACAGAAAAGACCACAACTGAGCAACCCAATCCTGAACCATCGGAAAGCAATTTCAGGTATCCTGAAGTAATTTTGATTTTTTCCCCTGGGCCTTGTGGGCTAAGATCATGCATGAGCAAGAATGAGGCAGAAATAGAAGCAGCAGGGGAAGTGGTGGTGGTGATGGTCTCACACTCCATTTTATCTTCATCCTGTGCACATGGGTGGAACACACTGAGTGACCGTACAAACTCCCCAAACTCAATCACCCCATTTTGCTTCACATCAAAGAGTTGGAAAACCTGCCACAACAGCAAGGCAGCAGCCACAAAAATGAATCCCAAAGAAAAATTCTGAAGTATGTGAAGTCTCATCCCCATCTTCCAAATAGTTTCTCTACACCTGCTGACAAATCTCCATTTGTGACCCAACCAACCAACCACATCAGTGGCACAGAGCGAGAGAGAGAGAGAGGTGTTACCCGATCAGCAAAAAGGTTCTCCCTTTTCCTGTTTCTGAATAGTGCCAACTGAAACTCTTCCTGCAGAGAACCTGACAAAATGTTACAAGGTTTGCACCCCTCAAACCTGAGAAACCTCCAAACTGAGCAAAAAACCTGCAATAGATGGGGCACAATTTCCTGTCTCAAGACTTACAGTGAAAAGAGGAAACATATCCTCCATTTTGTCCAGAGCTTGATGCTCTGTGTCTTAAACCCTCCATTGTGTCCAGAGCTTTGTATTTAGTAGAGCCAATGGATTGTTTATCCACATTTGCAATGCAATCAATCTACAGATGCTAGTGCAACTGGTCATGTGAAATTCACCCAGCATTTCTCATACTTCTTATTTGATTCTTTTGACCACAAACTGTTTTTGTGTTCAAAGAAAATAAGAGGTGGAGGAGGAGACAGTAGTTTGTTGCAGAGAAGAGTCAAAATCCCAACCTTATGAATGAGGCCATCATCAATGACTGAGCTGCTGATTTTCTGGAAAAGCTCATATAGCGCCTCTACCTCACTCACACTGACTGGCAAACAACACCCCAAAGCCCATAACAGGCATTGCAATGAAAAACCTACTACCCAAATCCTCAAACTCCCCTAAATCTCAAAGACTCCCCCCAAAATGTGTGAAGTGTGGACAGTATTTCAAGGGAGAAGCTTTGCAATGAATCAGACTCCTCAAGAACTCAGACTCCACAAAATCTGCAAATTTTAGTAGGGAAGATTTCTTCAGAGAAAGAGGATATTTGCCAAATCTTTTTGGAGGAGAGATGCAATGTTACACCAAGTTCATCAGAAAGCAAAAAACTATGGCTTCTTACAGAGAGGAGCATTTGGAACAAGATTGGTGGGTGGGTAGAGAGAAGAGAGAAGAGATGGGGGGGACTAACATACATACATGCTGTTTCTTCAGCAAGAACGGTTGGATCCTCATAGCCTGGAGGTGTTGTTCTCACACCCTCAGCATGGAAACAGCCCATGATGAGTGTTATCACATAATCCAGTGCTACCAGCACTGGTAGTACAAGTGCAACCAGAGTGTCCTCCATGGTTGCCAGTGCAGCAGCACCTGCACTCCAACCAAAATCTTCTCATCTTTCCATCATCAAAACAAAACTTGCCATTGAATTGTCCACACAAAGAAAGGAGAGAGAGAGAGAGCAAGCACCCACAATTCCAATAGACCTCAAAGAAACACAAAGCCATTGAATTGTCCACACAAAGAAAGGAGAGAGAGAGAGAGCAAGCACCCACAATTCCAATAGACCTCAAAGAAACACAAAGAAATGGGTTCTTCTCTTCTCTCTCTCTCTCTCTCCTTCTTTTGTCACTTGCTGTTTCAACAAGTTTACCTGAGGATGCACAAGGAGCAGAGAGTTGAAGAAACTACTACTGCTTGAAACTTTGTTGTTGCTCACAAACCTAGAAGAAGCTGATGAGATGATCATCAGACTAACAAAGGCAAGCATGGATGCATGCATGCATCAACTCTGTTTTTGGAAGCTGTGGATATCTCTTGTTCATGATCGTTGGGAAATGCAAAACTCTAGAAACAGAAGAGCATCATCATCATAATGCTGACGAGAGACACACAAAATCCTCGAGTGACAATCCCACTTTCATTGTCTCCACAACAACAGATTGCATACAAGCATCATCATCATTACGAATCGTCAAGAAGCAGCAAGCACCCCATCTGCAGCATCATGCCGTGGGATTCCCGAAATTCATTTTCAGATTCAAGAGCTGTATTGGGTATTCTTAGATTTTCTTGCCTTCAAACACAAGTCTAATCTTCAAACTAGATTCTTTCCTTCAAGCTTAAGCAACTCGTCTTTAAAACTTCCACAACAACAGTAAAAAAATCCAAACCCCACAGACAAAGAGAGAGAGAGAGAGATCTGAAAGTCGCAGTACCTTGCTCTCAAGGTAAGGTACCCCCACATATGGTTTGTGGCAAAAAACTTCAGCCGAAGGCAAAGTAAGAGATCGATTATAAGCTTCTTCTTCTTCTTCTTCTTCTTCTTCTGCTATTTCCTTCTTCTTTTCATCCGCTTCGTCCCCCTCCTCCTGCTGCTTGTCCTTCTTCTTCCTTCCTTGTTTGCTTTCTTCTTCTTCTTCTTCTTCTTCTGGCTCTTTCTTTTCTCATATGCAAACAAGTGGATTTGCCGCTCTGCTACAAAGGAAGAAGAAGAGGACAACCCAATAAAGGAGTTCGGTGAAGAGTGGTGGGGCTCACTCGATTTTGAGATTTTTCACCCATGTGAATAATGAGCATTACACACACACAACCTCAGTTGTCGGAGAGAAACAAAATCTGTCTCGAATCTGGCAAACTTCTGTCTGCTTGCACTTTCGATTCCTCCTCCTCTACCTTCTCTTCTGCAATCAAAACATCAAACCAAAATAATTAGCAGCAAACCAGATATGTACTTGGGCTTTGCGCTGCTTCTCGCCACCACTGACGATAAATTGACATTAGGTCAAAATATTAATATATTTTAAATTTGCTTAAATAAATTATTCTAAAATTAATTAATTATCAAACATTGGTAAAACATGATCATATAGATTGTTCATAAAATCATTTTCACTTTCATTAATTTTAGAATATGAGATTTACTTTTCATTTACTAAAACATTAATATTTTTTGCACCATAATGTCTTTTTGGGCACCCCTTGTTGTGATTTTGGCTCTTCCAACATCCCCAGTGTCTTTCCTACCATGCTTCCCAACGACACTTGATTTGAATTTATTTATTTATTTTGTTTCAACCCTAGTGCTTGCAATGTTTTTAATGTATTTCTTGCAATCTTCCAACATTGTATCCAATGCAATCAACCTTCAATCTATTGGTGCTTCCTATTGTTCAAAAAAGTAAAATGGCATGTTTAACCTAGTATTCTTGATGTTTTCAATGTGTTTTTTCAACACCTTTGTTATTGTTGTTATTATTTTGTTATTTATTGTTGATGTTTATGGTTTTTTATTTTTTGTTATCCTTCCTTGGTGTTGGTTGGGTGTGTTTTTGGTGTTAATCAAGCTTATGTCATTCCCAAATCATAATATCACACATATTTAAATTTTTGGCTAAGAATGTTCAGATTTGAGAACATTTGTCAAGTCACATTCCATCTTGAGATATCCTTTCAAGAACTTGACTTAACAACAATCATAATGATTTAAAGGTTCAAGTTGTTTTTGGAAAGACAAGTCAACTCTTCATTAATTCTAAAAGAAATCTAAATTGAAAGGCAAAATATGTTTTATTGATTTGAAAAAAAAAATAGAAGGAAAAAAAAATGTTTATACATTCCAAAGAAGTGCTTGGAAAGGGAAAAATAAAATATCCATCCCAAGTCATTTATGAAGGTGATATTAAAAGATTGTTAAATGCTACTTCCCATTTAATATTAATGAATTTGATGTTTAGAATGAATTTATTAAGTTTAACTAATTTCATTTTTATCAAAGCTTCTAATTTATCTTGTTGAATTGGAAACCCAATTTGTTGATCGGAGATTATTTAACAAATGCACCTATTTTGTGCAGTTTCTAGACCTCCCATGTGAAAATGTTCCATACATAATGATGTAATCTTTTTTTTTGTTTTTTTTGTTTTTTTGTTTTAGCTTTGTTTCAATTTTTTTTTGATAACTTTTTTTTTGAATTTGAAATTTCTTTTGTTGTTTTTTTTTTCCCCCTCTTGTTTTTCAAGTTCTTTTTCATTTATTTATTTAATTATTATTTTTTGCAAATTGCAAGACCACATAAATTTTTGAAATTTCACTCTTCACATTGCAAAGGATCTTTTTTCTATTTTACTTTTGGCTTATCATAGTCATTTTTTGGTATGAGAAGAATGAAAAGTGAGTGCTCATGTTTTTTGTAAAAGTTTGCATGCACACTTTAAATTTTTAGAAATTTTTTTCAAACCTTTTGTAAACCTTACTTTTGTTTAGGTTTCTCTCCTTATTTTTGCAAAACATTGTGAAAAAAAGAAAGTGGAATGGAAAACATACCATGTGAAGTATTCATGAATGAAGTAAAAATTGAAACAAACCTAATGGAAAAATCCTAGCATACAAACCCAAAAAAATGTTGTCCCAGAAAATGAAACAAAAATATCAAAATTACAATTGGAAAAGCTAATGAATCAAAGGAAAGAATGGAGAGGCCACGACATAAATGCATTATGTTGGTCTTTTTATTATGTGAATGATAATAAAGAAATAGATAACAAACGTCATCAACTGATGAGATGTTTTTTTTGTTATCCTAAACTTATTGAAATATGTAATAAAAAAACAAAGTCAAGGAAAGGTTTAATATCTTATTACAAAACAAATGGAATAACTTGCCTAAAAATCATGTGGATGTAAATCATGTTGTTTTATACAAAAAATTTGAAGATGTGGTCAATAATTTTTTGAAAGGAAATGTGGAGAGACAACTACTGAAAAAATGTCCAAGCATATTTGGGTCATCAATATCTAATTTCTTTGTTGCCAAAAACCTTTATAAACAAAACGATGTTGAACAACAACAATTTTTGGAGGATTTTGGTCTATTGGTTGTTAAAAATAACTTACCAATACAGTTTGTTGAAAGTGTATGGCTGAAGAAGCTTTGTATGCATTTAGGTCCTTGAATGTAATTTCCACCTCGAAAAAACTCTTCAAATGATGTTCTACTAAGTTTGGTAAAAACAACTAAGCAAAAATATGTTTTACCTTTACTAAATGATTGTACAACCATAACAACAAGCTTTGATTTCTAGATGTCCAAAAGGGCACATGATTTTTTCTTTGGTTGTTAGTTTTTAAAGAATTGATTAGCAACCCAAACATGTCACTATCAGACTTTTTGAAGTTAGTGAAACAACTAGGCAAGTTCTTGCTAAAAATTTGATTAAATTCTTCGATACATATGGTTTGAGAAAAAAGATTATAACTTCTGTTCAGGATGAAGGATCTAATCTTAATAGTATGACTATTGCTTTAAAATTAGTTGTGAATTGTGAAACATTAAGACTTGAGGAATGTTACTAAGGAAATTGCATTGGACATACATTTTTTAAAGCATGCTAGTATGTGACTAATGATGAAAAAAATACTTCTTAATCTATGGTAGAAAAAGCAAGTGATAAAAACTCTAACCTTTACATTTTTGAAATGACCTTTGAGACAAGTGGGCCTTCCAAATAGTTAGTAAGGGGAAAGCTAGATATATTCAAGAGATATCTTGATATAATGGACATCAAGCACCCTTTGGATTGGTGCACTAAACATGAGTCAATGTTTCCTATAGTTGCCTTTCTAACCCACCAAACCTTGGGCATAGTTGGATCTTAGATAGAGATAGAAAGGATTTTTTCTTTGGCCAATATCCTTATAAACCTTAAGAGATGCCATTTATAAACAAATAACCTATAAAGACTCATATTTGTGAGCAAAAATTGGCCAAACAACCCTCAAGTAGGTTCCTTTCCCACCAATTTGGTCAAACTCATAGAGGTTAATGTAGAGTTAGAAGAATATTGGAGGAGTTTGAAGGATCTTATGATAGAGATGAAATTTTGGACATGTAAACAATTCTTTTAATATTTTATTATTCTTTTTTTTTTCACTTTGATATTTACTTTCCTTTCTTTTTTAAAGTCATAATGGCATTTTTTTTACAAAACATGTGAAATCCAAGTTGTTCATATTCAAACCCGATATTCGACTGATAAATAACAACATATATTTTATAGATTGATATCCTGGTAAAAAAAACTTGAAAATATGATATCCAACCAAATATTTAAATTGGAAAAAACAAATTTTAATATCCGATTTGGATAAATAATTTTGGTTGGATAACACAAAAAAACAATATGTGCCCAACACTGGTTGCTACCACCCTTAACACTAGTCGTAAGTGGCCAACTTTTTTTAAAACAATGTGACCAAAAGATTCAAAAACCCTTATAACTTTTAGAATGAATGTCAAGGATCATTTGAAGCTCTATGCAAACATGTGTGAATGCCTTTTTTCAACCATGCATGGTTCTCTTTCTAGGCAAAGGAAATAGAGGGGGTGGTAATAATTATTTTATGATTGGGTTTTAAGTTTTTATGTTTTATGAACAATACCAAAGAAGTGTATAGGCTAAAGACCCATGGTCATAAGTGTTTCCCCCCTATGTATAAGCAAGTTTCAAGAACTTGTATATAATGTCATTATGAAAACAACAATGTAGCTAAGTTCAACAAGAGTTAAACATAATTGGGGGAAAGTTTGACTAGTTGCTAGCCACCAAACAATTGTAGGAATGTCCCAATAGTCATGTTATAGATGTGGGATTTCCTTTGTAAACTTGATAAGGACTTGATTTTAATTTGGATAGATCCTTCTTCTCGAATGGTTGTGCATCTCATGTCTTGCAACCTACACATACAATGCATATACAATGTGTAATGCAAATAGATTTATTGATTGGTCTTATAATTTGACGACATATGTAAGTAGTGTTTTGGATCATCTCAAATACTCATCTATGAGCTTTAATTATAAAGCAAAAGACATGGCAACACATGTTCAATAACCTCAAGCCACGCTACCAGCAAGTGTGTCTACATTAGGCCTTCAAGGACTTTGGGGACCTCCCAAAGTACATATTGATCAAGGACATGCACATCCCAACTACCACTACTTAGGGCTCTTCCTTTTAATTTCCTCCACAAATGTTTGGATCATTGCCCCTTTGGAAATCCCAATCAATTGAGCCATGCATCCACTACTACAATTAATAGTTTTTTTATATAGGAGAATCCAATGAAAAAGGACCTCATTTGGATGAGTGTCAAAAAGACCATCATGTCAATTTGGACAATTCAATTTGGGCTTATCCAAGTGGTCTTTTATCAATAAAATGTTAGATTGGTTGATTGGTGTTCTTGACTAGTAGATAATGGACCATTTGATTGGTTTATTTTATTTTATTTTTGATTATTTCCAAAAATATTATTTGTGTAGGTTGGTAGGTAGTATATACGTTTAAATAGGTCGTAAAAAGGCAAGTAAGTGGGTGGTTAGCCTAACCTAACCCAACTTAACCTACCTTACCCTACCCAACCTTTTAAGCATGTACATAAGTTATAAGTATTAGGAATTGAACCTTTCCTCTTTTCAAGGATGATCCACGTCCTTATCAATGGATTACATTTTCCAAAGTCATCAAATCTTGTCAATTTTTTCATTTAACTTGTTTATTTGACATTATTAGTTATGTAAGTAAATAAGAAAGTTAGGTAATTAGTAAGTACGTTGCATGATGGTTGGTAGGTAAATTGATAGCTTGTAATCCATAAAAGGTAGGTTGTAATAAACAAGAGGTAACAAGTAATTACGTAGGTAAAAGGTAGGTAAGTTGTAGGAAATATGAGGTAGGTGGGTAGATTTAGGTAGGTATATAAAATGGTATGTGCAAAGTAAGAGGTAGACAATTACATAAGTAAATAAATTGCTAAGTAGATAGGTAGGTAAGTAGGTTGTAGGAGGTAAGTAAGTAAGTTGGTAAATGGTAGGTGGGAAATAGAAGGTAAGTAATTAAATATGTAGGTTTGTTGGATGGTACGTGGGAAGGAGGTAGGTAATTAAAGTAGGTAAATAAATTATTATGTTGGTAAATAGGTCATAGGAGGTAGGAAGTTGGGGGGAAATATTAAAAGGTCTTGAATGCGACATGTACAAAAGGACACATCCCTCATCAACAACCTCCAGATCAAGAGAAACCCTGCACATAAAACAAGTCA
>Ga0116231_10006609_pt1 | contig 21964 bp, 15 predicted proteins | sample S1TSphgellanicum_2_FD_89695 | JGI IMG/M metagenome (GOLD analysis project Ga0116231, IMG submission 89695) | Host-associated microbial communities from peat moss isolated from Minnesota, USA - S1T2_Fd - Sphagnum magellanicum MG | ecosystem: Host-associated > Plants > Peat moss > Unclassified...
TGTTTTGTGTTTGTTTTTTTGTTTTTTTTTTTTTTTTTTTGGTTTGGTGTTGGTGAATAAATATGGGTAATTTTTTATTTTTTTTTTTTTTTTTTTTTGGTGTGCTTGGGAGCTCAACTCCAAGTGTTGTTTAAAATATTAATTTGTCTAGTATTTTTTTAAGTTTATATTTTAGTGCATGGAAACCTTTAGGGTTGTTACAAAATATGGGTTTAAGGTATAGTCGATTTTGGTTTATAGAATGTGGGTTATAGGCTTTTGTTTAGTTGTGAGAACATTTGGCTTCGAAGGGTAGTTCTACACCAATGCCTTCGTGTGGTTTTTCCATCTTGATATTTTTTTGTGGAAGAAATGTTGCCTACCAGGACGATTTTACTGAGTTTTGCATCTTCAGCAGTAGTGTCTTCTAGTTTTGATCTATGGTAGTGTGGATACTTTCATTTTGGTGATCACTTTTTTGAGTGACATTTGGGTCCCCATGCATGTCACTATGGGGATGTTTGAAGTGAATGAAATAACTGGATAGTCCATGGCTACATAGCTCCAATTTTTGTTGGAAAAATTTAGTTTGTTCCATTGGATGTTCACCTTTTAAAAAGATGAAGGCACTAATTTGATAGCTACGACAACAACTTTACATTTTATCATTGGTTGTGAAACTTTGATGATTCTCAAGGTTTATCAAGGCACATGTTTTAGGCATGTGATGTCTAAGGCCTATCAATATGCTACATATGATGACAAGGTTTCTATTGGGTTGTAAGATGTAATTGTTAAGGATGCCCAAATTAATTTACAGAAAACCATTACTTGGGCCAAAAAGTTAGGGAAAAGGAGGTAGGAATGAGAACGGGTTTATGCTGAAAGTGGGATGTGACAACTCTTATGAAAACATGATTTGTTAACAAGGTCGTGTTTGAAGAGACTTTGGAACTTTTAAATGCCATTATTATTTGTTATGGTAGGTAGAAATTTGTGGGTTTACAACATAGAGTTTTTAAAGCCCAAGTGTGGGCTATTGTTAAGGTAGTCACATTTGCCTTGAATCTTGTTTCAACATGTGTGTTGAATCAATCCAAAGGTCACTAGTTGTTGTTAGATACTTTGACAACAATTATCACCTTGACTGTGAACATGAAGTTGAATTGTTAACTATTTAGCTCATTTAAAGTTTTTGACCCTTTTGAAGTTGAGATTTTGCTTTTGCATAGGAATATGCAATTTGAAGTTATAAAGGTGATTGATCCTTTTTGGATTTCTTGAGGTCTTTTGTCACATACAACTTCAAAACATGATGGATATCATGTTGGATCCACACTTCAATATTTTGCACATTGTGGAAAGTTTGGTGGGACATGAGAATGTAATCAAATTAGCATCTAAATACAATGACAAGATTGTGATTTTGCTTTTAATGGTGTGTTTTGAACAATTAAACCCTAGTACTATTACAGTTGTTGTAGTAGTTGATGATGTCCGATTGGAGCTTGAAAAAAATATGTTTGGAGTGGGGGCTTTAATTAATCAATTGAGGATTTTTTTTGTGCATTAGTCATTGGAAAGTTGTCTATGTTTAAAAGGTTATTTATTTCTTCATCTACACGTGCAAATCCACTAACTTGGTGGTGTATGCATGAAATCTAATTTTCGAATGTGGGATTTTTTGCAAAACAAAGTCTTAAAATCCCAGGTTCACAAATATAAATTGAACGAGTTTTTATTCTTGTTGGGGTGCTGACAACTTTGAAGTGTTGCTGCTTATAAGTGGACAACATGGATCGAATCATCACTATTGTGAAAAATTGCCATGATGATCTATGTGGCAATTGCAAACCAAATTTTGATTTCAAACAATAGTTGAAAATAGAAAAAAATTTGGTAAAAGATAACTTCAATTTGATTGAAGAACATGATTTTTTTAAAGAATTGCAAGTTGATGGTGAATAACTTTGTGGGCTAAGGTGGGTTTGTGTGGGGTGTGGTTGGGTTAGGGAACTTGTGTTACAATTGGGCAAAGTTTTATGGTTCTTCATAGAATTAAGGTTCAATTCTCTCATAAGTTTTGGTTTGGTTCTTGGAATTTTTTTTTCTAGGTTCTTTGTTATTTGTTGTAATTGACATGCATAACTTTTGTGCATATTCGTCATATTGTGAAAATTGAAAACTGGCATATTCATAATTGATAATTTTTTTTAAAAGTAAAAGAATATGTAACTAGATGGTGTAGTAGATTTCAATTTTTTTTAAAATGCATATCTTTTTTTTTATTAAAAAGAAGAATATATTCTATTGGTATTTGCAAGATAGGCCTAAAATGTGATAATTAGACAACACTAGTTGTAACTATCACATTATTGAATAAGGCCTATTTCTTTTATGAGAGTTTTTCTATTTTTGATTACTCAGTATGAGAATTTTGCAAGTTGCCCAACATGACAGGAAGTTTTGGGCAATTTTATGCAAAAATGAAATGAAAATCAATGAAAAGTTTTGGTGTCCAACATTTTTAGCATTATGAAAACCTCTTATGGATAATCACATGGTCCATCTACCTCACCAAATTGAAAAAAAATCCCTTGAACATAACTGTACCTGCTTTTTGCATTCCCTTTATATGAAACAAAGAAAGGACAAAATTTCATAATTTTAATACATCTTCTATTTGTTTGACACATCGAGCACACAAACAAATTTGTGTGGTTGAACAAGCTTGCTAGCTTGGATTCAAATTACAAGGTTTTCAAATTGGCAAATTAGCAAAGGCAAACTAGATTTGGCACTATTACAAAATGTGGGTATAGTTCACTAGTGCCCGTTCACTAGATTAATGGAATCCATTGCTTCCCCACTAGGTTCCATTCACTATAACTAGGAAATTTGAACAATTATAATCTAATGAAATCAATTGACATATAAGGACACCTTTTGTTGTAATGTGAGTTAGTGGAAGTTTTGAGAACTCATGTGAACGACTAAGGAACTCATGTGCAGTTCCCATGTGATGTTCGCCATTGCTTTACAATAAGGTAAATATTGGACTTGCTTTTCTTTCTACTATGTTCAAACTTTTGTGTAATGATTATGTAATTTTTTCAATGAGATTATATGCAATATTATACTAATGATGAGATCATACACTTGCAACAATGATTAAAATGTTTTTGTTGAACATAGACATTTTTTTAAATTGGTGAACCTGGCCTCCTCCCCCAAAATCATGGAATGACCTTGCCCTTGAGCCCCTATGTGTTGGGCATAATGCCTAACTTGCCCTAAATTGTTCACTTGGCACCTTAAACTGAACATAATGGGTAGGGGCTCGACCATTCAATAGTACAGTATGTAATATTGATTGATGATCAATGTAGAAAAATTACAGTATTGTGGCTGCAAATTCCTTTGTAGCTTTGGCACAAATTATATTATTTTTAGAAATGCTGAAATTTTACAAATTTTACTTTTCTGAAAGGAACAATTTTTTGTGAAGGAAAAGTGAAGAATATTTTACAATATATATATATTTCGAAATGGAATGTTCAAAATTAATTAATTAATGGGCAAAAAAAAAGTGCTAAAGCCATTTTTATACTATTGTAATATAATTATTTAAAGGTGTGTTCACACTTGGTGTTAGGTAGTCTAGTCTTGATCAGTCCCCTAACACCATGCTAAATATTTAGGACTTAAACTTAGTTAACATGAAAATTTTATGTTAAATTATCATTCATTTAACATTAAGCTATTGCTAATTTAACATCGGGTGCCACGTAAGATGCCACCTAGATCTTCATTTAACATTGGGTGCCACCTAAGATGCCACCTAGATCTTCATTTAACATTGGGTGCCACCTAAGATGCCACCTGGATTTTCATTTAACATTGACTTAACATCACGTGTGAATGCACCATTATAATTTAGTATATATAATAACATGTGATGATAAAATTTCTCCCAAGGTCTACTCACAGTTAGTTAACAATGACTTTCAGTAGGCTAGACTCTAGTACTGTTCCCCATGCCCCTTTCCACAAATGCTACAAACTTATTTCTCCACCAGTTTCGACACACGCCAGTCGACGCATTTGCGCATGCACGCATGCACATGCACCGCGCCCCTCATTTGGACAACAAATTGCTGCAGCATGGTTCTGTTTTCATCGCATACCCGCAAGCTCTGCTTGATCCCATGCCCAAAACAAATTGAGTTCAGAAGAAGAAGAAGAAGAAGAAGCAGCAGAAAGATTTTTGTTGTTCTTCAAATGCTTTCAATCCCCGCGTGATACAATCAATTTGCTGCAGATCATGATCAGGTTACGTTAATTGGTTCACTAGGTTTTTTGTACAAACAGCCGTGGGAGGGTTATACTAGGGTTGAGAAGCAGATCATTCGTGAATCCTGATCCTATAAATGTCTCATGCTTTTGGTGAAATTGTTATAACAGGTTTGTCTGCAGTTAATATAAGCTGGGCACTCTTGATCTTGAGCTAGCTGCGAGTGATCATCTGCTGTGAATATTAATTTGCCGTCTGTCTAGAGTACTCTTGTTGTGTGATTTAAGGCTCTTCACCCAAATATGGCGGCTATCACGTCCTGCATCGCTTCCAGTTCTCGTTCTCTCGTAGGACCTTTACTAGCTAACCCTTGCCGAGTCTCTCACAGGCTTACTTGTAGCTGCCTGGCTTTGACGAAGTTTCTTTCGTCTGGAGCGACTCAACAAACAGTCGGACGCTCTCTGGTAATTATATATATATATACATCTCCGGCAGATCTAGAAAACAATCTTTCCCTGCAGCAGCTCTGCCTATATAATTAGATTATTGTAATCATGAGGGTACTCGTGATGTCTTGTAGTTCTTGTACTGTCGCGGCTCCAAGATCTGGTAAAGAATTTGCAATCAAGATTGCTGATGAAAGTCGTATATAAAATGATCATGGATCAACTCATGAATTGCATAAGTATTGCAGGGTGCCGTTAGGAGCTTCTCTGGGAGACCCTTCGTCATCAGCGGAGTTTATATTGCAGGCAACCATGTAAGTTTATATTCTCAGGACCCCAAATGCATGTCTCAACCATGCATGCAATTACCCTGTTTCTTAATTCTCCTGCGGCGGCGAGCATCACTAGTACAGTACTGCTGCTTTGATGCGATATTATTATATGCTTTTTATACTTTCCTGCATGTTTTATACAGGAGTTAAGGGAGAGAGCTACCTCTCGTTGCATGGCAAGTCAGGTAACAACCAGTCCTGATCTCATCGATGAGATCATTCACGACCACAGAGAGTTCGAGGAGTTTTACTCAAACTACAAGAAAGCGCATCAGGCCGGAGACGAGAAGGAAGCCGAGAAGTGGTTCAATCAGTTGGTCTGGGAGTTGTCACGACATACGGTAGGCGAGGAGCTCGTCGTGTACCCGTTACTGGATGCACTAGGTCCGAAAGGCAAGGAAATGGCGGACAAGGATCGCGCCGATCACACAAAGATCAAGAAAGAATTGGAAGAGATCTACCGCCTTAGCGATCCTGATCTCTTCGAGTCCGCTCTCGACCGCATGATGGACGAATTGCGACAGCATATGAAGAAGGAAGAGACCCAAGATTTGGAGTATTTGAAACAGCACGCTGATATGAAAAGCTTGGAGAGCGCAGCCAAGGCCTTCATGTATGGGAAAAAAATCGCTCCTACTCGACCACACCCAAGTATGACAAGCAGGTCTACTGCACTGGAGGCAGCTCTAGCATTGTTCGTGACCCCGTTGGACAAGCTTAAAGATATGTTCACTCCATTCCCAAAAGAAGAGCACACTCCATACCAACCTGCTGGTGGGAAGCAGGATGATCAGCACGAGAAACCAAAGGAAGAAGAACACGCCAAAAAGCACTGATTGGAACTCAGTTTTGGAACTCTCTAGCATAATTCCCGCTTCTGTTATAGCGTTATAGATTTTACAAAGTTTGTGTAAAGAAGAGATCAGTCTCAGAATATAATAATTTGTTCATATGTAGCTCGACTAGTTCATGCACGGCTTTGACAAGCAGCTGCTGGTGTTTGCTAGATCATGAACATCGAATACGGATCGATCATCTGAACCAAAAAAAAACCTTCAATGCAATAAACTTCAGCAACTCAAAATCATTTTTGTTGCAAATGAGTTTTCAAATCTAGAATATGAAACTACTACACACATTATCAAAATCCAGAGAACACTACTGCAATGGGACTGCAACAACAACAACAACAGCAGCAGCAGCGAAGGTGGACATGACAAACCCTAATCCACAAGGAAAAACACTCTTAGGGTATATAAGCTTATAAGATCTTATATGAATTCTTGCAGCAAGGGAATTGTTCTTCACCGATCTTATATCAATTTTTGCAGCAAGGAAATAATTTAATTCTTCTTCACCATGCAAATGAATCCAGATCCGGCTCCCACAAAATCGCTACAGTACTAGAGCAAATGTTGAATCTGATGCAAATGTACATCACAAAATTGGAAAAAAAGCCCTGGATTAGGAGGTTTGATTGACAAGCTGATGTCGCTTAATTAAGTTTGATTAACAAGCTGGAATTTCTCAATTAGGAGTTTGATTAACAAGCTGAGACTGCTTAGTTAGGAGTTTGATCAACAAGCTCAGAATGCCTAATTAGGAGTTTGATTAACAAGCTGAGATTGCTTAATTAGGAGTTTGATTCAAGATTGTCAGAAAAAGTGGGGATGAAGATATGTTTCCCTTCTTTTTTTCATCGAATTGGGGCGCCATCTGTGGTGGCATGTCTGTGGATTTAGGTCTTCATCCAATTTTTTATTCAATTAGGGTTTCATCTGTGCAGGCCTGTTATGGGTTTAGGCTGCATCCATTTTTCATCCAATTTGGGTTTTATTTGTGACATGGCATGTCTTGGGTTTAAGTTTTCATCCGTTTTCCATCCAATTAGAGTTTCATGAGGGTGGCAGACTGAGTAGTAGTGTTCTCCTGAGCATTCTGGGCTGTACAACAAATTAGCCAGAAAAGAGAAAGGTTAGTAAATGTTTTTACCTTCATATTTTGTCTGTAGCCAGATTTGGCTAAATCAAACTTACGGATTAATGGCAACTTGTGCTACATCACAAATTTGAAGAAATAAAACCCTGTTACCAAGCAGCATTATTTTTTACTGGAAAAATAAACCCAACAAGGCAAAACAAAATATGAAACGATTTTGGAGGGTTTAAATCATAAGGAAAAAATTATATATATATATATATATATAGAGAGAGAGAGAGAGAGAGAGAGAGAGATTTCTATATTGTCTTTTCAGCATGTAGCAATAATATAAAGAAAATTAATTTAAGATTTGTACTTCATATCTGGACTATAGCCAAAATTGGCTAAATCTTTGTAAGGATGATGGCCAATGTTTTTCTATTTTTTTTAAAAAGCACGGTTCCCAAGACAACATAGTGAAAGCAAATGATTTTTTAAAAATTGTTTTACTGTAGCAGATCCTGAAGCCCAGCCAATGCAATGGATGCACCCAATAGGATTCAGATTTCAGCTCTAGAAATGGCTGGCTTTCTATCAGAAAATCTGCAATGGTGCACAATGAGACAACAGACCCTACAAACCCTAAAACCCTAAACCCTACTGGTCCACAAAATAGCACATAACAAATCAGACATAGTCAAGGGTGATAGGTGATATTTCTTCCCCATTTTTTATTTATTGAAAATTTGAGTGCCAGTTAGGTTATCAATATCAACATAAAAAATTTAGGTGCCAGATACGTTATCAATGTTTTTGGATCACAATTGTCAATTATGCACAAAGGTAGGTTATGAAATAATCAATTGATAGTTGTCAATTACCCACCAGTTATTAGTCAACTATCGGGTTTTTTCACAATGTTTAAATTATTATTATTATTATTATTATTATTTTCTATCATAAAATTGTTTAATGTTTTAAGATGGATAACCATGCCACTTTATATTTGGTGTTTGCCGAACGATGCCGAATTTAACTAAATTCGGCACAAGGTGAAAGTTAAATTCGGTGCAATTCGCAATGTTTATTCAGACAGTATTCCGAGTAGAATTAGACCTTCAGGCTGTGCATACAGCGGTACTGCTTCGCGTGGAGGATTCCTTTGAGGCTTGCATGAGTCAAACTCATGCGGTTCTTGTTCTTCTCATACTTCACCACCGAAAAGTCGTTCTCAACAGTGGATGTACCGGGAAAGATGGTCGCCAAACCACCGACGAATTTCTCCAGCAACGGATACGTGTTCTGGAGACTGATCCAAACATCACAGTATGCAGCACTGTCGTTGAAGCTGTCAATGGAGCTCTTCACATCGGGTTGGCGGCGATACGAGTCACACAAAGCCTTGTGCTGGCGCCCAATATTTTCAATCTCCTCATTGCTGAAAGTGTAATCAAGGTGTTCCTTGTGGCGCTGCAAATAGACGCAGAAGTCGCGGGGCAAAATGCGGACAAGCTAATGGGGTAGAACATCGGGAGCTGCGTTGATATAGGCCTCGTTATCTTCGGTTCTCTCCGCAACAACGGTGGTAATGCCATCCACCAATTCGAGGATGGCGGATGTTGATAATCACAAAAGTGTCTCACGATGCCCGTTGTCCATTGCGGAGAGGTGATCTTTGACGAACATGCCCAAGTCCTCCATACAGCCACTGACGGTAGCGAATGCGACCGCATAGTCGCCCGAATCAGAAAGCTGGCGCGTCACCTCATCGATCGCGACGTGTTGTGCCTTTGTCAATATCCCAACTATCCCAACCTTGTTGTTGATCTCAAACACCAAGCACTTCAATGTGTGATGTTGGTTGCACAGTAACGCGCCATGCCTCTGTAGGGATTTGCACGAGATGGCAGCGATGCCCGCAATTTCATGGACAAAGAGCATCAGAATCCACCACGAATTGTCCGGCATGCAATTTGGCTTCTTTTCCTCAAGGTATGCAACGACAGTGAACTGATGCTGGTCAAACTAGGTGGTCACTTTGATCATGTTGAGCCAGCGCGTGTTGTAAATGAGAGGGCACTGGCTCTGTTTGTCCGAGATGAAATTCTGCTGCCGACAAAGATATGCTACGAACAATGTAAATGTTGAGTAGAACGTGTCGGGAATGGCCAAGTAAAACGACTGCATACACAAGTCGAGTTGGTGGGCCCTGCACCAGACGCGCATGAACCCGGGCTTGGCTACGCGATGTATCCGCGTGATTACGCCCTGATGTCGCCCTGTCATCTTTCTCTCGCCATCCGAAGACGCTCCAATAATCGTCTCGCGCCAGTCCGGGAAGAGAGCGTCCATCGCCTTGGCGAACGTGTTGAAGATAATCTCGCCTGTGTGCCGCTCATGCTCAGGGATGGACAGAAGGTGGAAGTCATGCACAGTGGATTTGTGGCAGATGCGGATGCGAACATCGCAGTACGAGGTCGCCATGTGGGTCGCCATGTCGAACGTGACAGAGAACGCCCAGCACTGTCGTAGCAGCTCCGCGATGCACTGCAAATTCATCGCACAGATAAAACGAACATAGTGGCTCACAATCCCCTCAGAGCACGAGCCAATGCTCCCGATGCCGAGTACCTCTTTCGTCTCCATAATCACCTATGTCACCTAACGGAACGATAGTCCAGCAGCCAAATATTGTACAACCAACTGAAACTGCTTGGTGTTGGTGACGGTGATGGCGTACCGACTGACGTCGCCGGCATTTGCTGCATCTTCCGACGAATCTAAAGTCGGCACAAAGCTTTCGAGAAGGCGGGCTCGAATAATCCCGTCCATGTCCTCGGGGTGAAACATCATTTCGCCAATGATGACATTGACAATATCCTTGTCGATCAGGACACTTACCTGGGGAGTGCGAGGAGCGACAAAGGCATGCATCGTTGTCTGCGAGCCGGAAATCGTGCCATTGTCGAAAAACGAGTTCTTTGTGCTCGCTTCTAGCTCACGATACTCGGCCCATTGGGTTCTATGCATCCGCGTGTGGTGCGAAGAGTAGTTCTCCTTACGAAAGGGTGCTTTGAAGTACTTGACACGCTCCGAACGACCATGCTTCATTCCCACTTCTGACTCCTCCTTTCCGAAAACCTCGCAAAATCGACACGCCATCGTTACAACAGCGGTGCTGTTGCCCACAGCACGCTCGCATATTCACAGGCCAAACTCAGCAACATGATGAGCCTGGAACGACGCATCGCGCTTCTTAGGAGGCATCACAGCAACCCAACATTGTCACAAACAACCACACCATGCGCAAAAAAGTGAAAGGATTGAAATGCGTGCGCACTAAATTCGGCACCAAACCGTCCTCTAATTTCGGCATGATTCGGCATTTCTTGCCGTTATGCCGAATTTAAAGTGGCCGGTGGATAACCTACCTAGATGATAACCAGGTTTATTTTGGTTTGTAACCCTGGTTTCACAAACAGAACCTGAGGCATGGGCCATTATTTTGGGAATGCCCCATGCCTAGGGCCTTAGAAGTATGCCCTGTTCACTAGGACTCTTGTCCACTCCCACCTTCCATTCGATTATTTTCCATTGCAATGAAAAGTTTCAGAGACCGGTCTAACACCAACACCCAAAGGTCTCATGAAACAACCAGCAAAGAACCAGTGGTTTTCTAGATGGTTTTTTGGTTTTTTCAAAACAAATTGAAAAACCATGTTTACTAGTTGGGTGAAAGAGGTGCACTAAAAGGGAAATGTTTGTTTCCCCAGGGGTGCAGGCTTGGTGGTATGGCCTTTATGTGGGACGCTACTAAGGACCTCATAAAAGGTTTGGGGTTCCAACTCCCCGGTGTATGTAGGTGACAAACCTGTTGGCCCTCAAGTATTGACCTTGACTTGGAGGTGCCAACAGGTTGTGAGTTTATTGTTGTGTTTGAAAAAAAGGAAAATTAAAAAACAAGAAAAAATGACTGTCTTTGATTGGCTAATTGTAGTGATTGGTCCATGTGATGAAATTTAAAATATTGGGATGTTATGATAGCGTGATTTATATTAATTTAATTTGTGGAGACAACCTTGACAATTTTTTTCTTTTGGTGTTAGACTAAGTTGGTTCATCACCCAAAACAAAAAAACCCATTTTTGACACATTGACACACTCATAACATAAAAATTGTCCACTAAGCCCCCTAATTGGCATTGAACAAGGTGAAAAAACTTTTTTTTTTTTTTTTTTTAAAATCTCATTCAAAAGACAAGTGAGTCTATTTATGTTAAGCACGCAACTCCCTTGTTTCTCCATGGCACAAAGAAGAAGACATAATAAGAGAACAAAGAAAAAAATGAAATAAAAGGAAAACAATGAATTTATGAAAAAAGTTGAAAATTTTAGAAAGGAGAAAAAAAACCTCTATTTTTTTACACACATGATGCACCATATAAATGAAAAGAATAAAACTTCTTTGGACCTCCATAACCACTTTGCAAACTAAACCAAAAACAAAAGTTTTCAGTTCCACGGGTTGGCCACTCATGAATTCATTCATTTTGTAATGGATTTGATGAAAATTCACTACAATGATTTCAAAATTGGAAATGTGAAGAATAAGTGAACATTGTGTGAACTAGAACCAGTGCTATTGACTAAGTCAAGTACATGGCTTGTACACATGTGCATTTTAAATTTTCATTCATTAACAATATATTTATCAAATTGATATCTATTTATTCATCTATTTATTCAAATAAATAAATAAAATTTAATAATATCAAACCACTTCGAAGAAAAGTCCTTTGAAAATCAACTTTCTTCACAAAATGTTTTTGCTTCAATTGACATACAATGTTCTAAAGGTTCTTCAATTCTATATGAAATTCAAGGCCTTCATTAAAGGTTTGACACACAGTTTTTTTTGAAATATTAAACATTTAAATATTAAAATTTGTAAATACATTTAACAAGATTATTAACATTTTTAAAATTATTTTCAAGGATATTATGAAGGCCTTCAATATTAAAATTTTAACAAAGTCAACAACATTACTTGAATATATTCAATAATTGAAAATTTTTAATTTTAAAGTATTATTATTTTGCACTTTTGAACCAGTTTTTGTTGCAATTATTGATGAAGAACAATCAATATAAAGGTCAAAAATCATTTGCATATTTAAAGGTCAAGTAACACTTGTAACAACATATTTGAAACGAGACTATTTTCATTGATAGCTTTTTAATGGACATACGTCACATGTAGGGGAATTTTGTCACACATTCAATTGGATGTGCATCATGTGTGACGAACAACACACATCCAAAATATTATACTAATCGATTTTGTAAACACCAATGGGAAGGGGGGTAAATGGGCTCAAGTGATACCAAAATTGTGGCCCCTCAATATTCCACCTTCCTATTCCTCATTTGCACAATGAGCCGATGTTCTTGTGCTCCATTCGTACATTGCCAATTTTCAAAAGATCTTTTGAAAAAGGAGGATCATCATCTTCACTTTTATTTATTTATTTAAAGCTCCCAACTAGGTACTTTTTTTTTTAGCCTATTCACAAACACATTATAACCAACATGAAAAGCACAACAATTTTGCCAAAGGCTAGCTACACTACACTAGGTACACCCAAGGAGGAGGGAGATGAAGCACAAGGTGTCTTAGGTATCGGGCTCTATGATAGGGCACGTTCCAAAGGAACGTGTTTTTCCTCGTATTCTAGGAAGCTCCTTATATAGTGTGCAAGATTATACCCTCTCAAGTCTTTCCTCGTATTCTAGGAAGCTCCTTAAATAGTGTGCAAGATTATACCCTCTCAAGTTTTTCCTCGTATTCTAGGAAGCTCCTTATATAGTGTGCAAGATTATACCCTCTCAAGTCAAAATAAGAGAAAAACAAGGGAGAAAAGTTGTGTAAGCTGCCTTCCATTTTCCCATTAGGCTAGAGGAAGCACCTTAGAACAATTGATCAGAAAGACCAAAAATAATTTTTCTTAAGTTTTATTTAATGAATGAAGTCTATTATGTGTAAAGTAATTTTTCCTTCGCAACAACAACACAAAGGGCATGGTTTTGTTTGGGAGTGGTTTTTTTACACTTTTGAATGGATTCTTACAATTTTTTACCACCTTCTCTTTTCACATCTTCCATTTTTTAAAAGAATCCGTTTATGATTTTTCTTCACCCACATATCTCGTGAGTTTCTAAACAACACCCCCAACTCATGAATAAACTCTAGCTCAGGTTTCATGTTGGGTGAGGCCCCCAAATGTGTGCATAAGCGTTTACAAAATATGAACCCATGTTTGACTATAGTTATGTCTAGAGTCTAGACATCTAGACCTCATAATGCCCTCACCCAAAGGCTTTTAACCCTACACTTCAAAAGCAGGGGAGTGACTGAATTCAGATGCTGAATCTGCATTTTCATCCGATTCTGCCAAGGAAGCCCTTACCATAAGGGGCTCACCCTGGCAAGCAAGGGCTTACCCCCGACATGGGTTTAGGGTTTAAGGTTGAACCCTAAACCCTAAACCTGCTTTTCATGGGACCTTCTCGAGTACAAAATTGCCTTGGGTCAAGCCCATGTGTTAAGACAAAAGTTACCCTTGGTCAGGCCCACATGAGCGCAGGCATTCAGGACATGGGAATCCAGGTTTGACTATAACCACACCAAACCCCTTATTCAAGGAACACCTTCACCCTAAGGCCTTCTTTAACCATATGTGCAAAAGCATGCCATAGTACCAAAACAAGCGGCCCTAATTTAATTTTTGTAGTGTATTTAGACACCATGGTGTCTAGGCACCTAAACAACAAAAGGAAGGGCCTATGGTGCTGCCCTTATGCTAGGCATAATGGGCTGGCCCCGGGTGCTTTTGACCATTCCATAGTACATAAGGACCTTAGTTGAATGGCAGAACAACCCCTATCCTAGCTAGGAGTAGAAAAACTTATGCTTAAAAGTCCTAAAGAACCGGTTGCTATGTAAAAGAAGGAGGGGGTTTGGTGGGGGGGGGGTGGGGGGAGTAAGAGCCCTTGCACTCAATCAGAAGCTTCTAACCGCCACCGCTTTCTTTTCTTTTCTTTTCTTTTCTGTGTTTTCTTTCCGTGGACTGCGCAGTGCGAGTGGCTCACTATCCAATCAAGTTGTGTGGTTGTTATCTGCATTACAATCGCCACCATCCAATCCTCGCCAATCCTCGCCGTCATCACTGTCGTCGCTGTCCACTCCTGCTCGCCGTCGTCGCCGCCGCTCTTACGCCACAATCACACCCCCCCCCCAAATCTTCGCTTCACGCTTGCTCCGCTCGCTCGCTCGCTCGCTGCTGCTGTCACTGCTACACTGCTACGCTTCTTTGCAGGCGAGTCTTTTTTCCCGATCCTCTTCTCTCCTCTCTGCTCCCTTTGATCCTTCGCATCTCTCTGTCCTGAACCCACATTTCGCATTCACAGAAAAGAACTAGTACCCATTGATTTGCTTGCCATTCTCTTGGGGTTCGTCTTCGGACTTCGCTCTCTCATTCCTTCCTGCTTTTCGTCTTTCGAATGTGTCTGTAGTACTACTACTACTTTCCAGGCTCTCTCCTGTCTCTCTATCTGTCTGTCTGTCTGTCTCTCAACTGTGTTTCTGTGTCTGGTTTCTTTGATTGATTTGTGAGCTTTGGGGGAATGGTGAAGTTGTGTGGGAAGGGAGATGGGTTTTAATGGGATTTCCATTTCCCTTTAGTTTTTTTCTTGTTTAGAAATGTACGGGCATCAGTCCAGAATGTGATGTAATGTGAGGTTCATGCATCGGTTCTTCGAGGTTCTTTCCTTTGAGCTTATTCTTTCCTTTGCAAGAATTGGCCTGTCAAGAGGTCTTCCCTGGTCTTTCAGTGCATAATGACTCCCTGACGTATGCATAGGTTTTGCAGATTTTGGTGTATTTGAGGTTCATTTGGTGCTTTGTGGGTGTTTTGCAGGTGTTAGTAGTGCAGGTGGCAAGGGATTGTGAGCAGGGGGAACCATGGCAGCAACATCATGTGGGTGTGGCATCAGCCTCCAATCCAGGACTGCCATAGGTTCCCAAAAGAAGGCAAGTGTAAATCCACACACTTCTACACTCTTCTACTACAACAGATATGATCTTGTATATCAATACTTCCAGAGAGTTTTAAGAGAGAGAATCATGGATTGAAGTGTTCCCAGAAGCAATGTCATTATATGCATTTTGTATTTGTGTTAGCTCCTTAATTGACTACCTATGTGTGATTCGTTTTGCACATCTTTGTGTCCATATATAAAAAATCCTTCCACCAACATCAATTGAAATTGCAAGCTAAAACTGTTTCTCAAGACTTTCAATGCATGTGACTGACAGATTGTCCAGCAAGCAGTCATGTCAAGCAGTCAACCCACAATGTTGAGGTTTCCCTCTTCAAGACATGTTTGTGAGTTTTCCAGACCCTGGAAAACACTTCTGTTTCAGTTTTAGAGCTCTCATTCTGAAGCAGGCATTCTGAGCATAGCGTTCTGAACTCCTACATCCTGAACTCCTATGTGAGTGTAGCATTTACTCAAGTGACACATTCTTAATGCTCACTGTTTGCATTCCTCTTGGTGCAGGCTTGTCAGGCACTCATTTAGCTTCGAAAGGTATCAGTGCTGGGCAGGTGAACCACAAGTTTCTGTTTCCCCTCTTATTGTCAACACCCTTTAATTTAAGTAACACATGTGCCTCTTTGATTGTATCAAATGTACCTACATACGTTTGCCTGTTTGTGGTATTGATGTTCTCACCTATTGATGGTCATGGGTGTATGTGGGTGTGTCTTGCAGTCATGTAGAGCGAAGAGACTCAGGTTATCGAAGAGTATAACTGGGTGCCAAGTCTCAGCAATTGCCACGCCTTATGCAACCCCATCACCATTGAATGATGCCGAGGAACGACAGCAGCTTGCTGAAAAATATGGTTTCACTCAAATTGGGGAACCAGTGCCATCTGGAATAACTCTGAAGAATGTGATGGACACTTTTCCACCTGAGGTCTGTTTATATTTAGTGACAAGAAAATTAGGTTTTGTGTCATTTTGAATTCAGCAGTTCAAAACCCCATAGTGCTCCAGCAAGACATTAAAGGATTTGGTGTCTTTCCCATCCACCTTTTAACTCTCATCAGTGTGTTTCACAGGTGTTTCAGATAAATGATCTGAAGGCATGGATAACAGTTTTGATCTCTGCTGTATCCTACTCACTTGGTCTCTTCATGATTGCCAAGTCACCTTGGTACCTTCTTCCTTTGGCCTGGGCTTGGACTGGCACTGCTGTTACTGGGGTGAGTGACTGAAATCATGGTCAGGAGCATATCTCTTTTGTAGGCAGGCTTTTGTGCTTTAGATTGGAGTTCTCTTTCTGATACTGACCTTGATAACTGATGAGTTTCCATATGCTCTGGATTTTTGTGCTTGTCCTTTTCACCCTCTGTAACATCCTGACGTTGCATCTGTTGTGTTTTTGTGGCTTCTATCAGTTTTTTGTGATAGGTCATGACTGCGCTCACAAGTCCTTTGCTAATAATAAGCTGCTTGAGGATATTGTTGGCACATTGGCATTTCTACCTCTCATTTACCCCTACGAGCCCTGGCGCTTCAAGCATGACCGGCATCATGCCAAAACAAACATGTGGGTTCAATTTTGTGTCAAACTTCCATCCTCAAATGTAATTTAGTGTGAGCCTAGTTATCAGAATGCTGGGGGCTGTCTGGTTGTCATAATTTTGAATGCTAGGTTTCATCATGTCTACAGTGAGATATCTACAGGCAATTTGGCTTTGTTTGCCTTTCTATCCCAGTAATATTGCCTAGGTGTCAGTGTTAAATATCTAAGCGTAACACTCTGATTTTGTTCAGGCTTGAAGAAGACACTGCCTGGCACCCAGTAGTACGTGAAGAGTGGAACAACTTGCCAAAGTCGATGCAAGTCCTGATGGAGTACGGCATGGGTCCACTCCGGCCATGGGCTTCCATTGGGCACTGGTACATTGCATCCTTCTTAAAGTGGTCTTTGTAGAACAAGTATTGAAATGGACATTGTTGTGTATGCAATGGAATGCCCTCCTAGTGTAGACTGCTTACCTTTGATGGGGATGGGGCAGGCTTGTGTGGCACTTTGACTTGAAAAAATATCGCCCAAGTGAGATACCTCGTGTGAAGGTCAGCTTGGCTGCTGTGTTTGCTTTCATGGCAGTTGGATGGCCACTGATTATCTACTACACAGGCATTGCTGGTTGGTTTAAGTTCTGGCTTATGCCCTGGCTTGGTTACCATTTCTGGGTATGTTGCTTTACAGCCCGAACCATGTGTTTGCAGTGTAATCAATGTGTAGGCTTGCAGAGACAATACAATGCTTCACCCAGAAGTCTAACGTGTGCCTTTGGGGAGGCCTGCAAGGCTGCAAGGTGCACCAAAGCTTCAGCTTATCTGAGCTGTTATTTTGTGACATCAGTTTAATCCAGGACATGGGGGGTGATTGCAGATGAGTACATTCACAATGGTGCATCACACAGCCCCACACATTCCTTTCAAGGACTCTAAAGACTGGAATGCAGCAACAGCCCAGTTGGGTGGAACAGTACACTGTGATTACCCAAAGTGGTAAGATATATCTACACATGCCTTGGCCAGCATGAGCAAATTTTATGCAGTTCCAGTTTTCCTATTATTTCCTGGAGTATGGTCATTTACAAATGTTAATTTCTTGTGCAGGGTGGAAGTGCTATGCCATGATATCAGTGTTCACATCCCGCATCATATTTCACAGAAGATTCCTAGCTACAATCTGCGGCTTGCCCATGAGTCCCTTGTTAAAAACTGGGGAAAGGTTTGTTTGTTTCTCAGCCCAAGAGATAAAGATGCTCATTACTCTATTCTCAGCTGTTAGCTCAGATATGTAGGGCTTCTGCATCACCACTCCTCTGCAGAACATCAGAAGAGGGGACAAATGTCATTAATCTGTAGTCGGTAATTACTAGTGTGCTCTAGATGTCCAGGGTCCAAGAGTGGATCTCTCTAGACAGTGAAGGTGAAATCTCTAAATTCTTTATAATGACCTGTGAAACATTTGAGTTTAAATCATATCGTGCAATTTTGGAAACAAGCTAACTTATTTCTGTTTAATGCTTGACAGTACCTGAACATCACAACTTGGAACTGGCGATTGATGAAGACAATCATGACTGAGTGTCATTTCTATGATGAAGAGGAAAACTACACGTCCTTTGATAACGGAGCAGAAGATAAGTCACCAGTTATTGGAGTGCTACGGAAGGTGATGCCTGAGACTGTATAAATAGGCCCTGCCAGTTGAATATTATTCGCTGTCCTCTGGGCATCCAGCAGGTAGCTGATCAGTTGTTTGTTTCTTAGCTTTTTCTGTTGCTTGTGAGCACCATTGTACTATTACAAAAAGGCTTAGGGTGTCAACGAATTTGGGTCTACCAGAGTGGTAGAGAAAATTGAGCTAGAGAGGGAATTCTGCAAAATGAATCAGAAAAAAAGAAGTAGGGACAGTAATTCTTTTGTTTTCAAATTTCTTCATGCAGTTTGGGTCATCATTGAATCTTTTTCATATCCTCTTGTCAGCATCTTGATAGAAAGTGAGCACTGAAATGGCATAGGCAGCAGGAAAAACTTGCAAATATGCACCCTTAACAAGTTCTACTGTTTTTGAGCAGCTTGAGTCTGAACATCTTCTTCTGCTGAGACAATCACAGGATTGAGTTCACAGTGATATTTTATATTGGGCTTTTCTGCAGTTGTGAATGCAGCCATGTACGTTCCATTACCTTGGAGCAATGCTTTGTTTGAACTTGTCCATTTTTTCTTCTGCAAGGAAGTGTCAATGTTTTTCAATTGTAATATGTTTCATTGGCAAATTTTAAGACCGGTTTGAGGATTGTATTTTTTGTTATTACTATTTTAACATAATAACAAAACCCATCATAAAATTATTGGAAATTGAATATCTTAATTGTATGATCAAGTATTGAACTGCTCTCATTTTTGTTATGGGTTTTGATTTGTTAAGATGTTTTGAAAGCAGATATGTTTGTTGAAGACTTTTGATTAAAAATTTGGCCTACTCAAAATGAATAAGTAATAAATGTATTCCTAATCCATTTGCCATTCAAAGCTTGTTGCCATTTTAGACTAGGCTAGTTATTCATTATTTTGTAGGTTAATGTTTAAATCCTAATTGTTTCCTTTTTCTTTCTTTCTTTGCAAGCATATGCAACTCTTAGCCTTTGGTTTCACTTCATTCACTAAGTACTTTTACAATTTCAGTTTTCTTGGGGCAATTTATATACACAAAAAAGAATCCCTTTTTTATGTAATTAAATGAGAATAGATTTTGTGTTACTTACTAATAGCTATAAATGATAATGAGCTTTCTAGTGCACTCTAACATAATATATGTGAATAGAGGTTGCCCTTGTCATAAACCTTGAGTTGTAATATCTTTGATATGCACAAACTTTGCAACTAAGTGTTGAACTTTTAGGAGACACTTGCAATATAAGTTATTATGTGAAATGTGATGTTTTGGAAAGTAATAGCCCTAATTTGGATGCTATTTAGTGATTGGAAACTTTTGTAAATGACCAGTTATAACAAATATTGTATTGATGGCGTAATTACAATTGAAGAGTCCATAAGCCTTCACTCATTTAGAACTCATGGTGCCAATATATAACTCATAAAATCCTAGAAAAAAATTGTTTATCACCATTTGGAAAAAAAAAAATCCATCTCACAAGAATTCACCAGGCAAAGATACACTCATAAATACATAGTTTATCAAAAACTTCTGCACAGAGTTTACGAGATCCGCTCTGTGCACAGAAGGAACTCTGACTTTTACCCTAAGTTTTGTCTACCAGTGGTTTTTGGAATAGTTGCTGTAGTGCAGTTGGGCCCCTCGCACAACAGTATACATTCACAATCTTCACATTTGGGTGGCCTTGGAGACCAAAGGGCAAGCTAAGGTCCCACCCAAATCATGCCTACATTATTCGGTTGAAGCAAATGTGGCCAACATTCACACCAAAGATAATATGATCAAAAAGGTAGTATCATATATGAACATGACCAATACAATTATTTTGCAATCTTATGCAACCTAAGATGAACATACAATTACCTAGTCAATGAGTGATCAATGAATGATCCTTGTAATTGAAGATTTAATAGGAGCAACTCCACAGCTGCTGAGTCTGTGAGACTGTGACCCTCCAAATTTAAAATCAGACGACAAAAAGTCAAAAGATGCTGGTCTCACTCAACAAAATGCTTTTGGCCCAGCATTTTTGCATAGTTTGCTGTGAGGCTGGTACAAGGCACAACGAAGCCCAACTAACGCCTGCCTTAGAAGAGTGTAATGAATATGATCTACTGTAATAAGTATGATCCAACAGCTGGTCCATGTTTCTGATTGACCAATCATAATGGTTCGTCTAGGTGGTTTGCTATTAGTACCTAGTCTCCCACGTATTTGAAGTCTAAGTAAATTAATAAACTTGGATGTAATACACTTCAGGTACATCATAAAATTGACCACAAAACACTGGTATGGATGGACCATTTAGAAGCAAACCTTTTAGTGTGTTGCCATTGTGACCAAAGTATGCACTTTTTAGCATACCAAAAAGTATTCCAGCGTTACAAAGTATGCTAAAAAGTGCATACTTGGTCACATACAATAGAATGTGATTTTTCTTTACATTAGCAAGCCAAGACTCATGACACATGTAGAAAGTACACTTTGTGATTTCATCCATGACAATGTAGAACATTTGGTATTCATTGTGGCACATATTACACTAATATTATAGTTTGGCATTAAATTGTGACACATGTTTACACAAAGGTCAAAATAATGTCAAACCTATGATTTTAATGTAATAAATGTCACAATAAAAGCCACATATTTTCCATTGTGATGGATGCAATCACAAGGTTCTTAGTCTAGTTACCAAGTACTTGGATATTGTTGGTTCTACTTTTTATGTTAAATATTAAAAACTAGAATTGAAACCAAGATCTAATGAAAACTAAAAATAGAAATGGGAATTGACCTCTAGCTAGAATAAGCCCTAGATACGGACTTAGAACCAAGATTGACCCCAAAACTCATTTCATACAATTATTCGGTTATTCATTTTTTGAAAAAAAAAAGGTTATATTTTTATTCAAAATTTTGAAATAGGGTTAGAAATGTTTTTAGTTTGAGAAAATAATTCATGTATACTTCTTTTTTTGAATAATAACGGGGGCTCCATGCTATTGCACACTATTAGTGACAATCAATTTTTTTTCCCTTCTTATGTTTTCATATGGTTTTCAAACAATTCATCATTATTTAAGTCAATATCAAATTGAATTTAAATTAATATAAATATCATGAACATCAAAAGACACATGTTGATTTACCTTTTCATGTTTTTTGTTGATGGTAGGGTAGAAGAATGAGATGGTTATTAGGAAGAAAGTGAAACGGTTAGGCTTGAAAATGAGGTAGGGATGAATTATCTCTAGAGTTGTCCAAAGATGATCATACAAAGAATTATGCAAAATCAATCAATTGTCCAATGAGAATCATACCAAAAATTATGCAAAACCTCCCATATATCAATTTCTCAAAATTTCTTGTCATTGAAATTTGGTAGTGATCCATGGAGGGGGTGGCATTAGGCATGTAATTGTTATTTTTGGAACATGCTTTAAACATGGAATTTTTTTAATAAATTAGGTTGATACATGTAAATAGTTGATATTGGTGGTCACATTATATTGGTGTACAAGGCTAGTGACTAGAAGTTTTAGGAGTTTTTTTTTTTTTTTTTTTTTTTTTTTTTTTAAGAAAAATTTTTTTTTTTTAAATTTAAAAGAAAAAAATATAAATAGAACAAGAGTTATATAATACATAAAAAAAATTTTTAAAAA